>Ga0316193_10001679_pt1 | contig 15130 bp, 11 predicted proteins | sample MerIslsedime2_MG_FD_207735 | JGI IMG/M metagenome (GOLD analysis project Ga0316193, IMG submission 207735) | Coastal sediment microbial communities from Maine, United States - Merrow Island sediment 2 | ecosystem: Environmental > Aquatic > Marine > Coastal > Sediment | place: USA: Maine...
GGAACTGTCCGAGCTCTTCGGAGAGGTCGCCCTGAGCGCCGACAAGCGCTATCGGCTGCATCGGTTTCGCGACCGGGTAGAGGCAACGAAACGGTCTCTATCACCAGAGGATCGGGCATTCTTCGAGTCCTACTCGCAGGGTGTAAACGCCGGCCTAGCGGCCCTCGATGAGCCACCGTTCGAGTACATGGTTCTCGGCCTGACGCCAGAGGAGTGGCGAGACGTCGACTCCCTGCTAGTGCTGTACAACATGTTCTTCGAGCTCAATGACGAGGCCGGTAGACGCGAGTCGACGCTGGGAGTCCTGCGAGATGTGATGGGCCAGGAGATGTTCGCTTTCCTGGCCTCGCCGGGTACCGAGTGGGACGCTCCAGTCGATGGCGAGCCTTTCTCCACCCCGCCTATCCCAGGGCCGGATGTCTTCGATGTTCGCCAACGAGAACCCATTCCAGAAGCTGTCGGCACGATTTCACGCACGCCGGCAGCAGACAGATCCCGGATCCTGATCGGCAGCAACAATTGGGCTGTGGCTGGCAGCCACGCGGCGCACGGCAGAGCCCTGATGGCCAACGACATGCACCTCGAGCTCTCCGTTCCCAACATTTGGTATCGAGCCTGCATCGTCTATCCCGACACGATCGAGCCGGATCGGCAGCGTCGCGTAACCGGTGTCACCCTGCCAGGAACTCCCTTCCTGGTCGCGGGAAGCAATGGCGAGATCGCCTGGGGCTTCACCAACTCCCAGGGCGATTGGAGCGATCTCGTCGTTCTTCAGGAGGATCCGGTCATCGAAGGCAGGTACCTGACTCCTACCGGATCGCTACCGGTAGACCACTACGCCCAGCTCATTCGCGTTCGCGGCGGCCGCGATCAGAACTTGACGGTCGACGAGACCATTTGGGGGCCGATCGTGGATCGCGACCACCGCGGACGACAACGCGCTGTGCGCTGGATCGCTCACGACGTCCAGGGTGCCAACGCGAATCTCAGGCTTCTGGAAGGTGCCAGGACTGTCGACGAGGCTGTACGAATTGCCGCGACCATCGGGGCTCCCCCCCAGAATCTCGTCGTCGCCGACGCGGCAGGACACGTTGGCTGGACGATCATGGGTGCCATTCCAAGGCGTTTCGGTCACAGCGGCCTTCTGCCAACCTCCTGGGACGACGGCTCTCGGGGGTGGGACGGCTGGCTCCACCCGGAAGAGTACCCGCGGTTGATCGATCCTCCTGGAGGCCGGATCTGGTCAGCCAACAACCGGGTCATCGGGGGGGAGATGCTGGCCAAGATCGGCGACGGAGGATTCGATCTCGGTGCAAGGGCCCGACAGATTCGGGACGATCTCCGGGAGGTCGACCAGGCAGCCGAGGCAGACCTGCTCGAAATCCAACTCGACGACCGCGCGTTATTTCTCGAGCGCTGGCAAACTCAGCTCCTCGACGTCCTGGAGCCACTAGGAGCCAGTGGAGGTGGAGCCTACGCCGAACTTCGCCAGTTGGTGTCCGAGTGGAGCGGTCGCGCCGCAGTGGACTCGGTCGGCTACCGGATGGTGCGGGCCTATCGCCTCAACGTCGAGAAGCGCGTTTTCGACGCCATCACAGCCGAATGCAAAGCTGCCGATGATCGTTTCGACTACGCCGTGCTCAACCAGTCAGAGGGACCACTCTGGGCCCTGGTGCGGGAGCAACCCCCCCACTTTCTCCCACCCGATCTCGACAGCTGGCAGGAGCTCTTCGAGAACGCGGTCGACGACACCCTGGAGTACTTCTCAGATGATGAGATCCCGCTTCGGGAGCGCACCTGGGGCGCACGAAACACGGTTCGCATCCAGCATCCGCTGAGTGCTTCTCTACCGTTTGGGACCGAATGGCTGAACATGCCTGCTGATCGACTGCCTGGGGATTCGAACATGCCCCGGGTCCAGGCCCCGGCCCACGGCGCCTCGCAGCGATTTGTTGTGTCACCTGGACACGAAGAGGAGGGGATCTTCCACATGCCGGGCGGCCAAAGCGGACACCCCCTTTCACCGTTCTTCCGGGCGGGTCACGAGGCGTGGGTGACGGGTGAGCCGACGCCCTTCCTGCCAGGTGCCACCGTTCACACCCTCGAGCTCGTACCCGCCTCCCAGTGAAGTCGCTGCTAGCGTGATCGGTAGGCGCGGAGCAACCTCTCCCTATCCTCTTCGGGCAGGTACTTGATGGCCTCTCGAAACGTCACACCGGAGACGCGTTCGACCCGCGACCCGACGAATTCGGACACCCTCTCCGGGTACTTCTTGCTCACTTCCCGCAGCACCCACCCGATAGCCTTGCGAATGAAGAACTCCCTTTCCTCGAGCATGTCGTCGGCATAGCGTTCGAATCGTCGCCAGTCACCCGAGCCTCGCCTCAAGGGGAGTAGCAGGGCGAGCATCGCGGACCGACGTAACCAGAAGTTCTCAGCCGCGGCCCATCGGTCCAGATCGCTGGAGAGCTCTGGGAAGCTCTCCACCAGCGGACCGGCGAGATGAACCGCAATCGCATCCACGTATGCCCAGGTATTGGCATCGCTGAGCATCCACTCCAGAAAAGCCAAGTCGGAGCCGTCCAGAGATCCTCGGCCTGCCCGGAGTAGCTCGATGGCGAAGACGCGCAGCTCGTGGACGGGTCTTTGCCAGAGGGCCCGACACAGGTTCAGGAGGCCCACCCGATCGAGCTCCGGATGCTCCTTCGACCAGAGTCGGACCTCGCGCCGCAGATCGGGCACGCCTACACCGAGAAACTCCAGATCGCTCTTGAGATATCTCTTCTCACCGGCCGCGCGCTCGGGCTTGGCGTGGCGCCGCAGCCTCGCCTCGACCTCCGCCACGGTCTCAGTGAGAGTCATCTGTCAGGGGCCTCCATCGCCCCCGAATTCTACTGGCTGAGAGCTATAGGCCTGTGAGCAACAACTCGCCGGACACTCTCGAACGGGCCATGGTCCTCTGCCGCCAGTGCAAAGAGCGCCGGCACTTTCTCGATATCTACGGGCCTGCTGAAGAGATAGCCCTGCACCCTGTCACAACGCAAGACCGTCGGGGACTGCGTCTCCAGGGAGCGCAAGACCTCCAACTGCTCAAGCGTCTCGACACCCTCCGCAACCACACCAACGCCGAGATTTCGCGCCATCGCCACGATGGCCATTACCAGAGCCCGGTCCTTCGGATCCCTGGCGATGTTGTTAATGAACGAGCGATCGACCTTTACCGTGTTCATGGGGAGCTGTTTGAGTCGCATGAGCGACGAGTAGCCCGTGCCGAAATCGTCGATGACGATCTGAATCCCCTTGTCTTGAAGCTGCGTGAGCAGCGCCAGGGAGCGATTGACATCCTCCATGGCGGTGGTCTCGGTGAGCTCGAGCTCTAGGAGATCCGGACGCAGACCCGTCTCCTCGAGGACCCTGTCCACCACGCCCAAGAAGTTGGGCTCCAGGAGCTGTCGCGCGGAGACGTTGACGCCGATGGGTACCGCTGGAAGCCCCTCTTCCTGCCAGCGGAGAGCGGCTCGACATGCAGTCTCCAGCACCCATTCCCCGATCGGCACGATGAGTCCCGACCTCTCGGCAATCGGAATAAAGCTGGCCGGGCTCATCGACCCCAGCTTCTTCGATTGCCAGCGGCACAGCGCTTCGATACCAGCGATCGTACCCGTCGCGAAGTCCACCAGCGGCTGGAAGACCAGGTAGAGCTCATTCTCACCGATCGCCTCCTGAAGCCCCTGCTCGATAGCCACCCGCTGTCGATTCATGGCGTCCATGCGAGGCGCATAGTACTGGTAGCCACTTCTGCCCCGCCGCTTCGAGCTACCGAGGGCCAGATCCGCCTTCTTGACCAGCGTCTCGGTGTCGAGACCATCGAACGGATAGGTACTGATTCCGATCGAACCCGTAACGGTGATCCACTGCCCACCCGCATCGATCGGCTCCTCGAACGAGTCGAGAATACGCTGAGCCACGAGGTCGGAGTCGCCCGACTCCAGCAGGTCCTCGACGAGGACGATGAACTCGTCTCCGCCCAGTCGACATACCGTATCCAGGCCGCGCACACACCGGCTCAGCCGACGGGCTACCTCCTGAAGCACGAGATCGCCCCTTTGCGGCCCGTAGGCGTCGTTGATCTGCTGAAAGTCATCCAGGTCGAACGTCAACAGAGCGAAGGGTCGTTTTTCCCGGATAGCACGCTGTAGAGCCCCCTGCAGTCGGTCATGCAACAGCGACCGATTCGGCAGATCGGTGAGCGGATCGTGCGTCGTTAAATACTTGAGATCGGCCTCGGCCCGCTTCTGGTCGCTGATGTCGCGCATGATCAGGACCGAACCCATGGGCTGCGCGAACCGATCCTTGACCTGGGAAACCGTCACCCTGAGGGTCACCAACTCGCCGGATTGCCGCCGCAGCCCGAGCTCGAGAGCGCGCCGGTCCGCACTGCCGATCAGCCGCCGCACGGTCTCTGCCTCGGCCGAATCCTCTGTCTCGAAGACCTCCTCTACCGGCGTACCTCTCAACTCCTCCTCGGAGGCACCGAAGAGAGCCTCCGCCGACTTGTTCAGATTTACCACTTGATCGTCACGATCAACCAGAATGGCTGCATCGGCCATCGTCTTGAAGATTTCCAAAGCGACGGTTTCGGGGTTCAGAATCATGAGTCGGTAACGGGAAACCGCAATCCAGATGGAGAGCACCCACAGCGCCGCTATCAGGTGCGCGACATCGGGTGGACTTCGAATGCCCCACATGGGCAAGAAGATGCCCGACAGCGCCACTGCTCCGAGAACCGGAACACCGCTCAGGGTCAGAATCTGCGACTGCCGCCGCTCAGCCCGACGTTCCGTGCGCAGACCCCAGAGAAATACCAGCATCATGCCGAAACTGATGTAGGTCGAAAAGTACAGCAGGAAGCCAGCGAAACTCACGGTCATCGGCCCGTAGACATCCGACCAGCCGTACGGCCCTCGAACGAAATCGACGACTCCCAGATAGCCAAATTGAACCTGCAGGAAATAGAAGACACCCGGAGCGTAGATCAGCGCGTAGCTCCACCAGCCGCGCAACAGTCGATCTTGGCGTGACAGGAGGATCAGGAAGTGCAGCAGCAGCGAAGGTGTGATGGCCCACCCAAGAGAGGATAAGCGATACCAGAACCACGCGTAGTCCTTGGTTGGTGCGGTAGGCCAAAAGGCGCAGGCGAAGGACCAGACTGCAAAGCCAAGGCTGATGAAGAAGAAGACCTGGTTGAGCGGCTCGAAGCGGTTCCTCCCGAGCACATACGTGCCCAGCAAGAGAACGAGGCCAGCGACAAGAATAGAGGCCAGCGACAGGACATGCACTGGGTCGAACACCGTACCATTCTCGACGTTTTCAACGCATCGAGCAGTGCCGCAGTCCACATCGGCCGATGGCACTCCCAACAATGCTGTTAACGAAACGGCCGGCCGGCCGTTGTAAGAGTCGGAGTGAGGCAATTTCGAAAAACGAGTCCAAGCAGCTGCTCGACTTGAGAAAGGGAGACGATCATGGATGTTTTGGCACCAATTCTGGGAAGCGTCGGGATCCTGGCGACATTGGGCTGGATCTTGCGGTCCTATCTTTCACATCGCCGGCAATTGAAGACCACCGCGCTGCAGGCGGAGTTGCAGGGCAAACTCCTCGACAGGTTCAGCTCTGCCGAGGACCTCCACACCTACCTGAATAGTGATGTCGGCGAGAGGTTCCTTTTGTCGACCACAATCGAACAGGCCAGTCCGCTGCGCCGTATTCTGGGCTCGGTGCAGGTCGGGCTTATCTTGACCGCAGCGGGAATGGCGTTCCTGATCATGGAAAGCCGATTTGCCGACACCCCTGACAGCCTCGGAATGATCTTCATCGGAACTCTGAGTCTGGCACTGGGAATCGGATTCCTGGTCTCGGCGGCGGTCTCGACCCGACTTTCACGAAACTGGGGACTCATCAACGGACAGAAGACGGATGAAAGTTGACCCCGAAGCTGGGGCGCCTCCATCAGGGCTGCCGAGCCGAACCAGGGCCAGGCAGCCGTGGGCGTCGAAGCAACGAAAGGTGAGACTGCAATGCTATGGTTCTAGGAGTCCGTGGTAGACCACCTACAGATCCAGGCCACCGAAACGACCGGGCGGAGACGTGGCATCGACGAAGCCGCATTCCGAGACTTGTACGATCGGACAGCGCGTCCGCTGTGGGGCTACATCGCGCGTGCAACCGGGAACGACTCGATCGCCGATGATCTCTCTCAGGAGGCCTACCTCCGTCTGCTACGGGCGAACTTCGAGCCCGAAAGCGAGGAGCACGCCAAGAACTACCTGTTCCGAATCGCGACCAACCTGCTGCGTGATCATTTCCGCGGCGCCAAGCGCGCCCAGCTACCTCTCGAGCATGATCCTGGCGTCAAGGGCCACGAGCGTCAGGTACACCTCCAGCATGATCTGCGAAAAGCCATGATGCACCTCAAGCCCAGAGAGCGCGAGCTTCTTTGGCTGGGCCATGTCGAGCGCTTCAGCCACAAAGAGATTGCCGGAATTCTGGGACTCAAGACAGGGAGCATTCGGCTTCTGCTCTTTCGGGCCAGAAAGAAGCTCGCTGCCTTGCTCGACGAGACGAATTCCGGCACGGAGGAAGGGCGATGAGGCATCAACCCTGCACCTTGGAAGACTGCATACTCGAAGCGACGCGGTCCGACGCCATGACCGAAGAGCTGAGCCGACACCTCGCGACCTGCCGTTCCTGCTCGGACGCGGTATCGATCGACAACCTCATGCTGGCCGAAGCCAGTAGATTGCCGGAGCTCTCGAGGTTGCCCGACCCCGGTCGCATCTGGCTTCAGGCTCGGCAGCAACGCTTGCTACAAGCCGCTGATAGAGCGACCAGACCCATCCGCGCCGCTGAGAAGATCGCCCTTTGCACCGGCGCAGTCGGCCTGGCGATTGGAACCGCCATGAGTTGGCCGGTGGTCCGTTCCTGGCTGGGTCAGGCTGTCACCACCATCGCCGACTTCGGTGGTGCCACCGAAGGCTCTCTGCCAACCAACCCTGTCCCGGTCATCGCCGGAGCACTCCTCTTTCTGGTGCTGTTCGGTCTCTATTCAGAGCTTGTCGAAGGCTGAGCCGAAACTGACAAGAGCTCAGGGACAACGCACCGATCAGGCCAGCACTACGATCTTCCCAACAGCCCCTCTTTGAAGGCGTTACTGGGAGGGCTGGGCCCTATCCAACAACCCCACAGAGCGTCCGCGAAGGGCTTGCCCTCGATGGTTCCCTTCACACTCCCCTTGACTTCGACAGTCGTCCCCTGGCCTGGCTGAAAGGTGTAGACCATCTCCTCGCCTTTTCTCATGTCTTCCATGTAACCGCAAAGCGTCTCGAACTGCTGGGCCACTTCGGCGCTCGCTCCTGGGGTGTTGTTCTCGAGGCCTTCTTCCCAACCATCACACAACTGACCAGCTTTGACCCCGTAGCGGAAGTTCATGCGGGTCATGCGAGCGCTGTCGGCAGCCAAGATGTTGTCCGGCTCGCCACTGGGCTGATCCAGATAGAGGCCTGCCACATAGACCTTGATGATGGCCTTCTTGCGCAGGCCCATGCCGTTGAGTGCCAGGGTGTCGTCACCGACCTGCACCGAATCCGGCATGGTGACTCCGGCCAGATCGCCGGCCCACGCTCCAGTGGCTCCGATGACCAGTACCGCGAGAAAAAGTAGGTTCTTCAACGTGCTCCTCCTTTCAATGACGTAACCTGCAAAACCAACAGGCGAAATATCCCCAGATGGATCTCCTGCATTCTATCTGTGGCTCCCGTCCCGCGCCGGTGAACATCAACGCGAAGGCACTCCCAGCTCGACGGCAACCGTCAGCGGTTGGCCGTCGCGAATCAAAGACACTTCGACTTCCTGTCCCGGGCGCAATCGATCGAGTGCCAGCAGAAGATCGTCGATGCCCTTCACCGCCAGACCCGCCACCTCGACGATGACATCACCGAGGATCACACGACCATAGACATCGCGACGGGTCCCAAGGAGCCCGGCCCGATCGGCGCCACTGCCCGGCACGATTCGACCGATCACAGCACCATGCAGGCCGAGATTCTCTGCCACTCTCGCCGAGAGCAACTCCACACCGAGCGTCGGCCTTTCAACGACACCCTTGCTGATCAACTCGGGGACCACCCAGCTCACGGTATCGACCGGGATCGCGAAGCCGATTCCCGCGTAGGCCCCCGAGGGGCTGAAGATCGCCGTATTGACGCCGATCAGCCTGCCCGCGCTGTCCAGGAGTGGACCTCCGGAGTTCCCCGGGTTGATGGCCGCATCCGTCTGTATGACATCCCGAATGGGAATCCGCGCCACCGACTCGATCTCACGGCCCAGAGCGCTGATGACTCCGGTGGTCAGCGTCTGGTCCAGCCCGAAAGGATTGCCGATCGCGAGAACGCTTTGGCCGACCTGCAGATCAGCCGAGCTGCCCACCGTGATCGGGTGCAGGGAATCCGGCGGCGCAGCGATCTCCAGCACGGCAAGATCCTTCTCGGGAGCTACCCCGATGACCTTCGAATCCCAGACGCTCTGATCCTGCAGCGTGACCTGGGCCGCGTTGGCTCCCTGAAGAACGTGATAGTTGGTGACGATCCGCCCCTTTGCGTCCCACACGAATCCCGAACCCGTGCCGCGGGGGATCTCATAGACATTGAGATCGAACCAGTCTCTCCGTAGGGAAATCGAGGTGATGTAGACGACCGATCGCGAAGCCCGGCGGAACAGCTCGATGGTCGCCTCCTCTGCGGCGGTGAGGCCTGCGCCAGCCGCCGCCGGTGCCGCCGGGGTCGCCAGAACCGGATCGACTGGCAACGAGCTCGTGAACGTGAGAATCACTCCCACCAGGACAGATTCGACAACCCGGGCCGGCATCCGTGAACGAACCCGTCCCGAGCTCTTGTAGTCGCGCCAGTAGGTCCGATTGGTCTTCATCGACTCTCGGCGAAGATGATCAGAGCGAGTCCCGATCAGTGCATCATGCCATAACATGGCATCATCGATGCAGACCGGCAGGACCGTAATCGGCCGTCTACACCTGGCCTGAGGACGGAATCAAGGCCTCATGAAAGCCACACGATCCAGCGCTGCCGCCTCCAGACGCAGGCTTTTCGGACTGCTGCTTCCCATTCTGCTTCTCGGTGTCCACTTCGAACTGACTTTCAGTGCAGCGGAGCACGATTCCGGGACCCTGGACGAGCCGCCAAACCTGTTAGCCGGTCACTACCTGTGGAAGACAGGCCACTACAACATCGACCGCGAGCATCCGCCGCTGGCAAGGCTCATCGAATCGCTGCCCTTGCTGTTCCTGCCGTTGGAAACGGCGGTGCCCGACCCAGACGGCTCGATGCCTGCGTATTGGCCGCTGAGCGTCGAGTTCCTCTACGAGAACACCGTACCCGCCGATCAGATGCTGATGCCGGCTCGCTGCATGGTGATCGGGCTGACGATCTTGCTCGGAGCGCTGCTCTGGTGGTGGGGTGAGCGGCTCTTCGAAGCTCCCTCCGGAGTCATCGCTCTTCTCACATTCACCTTCAGCCCGTTGATTCTGGCGCACGGCCATCTCGCCACCACGGATCTCGCCATCGCCCTGGCGTTTCCGCTCGCGCTCTTCTGCCTCTACCACTACGTCGAGCACCCCGGATCGTGGCGGGCGGTGGTGGTGGGCGTGGGCCTCGGCACCGCATTGGCGACCAAGGGATCGGCCGTTATCCTGCTACCCACCTTTCTCTTCATTCTGGCGTGGACCTGGCGTGGGCAGCCACCCACCCGCAGGGTCTTCCTGAAGCATGGAGCCCTCTGCCTCGCAACCTCTCTCGTGGTCATAGCGACGGTCTATTTCGGAGACTTCGGCGCCTTCCTCGCTTCGGTGAAGGAGGTCCTGTTTCACAGCGCTGCTGGGGGCCTGGGCGACAACTATCTGCTTGGCCGAGTATCGCCCAACGGATGGGTCGCCTACTTCGTTGTGGCCTTCCTGCTGAAGACTCCGATTCCATTCCTGGCCCTGCTGGCGACGGCGCTCCTCATGCTTCGAGGCTCACCGCGGCGCGAAGTCGTCACCCTCTGGCTGGTCTTTCCCTCCGCCCTGTTCCTTCTCGTCGCGTCGCTGTCCGATCTCCAGATCGGGCTCCGACATCTGTTGCCCATCTTTCCTCTGCTCTGCCTGATTGTGGGCGAGACGGGCGGACGACTCTGGCGCCGAAAGAGACTTGGCCTACAGTTGGTACTCGGCTTCCTGGCACTTTGGATGGTCGTCGATGCGGCCAGGGTTCATCCACATTACATCGCCTACTTCAATCAGCTGATCGGCGACCCGGACTCCGCGATCGACTACCTCGCGGACTCCAACCTCGATTGGGGACAGGAGTTGCGCCACCTCGATGACTATCTCAGAGACGAGGGCGTCGGCGGCGCCTACCTCTCCTACTTTGGCAACGCTGATCCCGAGGCCTATGGCATCCGCTACCTCCCCGTCTACTTCAAGACCTCTCGACCGCGCAGCGGCGATCCGAGCCTCGACCTTCGCGACGAATCCAAAGCCCTTCTCGCCGTGTCGGCTACCAACTTGCAAGGCGTCTATCAACCCGGTCCCGACGCCTTCGCCTGGCTCAAAACACGCGAGCCGGCAGCGATCCTGGGGCGATCTCTCTTTCTGTTCGACCTGACTGATGACGAGGAGGCGCATCGGCGACTGGCCACCATCTTCCGCCAGCAGGGGAGGCCGCGGCTTGCAGAAATCGAGACAGAGTGGTCGGAGCAATTGAAATCGGAGGCCTTTTCGAAGTGAAGCTGCTAGGCTCGGCGAGTCACCACACGATTGAATGGACCGCCTGTCGAGCGGCGGTAAGGAGATCAGCATGGGAAGCTCAAAACGACAGCATCGGCTCTGGCTCATCTCGCTCGTAGTAGGAGTATCTGTCCTGGGCGCTTTCGCCCTGCTTGCACAGCCCGACCGGGGCGACTTGGCTCCAGCCGACCAGGCTGCCGGTGGCAGCGGGGGCTCGGGTCTCATGGGTGTGCCAGTCGGCGCCATTCTGCCCTACGTCGGCAGCCTCGACTCGCTACCGCAGGGGTGGCTCCCGTGCGACGGTCGCACCGTCAGCGACCCCAACTCACCGTTTCATGGCAGCGCGATCCCCAACCTCATGGACAATCGCTTCGTGATGGGGGTGAGCTCTGCCGACGAGCTCAATAGCACAGGAGGTTCCAACGAAGTCGTCATGGACGGCCAGCACAATCACCGCGGCAACGCCACCAATCGCGTCAACCAGGTGTCAGGCAGCCCACGCTACCTCGACTCCTCGGGGAATCGGGGCTTCCGACATACTCACGATCTGCAGATCAACGTCAATGGCAACCACAATCACGGTGGTGAGGGGCGCCCGCAGTACCATGGCACCTACTTCATTGTCAGGGTGAAGTGAGGCGCGACCTGAATCCCTGCCAGGTTCCTTCGGTTGCAGTCACCAAGTAGTCGCCGCCTCCGACGAAGCGCTTGATTCGCGTCGTGCTTCGCCTCCGCGTGAAGAATGCCGTGATCGGTGCTTTGTGGAGTCCGGACTCCACCACGCATCGACGAGCGGTGGAAAGTCGTCCTGCGAATGCGGGGTTCGACACTGGAAGAGGCCAGAAGACTTGCAGTTCCCAGGGGTCCGTCAACGGGGAATTCGAGCTAGGATAGAAAGATGCGAGCATCGAGGATGTTGCTGGTTTGTTGTCTCCCGTTGTTGTCAATTGCCGCTATTGCGGCACCGGCTGAGCCGATAGCGAATCTAGAGAGCGCGTTCTCGATCGAGGCGAGTCTGCTCGACGAGGAGATCGCCACCTACGGCCGAGCTCGAGCCCGCGAAAGCCGAGCCGTCGCCGATCTGCAGCGGCTCAACGCCCAGCTCGACGAGCTGATCGAGGATCCCAACGCCTCGCTATCGAGTTTCACCGTCCTCGAGGAGGAGGTCGGAGTGGCCATCGAGGTGGCTTGCGCACGCGCCAAGGAGAGTGCCGCTGCGCGTCAGAGGATGTACGAGCGCATGCGTCGGCTGTCGGGAATCGTGCAGGAATACGAGTTGAGCGAGGAGCGCCAACAGACTCGTAGCGGCGGCATCGCGGGCGTATGGCGGGTCGAAGCCCAGCCGATCGATCTCTACGGAGTCTTCGACTTGGCAGCCGAGAACCTCCTGGTAACCGGCACCTATCGCATGAGCAACGGCAACCAGGGCTCCATGCGAGGCACCCTGGTGGGCAGCAAGCTGGAGCTCGAGATGATCGACTCGCGCCAGGGGGCAGTCGCAACGGTCAAGGGAGTGCTCGACACCGTCAAGGGAGAGATTCGAGGCCGGTGGCTCGCTTTCGATCTATCTGCCGGGCGACCTTCGTCGGGTGATTGGTACGCTCGCAAGACGGACGCTGAATAGCGAGGCCGTTGTCGAATCCTGGCAGGCTGGATCATCGATGGAGCACGACAGCACAGGTATGAACAACGGCCCACCATTGAGGATTCGCACCATCACAGCGGGCAGAGAGCTTCCAGACCTTCAGGAGACTGGGATGCTGGAGGAAGACCTGGCTTTCCTCTCGGCCGCGCGAGACGATTTTCTCAAGAGCGATCTCGAAGTACAGACGATTCGAATCGCCACTCAACCGCTAATCAGTGCGGCCGACGACAGGTCCCTGTCAACAGCTCTTCCGGCGCTGCAATCGATGGCTTCATTGGTCTCGGACGCGAGCGCTCTGTTGTCTATCGGCCCTATCGCCCACGAGGGGGGAAGTGCCAGCGCGATCGCCGAATGGGCCGCGGCACTCATGCAGGCCACGTCGAACCTGAGCTTCAGCATCCCGGTGGCCTCGCCTGACGGTGGCGTCGATGGACGGGCCCTACGAGTCGCAGCCCAGGTCATGCTGTCGCTGGCTTCGGCGCTCGAGGGAGGGGAAGCCAACTTCCGGTTCGCCGCCGCGGCGAATGTCTCCCCAGGCACACCCTTCTTTCCCGTCGCCTACCACCGCGGTGAGCCCGCCTTCAGCATCGGCCTCGAATCAGCCAGACTCGTCGAGATCGCTTTCGGCGGCTCGGCGGATCCTCGGTCGGCTCGATCTCGCCTCCAACAGGTCCTCGAAGAGCGACTGAAGCCTGTTGTGGCCCAAGCAACAGCCATCGCCCGCCGCCACTCCAGGAGATTCCTCGGCATCGACATGAGCCCGGCTCCTGGGCTCGATGCGAGCATCGCCGTGGCGATCGAAATGCTGACGGGTCTCCCGTTCGGCTCCCCTTCGACCCTCGGAGCCTGTGCCACGATCACGCGAGTACTCTCAGAGGCATCGGTACCCAGGTGTGGCTATTCGGGGTTGATGCTGCCTGTACTGGAAGACGTTCGCCTGGCACAGCGCGCGGCGGAGGGGAGATTCACGCTGAACGATCTCTTGCTCTACTCCGCAGTGTGCGGGACCGGCCTCGATGTAGTGCCCCTGCCCGGCGATATCGAATCCGGCTGCTTGGCTGCGATCATTGGAGACGTGGCCGCGCTGGCCCATAGACTGCAGAAACCACTGGCCGCACGATTGCTCCCCATCCCTGGGAAAGCAGCTGGAGAGCTGGTGAAGTTCGACAATCCGTACCTCACCGACGCGATGGTCATGAGGGTTCCCTGACCAGACGGCGAAGTTCCCAGACCGGAGATATACTTCCGGCTCGCCTGTGATGGAGGGTAGTCTCAAAACCCACAAGTTGTTCTCGATATTCGGAGGAGCGTGATGCGTTCACAGCACTTTGGGAGGAATCTCGATCTGCGAGCCCTGGCAGCAAGACTGGTTCTCCTGTGTTTGGCTCTCATGACGATCGGACTGCCGGTACGGGCTGCCGTTGACGAGTCGAAGGACGGCTCAGAAGAGTCCTTTCTCGAGGCCATGGAGTTCCGCAACATCGGCCCCTTCAGAGGCGGCCGCGTCACGGCTGTCACCGGGGTAGCCGGCGATCCGCAAACCTACTACATGGGCTCCACGGGAGGCGGCGTTTGGAAGACCAGCGACGCCGGGACGACCTGGAGGAATATCTCCGACGAGACCTTCGAGGTGGGATCCATCGGCGCCGTAGCGGTGGCACCTTCGGACCCGAACGTGATCTACGTTGGAACCGGTTCCGCCTGCCCAAGAGGCAACGTGTCGCCGGGCAATGGCATCTATCGCTCGACCGATGCAGGTAAGACCTGGCATCACGCTGGTCTCGATGATGCGGGACAGATTGCGCGCATCCATGTGCACCCGAAAGACCCCGACTTGATCTACGTAGCAGCTCTCGGTCACATATTCGGACCCAACGAGGAGCGCGGAGTCTTCCGTTCCAGTGACGGCGGCTCGACATGGGACAAGGTTCTCTACTTCAATGACAGGGCGGGGGCGGTAGACCTGACCCTGGATCCCTCGAATCCTCGCATCCTCTTCGCCGCCATCTGGGAAGCCGAGCGCAAGCCATGGACGATGCTGAGCGGCGGCGAGTCCAGCGGTCTCTACAGGAGCAAGGATGGCGGCGATTCCTGGGACGAGATGACTGAAGGGTTGCCTGAAGGGATCAAGGGACGCATCGGGGTCAGCATCTCCGCGGCTGATTCCAATCGGGTCTGGGCCCTGGTGGAAGCCGACGAAGGCGGCCTTTTCCGTTCCGACGATGGTGGCGATGAATTTCGCCTGATCAACCCCGACAGGAACTTCAGGCAGCGAGCCTGGTACTACACGCATGTCTTTGCAGACCCGCGGGATCCGCAGACCGTCTATGTGCTGAATACCGGCATCTGGAAATCGACCGACGGCGGCAAGAGCTTCTCCTACATCCGAGCGCCTCACGGCGATCACCACGATCTCTGGATCAACGCTGACGACCCGTTGAACCTGATCAATGGCAACGACGGCGGAGCCAACGTCAGCTTCAACGGCGGCAAGACCTGGTCTACCCAAGGCAATCAGCCCACGGCGGAGATGTATCGCGTGGCAGTAGACGGCCAGTTTCCCTACCGCGTCTATGGTTGCCAGCAAGACAACTCCTGCGTCTCGCTGCCGAGCCGCACCTCCTCCTCGGGCATAGCGCGCTACGACTGGT
>Ga0316193_10001680_pt1 | contig 15128 bp, 9 predicted proteins | sample MerIslsedime2_MG_FD_207735 | JGI IMG/M metagenome (GOLD analysis project Ga0316193, IMG submission 207735) | Coastal sediment microbial communities from Maine, United States - Merrow Island sediment 2 | ecosystem: Environmental > Aquatic > Marine > Coastal > Sediment | place: USA: Maine...
TGCGCGATAATCCCGAGCTTGAGACCCTGGCAAGGGCCTTTGGCGTGCCCGTCATCCTGAATGCCGAGTTTCTGGAAAACTCCTTTCGCGCGGCCGCTTTTGACAAGGGTATCGGTGTTTTACTGTACGAAGCCGGTGAGGCGTTGCGCTTTGACGAAGTGTCCATTCGCGCGGGTGTACGCGGCGTGCTGCAGGTAATGATCGAACTCGGCATGCGTCCACGCAGTAAACGTCCGCGTAAAGTAGAATCAATGGTTGCCAACACCAGCCGCTGGGTGCGCGCCGGTCAAAGCGGCATTCTACGCTCCCTGGCAGGCACCGGAACCAAGGTACAGGAAGGTGATTTGCTGGCCTATATCAACAATCCGCTCGGTGAGAATACGGAAGAACTGGTCAGTCCGATCTCAGGCATTATCATCGGTAAGACCAACCTGCCGCTGGTGTTTGCGGGTGAGGCATTGTTTAACATTGCCAGTTACGAGGAGATCGACCAGGTTGCCGACAATATCGATGCCTACAACGACGAACTCGACCCTAACACCGATGAAAGATTAAGCGACGAACCACCTCTGGTTTAAGCGCCAGTCCTAATCACTCGCGCTAACCTTTAACCTGGGTGAAGCCAGTCGCTTCGAAGGAGGCAAAACAAAACCCAGCCTCGGTGATCGAAACCTCGAGAGTTCAGATAGCCTGTGGAATCGGCCGCGTCACGGCCTGCTCGCGGATCGGCCAGTGCACTGCGGCCGCAAACAGACCGAGTGCGACCCCCAGCCACCAAACGCCATCGTAAGAACCGTAGATATCGTACAGAAAGCCGCCCATCCAGACGCCGAGGAAAGAACCCACCTGGTGCGAGAAAAACACGACACCACCGAGCATTCCCAGGTAGCGGGTGCCGAACATCACCGCAACCAGAGCGTTGGTCGGGCCCACCGTGGACAACCACAGCAAGCCCATCACGATCGCGAATATCACCACGGTGGTCGGGCTGGCCGGGAGCAGCAGGAATGCGCTAACCACAATCGAGCGACTGATGTAAATCCACGCCAGCAATATCGGCTTGGAGTAGTACTGGCCGAGCACACCGGAGGCGAGCGAGCCGATAATATTGAAGAACCCAATCAAACTGATGCCAACGACTGCCCAGCGCGCGGCAATTCCCAGATCACTGACGTAAGCCGGAAAGTGCGCTGTGATAAAAGCAACCTGGAAACCACACACGAAAAAACCACATATCAGCAGCAGGTAACTCTTGTGCGCAAAGGCTTCGCGTAGTGCGTCACCAGCGCTTTGTTTGAACTCGGCCGCAGCGATCTTCGAAGTGGACGAATTTCCGCGCAGAGGAATGGCCAGCAACGGAATAGCCAGCATGATTATTGCCAGCGTGATGAGGCTGTCAGACCAGCCCAGGGCATCGATCAAGCCCTGCGAAATGGGTGCGAACAGGAACATACCCGCAGATCCCGCAGCGGTGCCGAGGCCAAAGGCAAAGGAGCGTTTCTCGGCACTCACCAGGCGTGCAATCGATGCAAGAACCACGCCGAAAGAACAGGCCGCCACGCCCAGACCAAGCAAAACACCACCGCCGATATGCAGCCACATCGGACTCGGTGCAATGGCCATCACCAGCAGCCCCAAAGCGTACAGCAACGCGCCGAGCGCCATTACCCGCCAGGTACCGAATTTGTCCGCAATGATCCCGAACAATGGTTGACCCACACCCCAGCACAGGTTTTGCAGGGCCATGGCCATGCCGAAGGTTGTCCGGTCCCAACCGGTATCCTGTAACATCGGCAGCTGGAAAAACCCCATCGCGGAGCGCGGGCCGAAGGCCAGCAATGAAATCAGACAGGCGCAGGAGATCGCAAATATCGGCAATTTACTGCGAATCAGTGAATCTTTAGTCATTGCAGGTGAATCAGATTAGTAGAGAGAGCCCGGTGAGTTTACAATAGTTTGTTCCAACAAGAATCAATTTGTTACCTGCCCGCGGAGCGCGCTTTGACGATCAAAATACTGACCACCGGTGGCACCTTTGACAAGGTCTATTTCGATGCGCTGAGTGAATTCCACATCGGTGAACCGATGGCTGGCACATTGCTCGAAGAGGCCAATGTTACCTTTACCTATGCGGTCGAATCGCTGCTGACGAAAGACAGCCTGGAAATAACCCGGGAGGATCGTGAATTGATCCGAAATCGCGTCGCGGGCGTAACAGAGTCAATGATTTTAATAACCCATGGTACCGACACCATGGTTGATACCGCGAAATCCCTGCAGGGTATCGATAACAAGACGATCGTGCTGTTCGGAGCCATGCAGCCTGCACGTATGCGCTACAGTGACGCCATGTTCAATCTCGGGATCGCCTGTGCTGCGGTACAGATTTTACCGCCGGGAATTTACATCGCGATGAATGGACGAATCTTCAATCCGCATGAAGTCGCCAAGAATCGAGCTGCAGCCCGTTTCGAAACAATACCCTAGCCCTCCGGAGTTCAACCGAGACATGTCTGTGCTGCCAATTCTACGCTTCGGGAATTCCCGATGACCGCGAGGTCCGGCGCCAAACTGTTGTTACCGATCCTGGTGCTGCTACTGGCCGCTGCCGCCTATTATTCGCTGGTCTCAGGCAAGACCCAGCGAGATCGTCCGGTGCTTGCCGAAAAGGTCTGGCAGGTCGACGTCATGACCGCACAACGCCGGGTACTATCACCCCATCTGAGGCTATACGGCCGCATCGAGTCGCCCGAGTTACTGAAGTCCGCAGCACCCGGCGGCGGCATCATCGAACGTGTCTACGTGCGCAGTGGCTCGACCGTCAAGCAGGGTGATCCCCTGGTAACCATGGACCGGCGCGATTTTAACGCCGCATTGCTGCAGGCCGAAGCTGACCTGCGCGACATGGAGAGCCAGATTGCCGAACTTGAAATTCGCCACCGTTCAAACCAGTCCGCATTGAAAACCGAGCGCGAGCTGGCCGCACTCGCCGATGCCGAAGTCGAACGCCTGGTCGAACTGCAGAGACAGAAACTGAGTGCCGATACAGCAATCAATGCGGCGCGCAGTGAACTGGGAAGACGTCAGCTGGAAGTGACCGCGCGCCAGTTCGACGTCGACAGTTATCCGACTCAACTACGCATTCTCAAGGCGAGACACGACCGCAACCAGGCGAAGCTGGCGGAGACACGACTGGCGATGGAGCGTTCCGACCTGCGCGCACCTTTTGATGCGATCGTGAGCGACGTGGACGTCGCCGCCGGCGATCGGGTTTCCCTCGGCCAGATGCTGGTCTCATTGTTTCCACTCGACACCCTGGAAATTCGCGCCCACCTGCCCACCAATTACATCGAGTCGGTGCAGCGCGCAATGGCCAGTAACGAGACACTGTATGCCAGTGTCTCCAACCGCTCAGCAGCAGAGCGTCTGCCGATGCTGCGACTGGCCGGCCAGGCCGAGGCCACCGGCATCGACGCCTATTTCTCACTCGAAGGCAGCAGCACACAGTTTCGCCCCGGCGAACTGTTATCGCTTAATCTTGAGTTACCCGCTGAAAGCGATGTGTTCGCAGTGCCTTACCAGGCGATCTACGGAAACTCAAGGATTTACAAGGTCGAGGGTGATCGCCTGCTCGCCATCGAAGTTGTCTCCATCGGGCAGGCACGAGCGCCTGGTCAGTCAGTACAGGTATTGATACGCAGTGAGCAGATTAACGACGGCGATCTCATCGCCGCCACCCATTTGCCAAACGCCGTTTCCGGCCTCAAGGTCGAGTACAGTGAACAATAGCCTGCTCGGTGTGTTTGCACGTCACCGGGTTGCCGCCAACCTGCTGATGATAATGATGCTGTTATCGGGCTATATCGCCCTGCAGAAACTGAACGTACAGTTCTTTCCCAATTTCGAACTCGACCAGATCACTATCAGTACCATCTGGAGTGGGGCCAGTGCCGAAGACATCGAGGCCGGCATCACCAACCCGTTGGAGCAAAGGCTACGCAGCATCGACAATCTCAAGGAAATGACATCGACTTCGGCGAGCGGCACCTCCGGAATAACACTCGAGTTTAACGAAAACACCAATATGTCGCTGGCACTGGATGAAGTCAAAAAGCAGGTAGACGACTTCCAGAATTTGCCGGATGATGCCGAGCAGCCCAAGGTGGCACAGCTGGTGCGCTACGAATCAGTTGCGCGATTGTTAATCAGCGGACCGAGCCAAATCGCCGAACTGCGCATGCTGGCGCGACAGTTTGAGCAGGAATTAATCAATGCCGGCATCGATAAAATCGACATCCAGGGATTACCCCAGCAGCAGATAAAAATCGAACTGGCTGCCGAACAGATGCAGCGGCTTGGCATAGGGCTCGACGAGCTGGCGCGCATCATCGACGCTGACAGCCAGGACCTGCCCGCCGGCCAGATTGGTGAAGAAGACGGTGCGCGTGAAATCCGCAGCCAGAACCAACGCAGAACACCGCAGGACTTCGCCAGCCTGGCGATTATCAGCGAGGCCGACAAACGCATACACCTCGGTGATATCGCCCACATCGAACAGCGGCATAAACCGGGCTCGCCGACCGTTAGTCTGGCCGGCAAAAATGCAGTGGTCATGGTATTGCGGCGCAATGAAAATGGCGATTCACTGGAGGCGGCGCAGATTCTGCAGGACTGGCTTGACGATGCGCGTCCACAGTTACCGCCCAATGTCGAAATCCAGGTGTTCAATGAGCGCTGGCAGCTGATCAAGGAACGTATCCTGCTGCTGGTAAAAAACGGCGCCGGAGGACTGATACTGGTACTGCTCATTCTTTATCTTTTCCTGTCGACCCGCGTGGCCTTCTGGGTGGCGGTCGGCATACCCGTATCCTTCATGGCGACCCTGGCGGTGCTGTACCTGGTAGGCGGTTCGATCAATATGATCAGCCTGTTTGCGCTGATTATGGCGCTCGGCATCATCGTCGATGACGCCATCGTTGTCGGCGAGGACGCCCAGGCGCATTTCGATATGGGGGAAGATCCACTAATGGCTTCAGAGGGAGGCGCCAGGCGTATGCTGGCCCCGGTCCTCGCCTCATCGCTAACGACCATCGCGGCCTTTCTGCCGTTAATGCTGATCGGCGGGCGCATGGGTAGCATCATGATCGCCATACCCATCGTCATCATCTGCGTCATTGTGGCCTCGCTGATCGAAAGCTTCCTGATCCTCCCCGGCCACCTGCGCCATGCCTTTGTGCAGGGTCGTGAGATAAAACCCTCACGCCTGCGAAACTCACTTAATCTTGGATTCAACCGTCTCCGTGATCACTGGTTTCGCAAGCTGGTGACACTTGCCGTCGAGTTCCGCTGGACCACCATCGCCGCAGCGATCGGCTTTCTGGTGCTCGCGGCCGGGCTATTCGCGAGCGGCAAAACCGGCTGGCAGTTTTTCCCGTCACCCGAATCAACCACTGTCTATGCGAATGTGCGCTTCGTCTCCGGCACGGATGGCAGGGTTGTCGATCGTTTTGTCGAGCAGGTCGAGGCTGAATTACTGAATACGATTGCAGATATCGACGAAACGGTGGTGTCGACCTACTACCGCTCGCATTCATCCACGGTGGGTCGTGGCCGAGCCGTCGAAGGTGAACGCGTGGGTGCCCTCTACGTGGAGCTCGTCGGCTCCGATCAAAGGCGCACAGACAACCCGACTTTTATCGATAACTGGCGCTCGCGCATTACGGTTCCGCCGGGCGTGGAGAGTTTCCAGATCACCTCACGCACCGTCGGCCCGTCGCGGCGTGAACTCAATTTACGCCTTACCGGAACGTCTGCGCATCTCCTGAAAACTGCAGCACTGGATCTCGCGCAAACGCTGGAAACCATTCCCGGAGTCAGCGCAATCGATGACGACCTGCCCTACGGACGGGAACAGCTGATTTATCAGCTGAGCCCAGCCGGCGAAGCCATGGGGTTGTCGATCAGCGAAATCGGACAGCAGCTACGCGCCGCCTACGATGGCATTATTTTGCAACGTTTTCAGCAGGGTGCTGACGAAGTCGAAGTACGACTGCAACTGCCCGACGCGGAACAGCGTCGTCTTGACAGTCTGCTGCATCTACCCATCAAACTCCCCAGCGGCGAATTCGTTGCACTCGCCAGCGTTGCCGATTGGCGTTCGGCGCAGGGATTTGAAACCTTGCGACACTTCAACGGCATGCTGTCGGTAGATGTATCCGCCGACGTTAACGCCGCACTCAACAATACCGCTGAAATCGTCGCCGACCTGCAACAGTTTACCTTACCCGCGCTGACCAGCAGGTACGGCGTACAGGTCAGCATCGAAGGGCGTTCTGCCAGTCAGCGCGAGACCTTCGCCGATATGCGCCTCGGTGCAATGATCGCGCTGGTGTTGATGTACCTGGTGCTGGCCTGGGTATTCTCATCCTATGGATGGCCGTTGCTGGTGATGCTGACCATCCCGCTTGGATTGACGGGAGCAGTGCTCGGCCACTGGGTGCTGGATATGAACCTGACCATACTGTCGATGTTTGGTTTTTTCGGTTTATCGGGCATCGTCGTCAACGATTCCATCATCCTCGTCATCTTCTATCGACAGATCCGTGATCGCGGCATGGCAATAAACAATGCGCTGGTAGAAGCTGCCTGCCAGCGACTGCGGGCCGTATTGCTCACCTCGCTGACCACTATCGCCGGGTTGACGCCATTGCTTTTCGAAACCTCGCGCCAGGCCCAGTTCCTGATTCCCATGGCCGTATCCATCGCGTTTGGGCTCGCCTTCGCGACCCTGTTGATCTTGCTGGTGATACCGGCGATGCTATCGATTTACGAGGGCGCGCGCGTCGCGTTACAGTCTGAATCCAGTGTTGGGGAGCCTCTGATCAAGTCGTGAGCGAACATCTTGTGTCCAAAATAATCAATCTCTGCGTTGTGAAACTTAGCAATAGCTGGGCTAAAGCTGGCCCCATGAGCGAAGCGAGTGCTTTGGGTCTTGCTTGCGTTCCACGCCTTGATCTTGATTATTTTGAATCACAATCTGATTCGCCCAGACTTAATCAGAGGCTCCCTGGCACTAACAACCCTGTGGAAAACACATGAGCCAATTTTCGCGTCTGCAAAAAGAACAATTGCGCTCGGTCGCGCAACCGATCTGGAACAACATCATCGAGGCGGCGCGCGAGCGCGATTACGCCCGCTTTTCGCGTGGATTTTCCAACGACCTGCTGGCCAAACTTTCAGAGGAACACTTTCGCGAGAGCTGTAAAGATTTTCCACTGTTGACGACGATTGAACCCGGTTTCGAATTCATCGACTCCATTCACCGGGAAAAGTCAGTCACCATATTATGGCGCCTGACCAGCTCCACTTACGCCGGTGAGTTTCTGGGCTTGCTGACCTTGCAAAGCGGCGACAAAGGCATGGAAATCAGCGCAGTCTCGGTGAACTGAAAGACGGGACTGTGACAGTCCCGCTGTCATGCAAAGACCCTGGATCAACACTATCAGTCAGTGCCACCCACGGTGATTTCATCTATCTTGAGGCTCGGCTGCCCTACCCCGACCGGCACCGACTGGCCTTCCTTGCCACAGACGCCAACGCCCTGATCGAGCTCCAGGTCATTGCCGACCATCGATATCTTGCCCATGACTTCAGGCCCCGAGCCGATCAGGGTGGCACCCTTGACGGGTTTAGTTATCTTACCGTCCTCGATGAGATAAGCCTCGGACAATGAAAACACGAAGCGTCCAGAGGTGATGTCCACCTGGCCTCCGCCGAAGTTCACGGCATAAAGCCCCTTTTTCACCGAACGGATGATTTCCTCCGGCTCGCTTTCACCGGGTAACATGTAGGTATTGGTCATGCGTGGCATCGGCAGGTGCGCAAACGATTCGCGCCGCCCGTTAGAAGTTGAGTGAGTACCCGTCAGGCGCGCATTCATTTTGTCCTGCATATAGCCCTTGAGAATCCCGTTTTCGATCAGCGTCGTGCATTGTGCGGGAACTCCCTCGTCGTCGATGCTGAGCGAGCCACGACGGTCGGGCAAAGTACCATCGTCAACTACGGTGCACAGGCTGGAGGCGACCTGTTCGCCGATACGATTACTGAATGCCGAGGTTCCCTTGCGATTGAAATCGCCTTCCAGTCCGTGACCAACGGCCTCATGCAGCAACACGCCGGGCCAGCCCGGCCCCAGTACGACCGGCATGGCCCCGGCAGGTGTGGCCACTGATTCCAGGTTCGTGGATGCCTGGCGCACCGCCTCACGCGCCAGTTCATAAGGACGATCGCTATTGAAAAAGATGTCATAAGCGTGCCGCCCACCGGCACCCGCACTGCCCTGTTCACGCCTTTCCCCCTGGCGCATCAGCACGGTAACATTGAGGCGCACCAGCGGACGAATATCAGCTGCCAGGGTGTTATCGGTGGCAGCCACCAGAATATGATCGACTCCGCCTGACAGCGATATGATGACCTGCTCAATGCGCTTATCGAGTGAACGGGTGTAGACATCCAGCTTTTTCAGCAGCGCCACCTTGTCCTCGGCCAGCTGGCCATCGACCGGATTATGCGTGGTATACAGCGCCTGCGTCGGCTGGTTCGCCAGCACAATCCCGCTATTGCCCGATTGCCCCTGCCTGACAATGGCGCGCGCATTGTTAACCGCCTGAGTAATTGCATTGCCGTTAAGATCATCGCAGTAAGCGAAGCCGGTTTTTTCTTCCGACATTGCGCGAATACCCACACCCTTTTCGATATTGAAACTACCCTCGCGCAGAATGCCATCATCCATCACCCAGGACTCCTGCTGGCTGGTTTGAAAGTACAAATCACCCGCATCGATGAACTTGCCCTGCAAAGCGCCGAGATACCCGCCCAGCTGATCGATCCCGAGCTCACTCGGCTCTAGCAGATTTTTCCCAACCGTTTCCAGAATTGATGACATGTTTTGTTATTGCTCCAGTTCGTCTCGATTGCCGACCAGCAATCTGATTTCGTCGGCCGCTTGCGTACCAGCAACCATAAAGATGTTATCTGAGGGCACTCCCAGCGATATCAACCAGTCACGCAGTTCAGCGGCCCATAATTCACCACTGTCTTCGCCCGGGTAGCGCACCATGATAATGGCATTATCGACCTTGTCCCAGTAACCTACCGCTGCGCGCAGTGCCTCGATTTCGGCGATCACTTCACCACTGCGAGGCCGCGCCCATTCTTCCGCACTGAGGATGAAAATACGTGCAGTATTCGCCTGCGCCGCCAGGCTAAACAACAGCAGGCACATCAGCCCGAGCCTATTTATCGATCTTCGGTAATGCTTTCTGGTTTTCATCGACTGCCTTCAATAATTCAATCTGCGGATCATCCCAACTACCGGTGACGCGATATTCGATCTCGATCGCGTCATCGATGACGGTTTTGAACAGATTCTGTAATAACAGTAAGCCCCAGCCTACCGCGTTGCTCGCCGCCACGGCACCGAGCAACGGCAGGGTCTGCCTGATCTGCGGGGTAACGCGTATGACCTGATCGTAGTCGCGCGCTATTATACCGGTTTTTCCACTTATCTTGATCTTCGCCGCCACGCCTTCCATGCGCGTATTTCGTGTATGGAGTATCCCGTCTGCGATCCGATAATCACCGGTGATCTTATCAAACTCCAGGCCACTGATGAGAACATCGGAAAAATCCAGCGTTAAACGTCGCGGCAGCGCCGTCAAACTCAGCAATCCGACAAAACGACCACTGCCAGGTTCGACATTATTCAGTATCCCATCGGTGATCTTCATACGTACTTTGCCAGCCAGTATATCCAGGCTGAACTGATAGGCGGCTGCCGCCCAGCTGAAATCACCGGTCAACTCTATAGTACCTCCCGACATGCTGTTGCCGAATCCCAGACCCTCAAGCGCCTCACCCAGCTCAGGACCCTCAAGCCTGGTCTTGAGCTGGGTAAGATGCTGGTTCGTCTCCTCGTTGTAGTTCCACTGACCGCTACTAATGATTTGCAGCGCATCGCGACGCATATCGAATTTACTGATCTCGAGCAGGTCCCCGGTCGGACTGGCATCCAGCAGCAAATCGCTGAAGTCCATGTCATGAAAGCGCACAGATTTGGCGTTGAGCCTGAAGGCGGGCAATTCAGAGGGTCGGATTGCACTCGAGTCCTGTTCCTGCTCGAGTTCATCGATTTGCAGATAATCCAGGTTGATCAGTGCCGGATTTCGCGCAAATGTTTTTAGCGGAATATCAAAATCACCCTTCACGATGGAGGAGTCAATGCTGCCGAGAAAGCGCTGATCTGTTTGCCGTAACTCAACGATCAGCGCATCAGCCTGTCGACCGAAGACCGTCGCGCGGTCCATGGCGAGTTCGACCGAGCCCAGCAATGATGGTTGGTTGGTACCCGTATTGCCGAGGAAGGTAAACCATTCGTCGATGTCGACCTCGTTAATCCGGCCAGCCAGGTGTATCCCCGGACGGCCCTCCAATCCAAATTCCCTGGAAAAAGCAAATTCGAGTGCCGCAAGCTGATACTCTTCACCATCGCGATTACTGAGCGTTCCACGACCCGCTATATCGTCTCCTATTTGGCTCAGGAAATGGATTTCCTGCGGATAAAATTCGACATCGGCAGTGACCCGACGAGAATCAGGGCCCTTCTTGCGGAAAGGTTCCGGCATGGCGAGCGCCGTACCATTAAGGTTACTGGCCCCATTTATCCGTAGAAAAGGTTCTCCCGCAGGTGCCGCATCACCAGCGATAGTGAGCCCTACCTGCCAGTCACTATTACCTGTTACCGCTTCCCGCAGGTAAGACGGCAGTTGCCTTATCACGTTGGCCGAGGCCAGGCTCCCCTTTACCGACACCAGGGTACTCAGAGCCGTATTTTCGCTAATGATATCGATGTCGACCGGGTCATCAAAAAAACGTGCTGAAATACCGCGCGCGTTGATACTGTCATCAACAATCTTTAAGCGACCGGTGACCTGCGACAGATCTACCCTCCAGCCGGGTGCACGCGCGGCTGCATTTTTAAAGTCGACTTCGACACTCACCTTGCTGCGCGTCACCTTGTCGCTCAGCGGCAGACGCATATCGATAGCCGTGCTGATAGTGCCGTCGTAATCCTGCAGGTTCGCAAGCACTTCACGAAAACCGGTACCGATCGGGGTATCGCGCCACACCCGCACCGCATCCTGGGTCGGTGCCTCGGCATGGATGGCAAGATCCAGTGAAGCATTATGGAAATCAGCGATATTACCGCGCACCTTTATTCCATCTATACTCTCGTAGCTGGCGTGCTCGAGATCAAATTCCATGCCGACATTGTGAAACAAAATCTGGCCCTTTCCATTTCTCGCATGCAGCCAGCCCGGCGCAAAAAATATATCGGCCTGCTGCACGCTGAAATCCACGAAAAATTCACCCGCGTGCTCACGTGCCAGCTTACGGATATCCTGCAGGCGACCATGAAACTGAAGATCACCCGCTGGCACATAGCCACCAACAATGCCGCGATCCAGCCACTTGATTATTCCAGGCGACATTAATTTTACCGGAAGGTATTTACCGGTGCTGTTCGCGTGTGTGTCGGTGAAGCCCGCCCGCAGATACATGAAAGGCGCATTCTCACCGTCGGTCTCCAGTCGCAGTCGGCCAACTGCCTTGAGATCCGTGTTACGCAACTGAAACTGATCGGCCACGAACAACAGGTTGCCGCTTGGCAGGCGATTCATTGTAAGGTCCATGTTGAGTGAATCAGCCCGTAACGGTGCGCGAAACTGATCACCGAAATCGATACTGATAGCTTCGCCATGCAGTGTGGCCATGAGTCGGTGGTTGCCCAATATGAAATCTGCATTCAGATTGGTAACACCCGGAAGATAACCGGTTCGCTGACTGCTGAGACCTTCAACTGCGGCCGCTAATCGGAACGTCTCAACATCATCAAAATCGATTTCAAAAAGCACATCCTGTAACAATCCGTGCAGTTTTCCTTCAGAAATCTGGTCTCCCAGTTTATTGGGAAGCCATTGTCCAGCAAGTGCCGGCAGACTCGAAACGGGCAGTCGGTCAACCCAGGCAGCGAATCTGGCATCATCCTTCGCAACCGGAATGTCCAGTTGCGCATCAAACCCCGGCACATTGACACCGTCGATCGTCAGGCGTTCGAAGTTGCTGCTGATACGCCAGCGTTGCTTGCCCGCAACGGCGTTAAATCTGGCGTGATAATCGACCGCCAACGGTGCCTTGTCGGCGGTGACCTGCAAGATACCCTGCTTGAGGTCCAGGTCACCCTTTACTGCGATTACCCGATACGCGGACATACTGAGCCACATTTCTCCGTCGAGAGCACCTGTTTTCAAACCCTGGGTATCAATCTCAAACAATCGAGCCACGGGCGCCAACTGCAATTCGGAAGCATTAAGATAGATCAGACTGGAGTTCAGATCGACTACCGACTTGAGCAACAGTCCGCCGCCGAACTCCTCGGGTAAATCAGCTCTCACCTCGGTGAAAAACTGTCCCTTGTGATGATCGATACGTGCAGACAAATCTGTCAGCTGATGAGTCGCCTGGTTTATCTCATCGCGGACGATAAAACGGCGCAAGTCGAGCTTCAGGTAACGCGGCAATAATTCCAGTAACTGTGCAAATCCGGGCAAGGCGGCATCACCACCGATCTGATATTTATCCAGCCACCAGGACCCCGCAACATCGCGTCTCAATTCGAGCTTCTCAAGTTTGCCGGTAATCTCCAGCACGACCGGAGCTCGGGCTCGCAGACTGCTCCAGAAATCGAATTCAACCTCGAGGCGATCAATAAAAAGTGGTTGCGAGCGATCTGCCTGGTTGATCGACACGTTCTCGATATGGATTATCGGGTTGAATCGATTCATCGTGCCGCTGACGCGATTGAACACAATCCCGCTAGCGACATCACGTTCCAGCAGGTATTCGATTTTCGTCTTGAACAAATCGATGTTGCTGATCGCCAGGCGCATTCCGCCCATGGCCAGGGCCAGCAGAATAAGGGACCCGACGAACAGGACCAGAAAGAATTTTTTTAACAGTGCCATGATGCTGCGCGCAGAACGCTAAACCGGCACCACGTCATAGGATTCCTGGGACAAGTGGGCTTCCACCTGCAGTTTGACGGGGATCTTAATGAAAGTTTCCAGTTCCGCGAGGTTGGCGGCTTCTTCATCCAGCAGTCGATCAACGACATCCTGGTTGGCCATGACCAGCAGCTGCTGGGCTTCATCGTAGAAGCGGGCCTCGCGCAAAATTTCCCGGAAAATTTCGTAACAGACCGTTTCCGTGGTCTTCAGGGATCCGCGACCATGGCAGGTTTTACAGGGCTCGCACAACACGTGCTCAAGACTTTCACGGGTACGCTTGCGCGTCATTTCCACCAGGCCGAGCGGCGACACTTCGCAGACCTGGGTTTTGGCATGATCCTTATCGAGATATTTCTGCAACGAATTCAGCACCTGGCGCTTGTGATCGTCACGCTCCATATCGATAAAATCGATAATGATGATTCCCCCGAGATTTCGCAGCCTGAGTTGTCGTGCGATTGCCTGCGATGCTTCCATGTTGGTTTTAAAAATGGTTTCTTCAAGGTTTTGGTGACCGACAAATGCGCCCGTATTGATATCGATGGTAGTCATCGCCTCGGTTTGATCGATGATCAGGTATCCGCCGGACTTAAGGCCAACCTGTCGCGCCAGGGCACGCTGCAATTCTTCGTCAATGTTGTACAGGTCGAACAGCGGTCGGTCGCCTTGATAGTGTTCGATTCGAGTCGGCAGGTCAGGGATATAGCGCGCGGCAAATTTTGTCATTTTCTGGAAGGTTTCGCGCGAATCAACCATGACCACGTTGGTATCAACACCCACCATGTCACGCAAGGTGCGTATCGACAACGGCAGATCTTCATGGACTATGCTCCCCGGTGACAGGGTGTCGACGGACTCCAGCAAGGCGCCCCAAAGTTTTGATAAAAACGATATATCACGCTGTAATTCCCGTTCATCCACACCTTCGGCAGCAGTGCGAACAATACAGCCGCCAGTGTGATTTTCGGCAAGGCAGCCTTCCAGCAGATTTTTCAGTCGCTCACGTTCGGGTTCATCTTCAATCTTCACCGAGATGCCCACGCTAGAAGAATTTGGCAGATACACCAGATAGCGCGAGGGAACCGAGATACTGGTGGTGAGACGAGCACCCTTGGTACCCATGGGGTCTTTGACCACCTGCACCAGCAGCGCTTGTCCCTCATGCAACAGCTCGTTTATCACCGGGCGCGAGCCGTTCTCATCGGCGCTACCCTGCGAAACACCGATATCGATATCCGAGACGTGCAGGAAACCGGCTTTGTCCAGGCCGATATCGACAAAGGCTGCCTCCATTCCCGGCAACACCCGGTTTACCTTTCCCTTGTATATGTTGCCGACAATGCCACGACTGGATTGGCGTTCAATACTAACTTCCTGCAACGCACCATTTTCCACGATCGCGACGCGGGTTTCCCGGGGCGTTATGTTGATCAGTATTTCTTCGTTTATGGTCATAGTTCAAATATCTCTATCCCGGCATCCCGCAATAATTCAGCCGTCTCGCATAACGGCAAACCCATGACCGCCGAATAGCTGCCTTCCAGTCGCTCCACAAAAACCGCCGCCTTACCCTGTATAGCGTATGCGCCCGCTTTATCCATCGGCTCTGGCGTCGCACAATAGCTTTGAATCTCGTGCTCGGTGAGCGCGCGAAAGAAAACTCGGTTGCGCGTCAGTCGACATTCGATGCCGTCCTGCGTGGCCACAGCGATCGCCGTCAGCACCTGGTGATCTCTGGCCGAAAGCCGACGTAATATACAGTGGCAATTTGCCGCATCTTCTGGCTTGCCGATAATATCCCCATCGATGGCAATCGTAGTGTCAGCAGCCAGCACCACCCAGGCGTTATCGCTTTTATCTATTTCGCTCGCCGCGATTCGAGCCTTGCTTTGTGCCAGTCGGGAAACGTACTCTGCGGGTGACTCGCCGGCATTGACCCGCTCATCGATGTCGGTCGCGTGGACTTCGTATTCGACACCGATCTGACGCAATAATTCAGCCCGT
>Ga0316193_10001681_pt1 | contig 15127 bp, 17 predicted proteins | sample MerIslsedime2_MG_FD_207735 | JGI IMG/M metagenome (GOLD analysis project Ga0316193, IMG submission 207735) | Coastal sediment microbial communities from Maine, United States - Merrow Island sediment 2 | ecosystem: Environmental > Aquatic > Marine > Coastal > Sediment | place: USA: Maine...
AAAAGGAAAACAAGCACCTCATCGACCTCTTCGCTGGCTTTTCGTTCCCGGAGCTGATCGCAGCAGGAACCAAAGGAGCCGATCGCAGCACCATCGAATTCGGCATCTGGGACATCTTCGTCGGCGTCGCCTTCTACACCCGTCCGCTCTTCTAGTCCCGAGTTTCGGCCAGGTGGACACCGATCGGTCGAAGAAGACCCGACAGAGATTGGCGTCGGGCCACGAGGTGAAACGCGCTTGCCGAGGAGAAGCCTCGAGCTAAACGGAGGTGGTGGGCCGACTGCTACGCCTTGCTCGTAGTCCGGACGAAGTACGGCGAGGCCTAGTCTTCTTTCCGGCCGTTGGGGTGGCAATCGAGGCAGAAGTTCGGAGGAGCGGCGCCCTGCGGGTAGTCGCCCTCTTCGACATGCTTCGGGTCCATCTTGGCCCGTGTGTGCTCGCCGTCATGACAGCCGACGCAGTCCGTATTTTCACCGTCGACGGGTGAGCCGAGGTCGGGGTTGTGGCAAGAGACGCAGTCGTCGCGGTACTTCGAGTGGTCGCCATTCTGAATTGGGAACTCGTTCTCCGGATGGTCGCCGCCGGTCGCGGGAGTCCAGCCCGTCGTCGTGTGACAGTTCTCGCACGTGATGGGGAAATCGGAGTGTCCGGGGAACGGGCTGTTGTCGTAGTCGGTTTGGTGGCAACCGACGCAGAGCGTGGGCGTCCCCGCGTAGTCTGGGGGGTCCCCAAGATGGCATGCGGCGCATTCGATCGCCGCGTGCGCACCGTTCAACGGCCACGGGTGCATGAACGCAGCCGGCGACCAGGCCTCGTTGCCGTGGCAGCTGCCGCAGGTATCGGGAAAGCCCTCGTGCGGCGGGTTGAGCGCATGCTGGACGTCCGTCACGTGGCAGACGATGCAGTCCGAGCTGCGAACCTCCACTCGTGCGTGATCCTGCGTACCGCCGGTGCAGGCCCCCACGAGCGCGGCCCCGCCCGCTACCCCAACCACCAAGAGCAGCCTCGTCGCTCGACCAAGAATGAACATCAATTCCCGACTAAAACGTAGCATGGAGGGCCAATCACCCCGCCAATTCCCCGGTTTCATGGGGTTTTTGGATACGGACATGTCACAGTCCGGTTCCCATAGTATCGTATAACCCATGCGGGTTATCAAGCGGCGCTCTCTTCTCCAGCTTCGGTCCGGCGCAAGCCTGGCTGCTCTGCTGGCCACGATGAGCTGCACCGCCCCGGCGACGACCCACGAGCCCGGCATGATCCGGCAGGACAAGTGCATCAAATGCCACGAGGCCGAGCGAAAGTCCGCGCTCAACCCGCCGCACACAGAGCTTCCAACGACTTGTCAAGACTGCCACTCCGAGCATCAATGGGTTCCCGCCGACTTGGCATTCGGACACCCATGGGCACTCGATGGTGCGCACGCCCGAGCTCTGTGCGCGGCTTGTCACACGGGGGAGCCACCGGTCTACCAAGGCACGCCAAGCGAGTGCGCCGGTTGCCACCAAACCGACTACGACAACAGCCCCTATCCCGGGCACGATGCTTTCCCGATCACGTGCGTGAACTGTCACTCCACCGAGCAGTGGGCCCCCGCGCTCTCGACTCCAGAACATCCGTGGCCCCTCGAGGGTGCGCATGCGCAGGCTCCCTGCGTTGGCTGTCACGTCGGTAGCCCCGCTGTCTACGAGGGCACACCAATGGTTTGCGTGGGTTGCCACCAAACCGACTACGACAACAGCCCCTTCGAAGGGCACCCCGCGTTTCCGACGAGCTGCGAAGGCTGCCACACGAGCGACAAATGGGTCCCCGCGCTCTTTGACCACGACTGGCCCCTCGAGGGTGCGCATGCGCAAGCCATGTGCTCGAGCTGTCACCTCGGGGACCCGCCCGTGTACGCAGGTACGCTGGACGCCTGCGTGGACTGCCACCAGGCTGAGTACGACAGCAGCCCGTTCCCCGATCACGAAGTGTTCCCAACGACCTGCCAAGATTGCCACACGACAGCAGGCTGGAAGCCCGCCACGGGTGGCAACCATCCGGAGAACGAGTTCCCCATCACTAACGGAGCCCACTCGGACTACCGAAACGACTGCGCATCGTGCCACAATCCAGCCCTCGGATCGCGAGCGGGCGGAGAGGACACAGATTGTGTGGGCTGCCATGACGGCGATCACACGCGCGCCAAGATGGATCCGAAGCACAGCGAAGAGCAGGACTACCCGAGCGGCGCTGCGCCCCCCAATTTCTGCCTAGATTGCCACGCCGACGGCCGAGATTAGTAGCCGCACGCGACCCGACTCCGCCTCTGCGATCTCGAACGACCGGCGGCTGCACTCGAACACGACGGCTCGTTGAGCGATGCGCAATCGCTCTAGAGTCCAGCTCTGATGCCTGCCCAGACGGCTACGCAGATCACCGCGGAGGACAGCCCGAGCGGCAGAGCGTCTCGGAGAAGGTACGGGAGCACGAGCAGCACGAGGCCCCCGAGCACTTGAAGCGGACGGTGCTGTTTTCGGCCGTACATCAGCATCACGAAGCCGATGCTGCTCCCGATCAGACCGACGAATAGATACCAGGGTTCCGGCAAGGCCTTCCAATCACTTCGAACAACAGCCTATCACCTCGACCGACGTTGAGCCCCCTTGGCCTATACGCACGCCCTCGGTTACCGGCATGCGGCCGCGTCTGCGTCCGGATAGGTGATGAAGGCGATCGAGCGGGGCGGCAGGTCCGCCGGTCGATTGCCGAGGCCTTCGGGCGAGAGATCGGGAAGCTCGCCGTCGGTGTCACGCAGCGCCGTCCCGTTGAGCATGAGCTGAGCGGAATCGAGAGCCTCGGCGGTGAGCAGATGGATCTCCTTCGTGCCCCCGAGAGCTGCAACGTCGATCCGGACGGACCTGTCGGGGTCGAGATTGATGGCGAGGACCGTCACGGCGCCGGGCCGATCTCGAGTGCAATGCGCGTAGGCGCGAACCGACGGGTCGACTTCGTCTCGAAAGAGACCAAGAGCACGAACGCCCATCAGTCGGCGCCAAAGCACGGACGCCCAGTAGTCGGGGCGCGGCTCCAACGTCACGTCGTCGATGAGGCCGTAATTCGAACCGGACAGGGTCTGGCGCACGGCGACTTGATGACCGCGCTGTGCCATCGCACCGAGCTGGTCCATCCACCAGAACGTACCCTCGAAGCGATCTGAAGAGTCAGGCTGCCCGCCGCACTGTGCATGCCCCGACTCCCCGAGCCAAATCGGCAGGTCGGGGGCGCGCTGATCTCGGACCGACTGAACCTCCTCGGCCCACATGATGCCCCGGTCGAGGCCCTCGGCGTTGAGAAGCCCTTCGGGTTCGTAGGGGTCGGTCCGAAACGGGCAGCGCTGTGACTGCTGCGGGTAGTAGTGCCAGGTGATGACGTCGATGATCTCGGAGCCACCCATAGCCATGAAGTTCGGATAGACGGCCTGCAGGATCTCCCCGGGGGTCGGCCAGTACGCGCTCGACGGACCGCCGAACGGTGTTTCGGGGTCGAGCTCATCGAGAAGCTCCCCAGCCACCCGGAAGTCGTCGACGATCTCCGTGAAGTCGAGACCGAGCCCAAGGATGAAGCCGTACACGTTCCATTCGTTACCGAGCTCCCAGAGCGAGACGTCGTAGCCGCTCTCGAGGACGTACGTGACGAGCTCCCGCGCCATGTCCGGCGTCCATGCGTTCGATGCGTCGCGGACGCCAACGCCTGCATTCAGGGTGAAGGCGACCTGAAAATCGAGTGCCTCGGAGAACTCGAAGATGCCATCGAGCAGGGCGGCCGTCAGGACGAACTCGAAGCCCTCCGGGGCTTCTTCGATCGGCTCATTCGTCATGTCGTAGATGACGCGGTCGGCGTCCGACCCACCGATTCGAAGGAAAGCAGGGGCGAGGTGAGACGCGAGTGCCCGCAGGCGAGGGCGCGTGAAGTCGTACTCGGGAACCTCCTCTTCACCGATGACTTCTTGCTCACCGCTCGACGACCAGAAGCGCCCGCCGACCACTTGCGCGGTGTCGACTGCGACGGAGAGGAAGCGCGGGTCGACCGTCGCGACGGGTTCGGCGGTATCGACGCGAAGCGCCGCGTTCGTGTCAACCGGAGGGACGCTCGACGAGCTCGAGCAGGCGAACACCAAAGCAAGTTACGACGCTTCGGCGACCAGTCGTTCATAGAGCTCGAACAACTGGTCGAAGTGGTCGGCCATCGTGCCGATCTTGTCCTCCGCTGCGTGGGCACAGCCGGCGACGAGAGCGTCGCGGTCGCGGCTGAGGAGTGCCTCGATCGCCGCGCTGCAGCCAGCGACGTCGCCCGGGGCGTAGGTCTCCGCGTAGGACGGATGCGCCAGGTCGGCGGCGCCACCTTGATTCGGGACGATGATGGGCAGCCCCGAGCAGATCGCCTCGGCGACCACGAGTCCATAGGTTTCGGCGGACGATCCGTGAAGCATCGCGTCCGCGCTGGCGAGGCTCTTGGCGACCTCGTCTCGGTCGGACACGAACCCGGCCAGGTGTACGCCTGGGACCCGCGCCGCGTGTCGCTCCACCCAGCTCCGCAGCGGTCCGTGGCCGTAGATCACCAAACCCATCGGACGGGTCTGGCTGGCGCGAGCAAACGCGGCGAGAAGCATTCCAAGGCGCTTCTCGGGATGGAACCGACTGATGTTCACCAACAATGAGGCCTCTTCACCGAGCCCGCATCGCTCCAACAATTGCTTGCGTACGAGCGGATCCCGGAGCGACGGAGAGAACTGGGCCTTGTCGATTCCGAACGGCACCGCTTCGGGTCGACGCAGATCAAACCGGCGTAGCTTTTCGGCCAGCCATTCACCACTCACCACGGTCGCGTCGAAGCGCGCGCTCAGGCGCCGCAGGTAGGCCCAATACCAACCAAACATTCGGTCCACCCGGTCGATCCCGAGGCGGTGTCCGAGAAGCGTCTGCGGATACACGGCAACCGGATCCTGATGAAAGATGAACGTCTTCACGGCCCGGCCCGGCCAGCGTGCGACGAACCAACCGCCGGACCATGGCGAGGAGCCCTCCACGACATCCGGCGCTTCGCGGTCGAGAATCCGATGAACGGCCTCTTCGCGCCACAAGACATAGTAGCGGGGGTCAAAGGGCATCGGCGGGCCCTTGACCCAGCAGATCCGCCCGCCCGCCCGCTCTTCTTCCCCATCCTCAGGACCCGGCGCGATTACGACGACCTCATGGCCGGCCCGAGCACCTGCCTCCAGCTTCTGGTTGATGTACGTGCGAACGCCGCCGCCGAGCTCCGCATAGAATTCGGCTACGTCAATAATCTTCATATCTCGCCAAGGATACTTCCGGGAAGCCATGGGGTCGATGAGACCCCGAAGCCGAACTTGGCGGACCTGCCGAAGTTGTGTTCTGCACAGCCTGAGGGCATCACGCTCAGCGCTCGGGAACCGCCTTGCCGCCTTTCGCCTGTGCGCGTTGGTAGGCAGAGCGGCCGGCGACACGGTCGCGCCACGCAAGCATGTTCGGGCGCTCACCGGACGCTCGCGAGAGCGCCGCCTTGTCAGCGATGCCACGTGCGATGGGCTTCACGAAGAAGGGCATCGGGGCGGCTCGGAGCCTCGCGAAGATCAGGCTGACCAGCAGCGGCGGCATGAGCGAGCCCTCGGCCTAGTGCATGAACATCGTGCATGCGAGCGCCTCGTCCTCGTCGCTCGGCCTCAGCTTTCCCTCACGGTTCGCGAAGTACTCGAGCACAGCGCCCGATTCGACCAGCATGCGCCCGTCGACTTCGACCATCGGAAAACGACCGAGCGGGTGAACGGCAGCGGCCGCGGCGGGAGCCCGAAAGTTCTCGTCGCGTTCCCAAGATTGAATCGCGTAGTCGAGCTCGAGCTCCTCGAGAAGCCAAAGCGTACGCAACGAGCGCGAGAAGTTGAGGTGGTGGACCGTGATGCTCATCGCCCGAGGGTAGCATCGTTGATCGGGAAACGGATTGCGCCCGCCGGCGGTTCAAGTCTCGACGCCCGGGCTCGGCAGTCGGCCGTCCACCTCGAACGTTTCGCGCGGGAAGCCCGTCCTCGACCGCATCACGGCAGGCCCCGGATAGAGCTCGATTCGGGCGCGTGTGGCCATGCAGGTCCACTGCTCGGCGTGGAGCGGATGCTTGGTGCTGAACACGGGTTCGATGAGTCCCAGATTCGCCCCGCCATCGGGATCGCGTGCCGACGCAAACCGAAACGCGGCGATCCCGGCCTCGCGCATCGCCGCCCCAAGCGCTTGTGAATCACGGTAACTGCTCGGCGAGGAAATCCGTTTGGTGAACGCGTCGAACGGCGCGCTCATCAAGTCCGCTCCCTTCTTCGTCGAGATGCGAACTTGAAAGACCGTCAGCGGTCGAGTCAAAGGCTCGATGTCCGCGTCGGTGCCCTCCAAGAACAACAATACGTAGTACGCCTTCTCCGCAAACACCGTCGACTGCGCCTCGGCACAGTAGAAGATCCCGCGCTCACGGCGCGTGCCAAAGCGCGAGCCGTAACGAAGCGGCGGATGGCGAAAGGGGGTCGCCAGAAGATAGTGAAGCCCGATGAACCGGCGCCCCAATGGCCAAGGCGGCTTCGCCGTGTCGATCAACGCTTCGAGAACCTGCTGCTCGTCGTTGGAGTCGACCAGCTTACGGGTCGAGGTCACGTGCTGCGATTCGACCGCGCGCCAGGCAGGCCCGGCGAGCCGCTGCGGCTCAAATCGTTCCGCGCATCGCGTCCAGATATTCAGCGACATCGACCAGCCCCTCGATCTTCTTCATGCGCCCAAGCGGAACGCCACCCACGTGACGGTTCTCGGCGCGGAGCCAGGCCTTCGCATGCGCCTCGTTGCCACCGACCAGGGCATCGAGGCTTCGGAACACGCGGAGAAACAAGAGTGCCAACTCGCCTTCCTTGGTGCCCAGCCGAATCGGGCCGCGCTTCTGGTTGCGAACGCGCGACAAGGTCGACTCACTCGCCCCGACGATTTCGGCCAGCTCCGAAGACGAAAGCCCGAGCGTCTCAGCAGCGCGCAGCAAGGCCTTGCTCACTACGCTGGCTTCATCGGGGGCACTCGACACGGCAACAGACATTCCGACTCCTTGCACTAGCAATAATAGACAAAAGTTATTGCAAATGCAAGGACAGTGGCAAGAGCGACGCGCTATCGACGAGGGCGACCTTGGAGTCCGCCAAACTTCCCTCCAGGTGCCCCCGCCAGGTCAAAATCTGAAGCCCGACCCTGTCGCTTGGACCCTGCGAGCTCGCTCCCAGCTGGTTTCTCGCTTAGGGGATTTGAGCTCGCGGCTGGTCGCGTAGAGCGCCCATACGTGAAACGGCAGGACGATGGCGTTGGGAATCAAGAGGACGTAACCGCCCCCTCGGTTATCGCGTGCCATCGCGATGGCGCCGCCTATCACGCCGGTGGCCCGGAACGTCGTATCGACGCTCCTGAAGCCAACGTGTGTACGCGGGACGGTCGCGCTGCTTTTCGCCCCCGAGGTGGAGGGGCCTGACGACCTGCCGCGGCAAAGCATGCGGATACGAGGACTGCGTTTTCGACGACGGTGAGATATTGCGGTGCTAGGTATGCGAGCCAAAAGCCGTACTCGTTCGGTCCGCCGATGGGCCAAACGACTGAGACCCTATTGCAACAACTCAGGTTGGACGGCGGGAGAGGCGACGCCGCTGCAAGAGGTGAGGGTCAAATTGCACTCGGCTTGAACGCATTCCGTACACGGCAAGGTGTCGCTCCCTCGCTCGTTGCAGCTCTCGCCGCAATTTGTATCGACGCATCCGGCGTAGTCGCCGTAGCACTCCGCGCAGCCTTCGGAGAGCCCAGGCGTTTCCTGGAGGCATGAGTCGACCGAAAGCACGATGTCCATGTCGGCCGTGTCGTAGCAGCCCCAGAACTGAGCTGAGAACTCTATGGCCGTCGTCGCGGATAGGTCGGGCCCGTCGTTGCACTGGTTCGCCACTCCGCCGCCACCGCTGCCTGCCGAGCCACCGCTGCCTGCCGAGCCGCCGCTGCCTGCCGAGCCGCCGCTGCCTGCCGAGCCGCCGCCGTCGTCGCTGCCACAACCCAGAACTCCAAGCGTTCCGCTCAGCGCCAGAATCAGAAGAACTCTCATACCCAACCTCCCGTAGTCATGGCCCAGTGTCGCCAGGACGCTAACACGACCTGCCGCTGCTTGGCTCGAACCAAGATGAGGTCCTGTGTCATCAACTGGATGACCTAGAGAGGTGACTTACGGTGCCTGCTGCAGCCGCGTTTCGGTCAGCCAATACGGTCTCTGCGCCTTGCTCGGCTGGCCCGGACTCATGTCCGCTCCTTCCGGGGGCTTTGGCGGCACGGCTGGTCAAGCGAGAAGGTTGGCCTTCGTTTGCCTGACAAGAATGTATGCACGGCAAACGCCGAGTGCATCTCCGGAAGGTGCATCGGCGTGTGCTTGTGACACGCGACGGTGACCTCCCACCGGAGCCCTCCGACCGCAGGCGCACCGAGTCCTTGTCGCTTCCAGGGCAACGTGGGCCGGATCTTTCCCGTGTATGCAGCCCAGCAGCTTCCCGCTAGGATGGTCGAGCGTGCGCTCTCCAAATCGTGAAGCGCGTCGCTCCGCTGAAGGCTCCGGCCGCGTGAATGAAGGCGCACCCATGACCACCAAAACAAAACAAATGTCGCCTGTCGATTCGGCCTGGCTGCACATGGAAGAGCCCACCAATCTGATGATGATCACGGGCGTCTCGCTGCTCGATAAGCCGCTCGACTTCGAACGCTTCCGCAAGACCTTGGAAGTTCGCCTCCTCACCCTGGATCGGTTCACCATGCGCGTTGTGGAGTCAGCCCTACCGGTGGGCACGCCCTACTGGGAGGTCGATCCCAACTTCGATCTGGACGCGCACATCCATCGCGTTGCCTTGCCGGCACCAGGCGACATGGTGGAGCTGCAGCGCCTCATCAGCGATCTTGCCAGCACGCCGCTCGATTTCTCCAAGCCACTCTGGAACATCCATCTGGTGGAGAACGTGGCGGGCGGCGCGGCTATGGTCTTGCGTCTCCATCATTGCATCGGCGATGGCACGGCGATGAATGCGATTCTGTTTCGCCTCATGGACATGGCGCGCGATGCGCCCATCGGTGAGGTGGAAGAGCTGGCAACGGAAGCGCCGAAACGGCATGACTTCGTTTCGACCGCCTTCAGGCCCGTGCGCAGCATCGGAAATGCAATCCGCTACTTGGCGCACGAAGGCAGCGAAAGTCTACGCCACCCCTCACGTATCGTGGAGGGCGCGGGTGCCGCGGCCGAAGCGGCGAGTATCGTGGGACGCGTGCTGCTGATGACGCCCGATGCGGAGACGCCGTTCAAAGGTCCTCTCGGTGTCCAAAAGCGTGTGGCTTGGTCCGACAACGTTCCTTTGACGGACGTCAAAACCGTCACCAAGGCATTGGGTACGAAGGTCAACGACGTGATGCTCAGCGCGCTGGCCGGTGGATTGCGCGACTATCTCATCGCGCGCGACGCCGATCTGAGCGATCTCGAAATCCGGGCCGTGATTCCGGTCGACCTGCGCGCGCCTCAACGGGGAATTGAGCTTGGCAACGCGTTTGGCCTCGTTTTTTTGGCTCTCCCGCTGAGCATAGCCGACCCGGTCGAACGGCTTCTCGAGACCAAGAACCGCATGGATTCCATCAAGCAGTCGATTGAGGCGGTCACGTTCTACAGCTTGCTCAACATCTTTGGCGTGACGCCCCGACAGGTCGAGGAGCAGGGACTGAATATCTTCGGGTCCCGCGCCACCGCGGTCGTGACCAACGTGCGCGGACCAGGTCAGGCGCTCTACATTGCCGGCAGCAAGATTGAAAACATCATGGGCTGGGTTCCACAAGCGGGACGACTGGGCCTCGGGGTCAGCATCTTCAGTTACGACGGCAAAGTGAGCGTCGGCGTGATCACCGACGCCGGGCTCGTGCCCCATCCGGAACAAATCACCGCTGCTTTCCGCGCCAGGTTCGACGAATTGTTGGCGATCGCCACTGCCGCCGAATCCGACTGATCGGCAGCGATCTCCGAGGAGAGAACCACGGATGATGGCGCCTGTGGCGCGACCCGGCTGAGGCGCGTTTCGTGGCCGTGAGTCGCCACCCATGGACTCCACGGTGTCGCGATGCCATCACTCCGTCATGAGCTCGAGTGACTGGCGACAGCAAGGAGACCTGCGCCGAGTAGGCAGGCACGACTTGTTCTACGTAGACACTGGCGGTGACAAGCCGGTGCTCTTGATCCTCCACGGCTACCCCACGAGCAGCCACGACTATTGGCGTGCGCTGCCCATCCTCGCGGAACGCTACCGGGTGATCATTCATGACCACCTCGGGTTCGGGTTCTCGGACAAGCCGCGCGACTATTCGTACTCTCTGGTCGATCAGGCCGACCACGCGATCAAGCTCTGGCGGGATCTCGGCGTCGTCGAGGCCGATCTCTTGGGACACGACTACGGCAGCAGCGTGGCCACCGAGATCGTCGCACGGCACAACTTCGGCTCCGACCCGATCCAACTCCGCTCGCTCACGCTATGCAACGGCAGCATGCACATCGAGCTGGCGAATCTCCGTGTCGTTCAGCGCTTGCTCAAAGCACCCGTGCTCGGTCCGGTATTCGCCCGACTTTCTAGCCAACGCTTGTTTCGCCACAACATGCGCAACTTGTTCGTCGAGCGCTCGTTTCTCGAGGACGCCGAGCTCGAAACGATGTGGAACCAGCTCGTTGGCGGGGGTGGTCGCGACGTTCTGTCGGCGGTGACCGGATTCATCGACGAGCGCTACCGACTATGGCACCGGTGGATCGGCGCGCTGCGCGTCACCGACCTCCCAGTGCACATCGTGTGGGCCCGTCAGGATCCGGTCGCGGTGGAGAAGATGGCCCATGTCCTGCACGATGAAATTCCGAACAGCGATCTGCGGCTGCTCGACGGGGTGGGGCACTTTCCGATGATCGAGGCGACCGAGCGCTGGTGCGACGCAGTGATGGACGCGCTGTCATCCGGGTCGACCTAGGCCGCGGAAACTCCCGCAGGAACCGGGGCAGCACCCCGCGCACGTCGGTGACCACCTCGTGCCGCGCGCGACCGCCTTGGCCGAGCGACGATACCGATTCGGACATGAGTCCTCTCCGCTCATGTCCGAAGAGGCATGCCCAAAAGGACATGGCGTCCCGTTCCACGGCGAGAACCGACGCAAACACCAAGTCGAAAGGTCTGGCACGACGGTTGCACAGCACTCCGCCAAGCACCGTACACACACAGGAGAAGCCATGAACACCGTCGATACCCACGCAGTCGAAAGCCAAGTCAAAGACATGTACGAGCGAGTTGCTCAAGACCCGCACGGAGATTTTCACTTCGAGATGGGGCGCGCGCTTGCTGAGCGTCTCGGCTACTCGACCTATGACCTCGACCGCGTTCCGGCGCCGTCGATGGACTCGTTCGCGGGAGTGGGTCACCACTTCGACCTCGCCGCTTTGAACTCTGGCGAGCGTGTTCTCGACCTCGGCAGCGGAAGTGGTCTCGACTCGTTCGTCGCCTCGCTCAAGGTCGGCTCCACTGGACACGTGGTCGGCGTCGATATGACGGACGGACAGCTCGACAAGGCCCGCCGACTTCGAGAACGAGGCGGCTTCTCCAACATCGATTACGTCAAGGGATACATCGACCAGCTCCCCTTCGAGGACGAGAGCTTCGACTGCGTCATCAGTAATGGCGTCATCAATCTCGTTGCCGAAAAGGAGAACACTTTTCGGGAGGCGGCTCGCGTGCTCAAGCGCGGCGGCCGCATCGCTCTCAGCGACATCGTCACGGGCGTCGAGCTTCCCCACGGCATCGTCTGCAACGCGACACTGTGGGCGGCTTGCATCGGAGGGGCGATGCATCGTGAGGCCTACCAGCAGGCTATCGTCGATGCAGGTCTCAGCATCGAAGTGGTGCAGCCCAACCCTCAGTACCGGTTCATCAGCGACCAGGCCAATGGAGCCACCACCAAGTACGAGGTGCACAGTATCTCGCTCGTCGCAGTGAAGCCTTGATCCCCCATTCCCAGCCAGCCCCAGCAAACGAACCGCCACAATAGGAGCAAGAACAATGTCTGGAGAACGCCGCAAACTAGTCGTCCTCATCACCCAAGGTCTCGAGAGCGAGGTCTCGTCCGTCGCCTTCACCATCGCCAACGGTGGAATCACGTCTGGCCTCGACGTATCCATCTTCTTGACGAGCTCGGCCGTCGACTTGGTACGTAAGCGCGCCGTCGATGCCACCCAGGTCCACCCGCTCGAGCCTCTGAGCGACCTGGTGAACGACTTCATCGCGCGCGGCGGAAATCTCTGGGCATGCACTCCATGCGTCAAGAGCCGTGGCTACGAACAAGACGACCTCATCGAAGGCGCCGTCATCTCAGGTGCCAGCGTGATGCACAAACTCATCCAAGAGGGCGCCGCAACGCTGTCGTTCTAGTCGGCTCGCCAGCCATCGTCTGGGGCGACGATTGGATCTTCACGATTCGTGATCCCCCTCACAAGCATGCGTGCCAAGAGCTTCAGCGTCTTGCTAGCTTGGATGAAGGGGGTTCACGTACATGAAGAAGACACTGCTCGTAGCTTGCATGCTTGCATTCGCCGGAGGTGCACACGCTGACTTCGGCCGGAAGATGCTGAAGAAGGACAACGTCGCCGCGGTTCAGAAGGCGGCGAAAGCGGCAACGCTCTCCGACGAAGACATGAAGAAGCTCTCGCTTCAATCTGTGGCGGCGATGGATGAGCAGAATCCGGTGGTGCCGGACGGCGACCCGCTCGCGCAGCGCTTCAACGCTCTCGTGAAGGGCCTCGAGTCGGAGGATGGGCTCACGTTGAATTTCAAGCTCTACAACGTCGCGGACGTCAACGCCTTTGCGACGCCCGACGGGAGCATTCGTGTCATGGCGGGCCTGCTGTTCATCATGACGGACGACGAAGCCCTCAGCGTCATTGGTCATGAGATCGGCCACGTGAAGCTTCAGCATGCGAAGAAGCAATACCAGAAGGCCTACAGCGTAGCGGCGGGCAAGGATGCAGTTGCAGCCAACACCGGATCGACGGGCCAGGTATTGACCGATAGCCAACTCGGCACCTTCATCGAAGACGTCATGAACGCGAAGTTCTCGCGGAATGACGAATCGGCCTCTGACGAATACGGGTTCAAGTTCCTGGTCGAGCACGGCTACGACTACCACGCGATGGAGAGCGCGTTCAGCAAGCTCGCCGAGCTAAGCGGCGAGGGCGGCAAGAGCTCGCTCAAGGCATCGCATCCAGGCACTCCTGACCGCGCCAAGGTCGCGAGAGACCGCGCCGACGCGCAGGACAACAAGATGAAGCAGGCGAGCCGATGATGAGCCATTTCAAAAGGAATCTCTCGGCGATCAGCACAGCGCTTGCGCTCGCCGCATTCGGCGGCGCCGCCTGGTCGAGCAGGAGTCACGCGGAACCGAGCACAGAAACCCCGAGCCTAGTGGGTGCGGGTACTGCGAAAGCCTACGCTCTGGCCTTGCCACCCAAGGGCAAGGCGAGCGGCGGCAACACCGGGCTTGGCTACGCGTCATCGAGGGCGATGCGAGCAAAGGGACAGTTGCCTTCCTATGTACAGGCCATGCTGGAGCCAGCCGAGCTCGGCGATCTCAGCAACGACGAAGGTCAGGCACACCTGAGCTCAACCAAGATCTCCGACATCATGAACCGACACGTCAACGGGATTTTCAAAGGCTGCGTCCTCAGAGAGCTCAAGAACACGCGCATGAGTCGGGTCACGATTCAAATGGTGATCTCGGGCAAGGGCGAGGTCACCGGCGCGACCACGAAGCCCGGCAGCAAAGCCTTTCAAGGCTGCGTCGCCAAGAGGCTGATCGCCATCAACTTCCCGAAGTTCGCCGCCCCTCGAATGGGCGCGGACTACACGTTCAGCTTCGAATAGGAAAAGTGGGAGGCGTGCGATGAACAAGAGAGTCTGGGTTGTGCTGGTCGGCGCGGCGTTCGTCGTGAGCGGTTGCGGAGATGATGGTCTCCTCGGGAACGAGCGACTGGGTGGCAATGGGGGCGGCGGCGCGCAGTGCGATGGCTTCGACCCCGCGGCTGCTTCACTCGACGAGGAGGAGCAACGCTTTCTCGCGCTCTTGAACGCGCATCGCCAGGCCAACGGCGTTCCCCCGGTGTCCGCGTGTGCCTCGCTGAATCGTGCTGCGCAGGCCCACAGTGAGGACATGCGCGACCAAGACTATTTCGATCACAGTGGGCTCAACGGTTCGAGCCCAAGCTCGCGCGCTTGTGACGCCTGCTTCGAGAGCTGTCAGTCGACCGGCCTCGGCGAGAACATTGCCGCGGGCAACTCCGGCGCCGAAGCCACATTCGATCAGTGGCTAAACTCGCCCGGCCACAACGCCAATATGCTCCGAGACAGCTACGTCGTCGTTGGTCTCGGTCGTGCGACTGGCGGAGGCACCTACCGAGCCTACTGGACCAACGCCTTCGCAACCGGCGCCGACGCAAGCTGCAACTGAACGCATCGCAACGACCACCTTAGAAGATCTGACTGAGGTCCGCGCCAGGCTACGGAATGGAACTCGGGTGCCGAGGGGAAGCTTCGAGCTAGCCGGCGGTGGTGAGCTCGGCTCAGCCTCGGTCGGACTCTTCGTCCCAGATGGGTTGCTGGCCGCCGATGCGCTCCGAGAGGAAGTCGATGAAGGCTCGGACCTTGGTGGGCAGGTAGCGCCGTTCGGGCCAGACGGCGTAGATGTCCTGGGATGGCATGCGGTAGTCGCAAAGCAACGGCACCAGTCGACCTTCGGCGAGGTCGGGACCAACGATGAACGTGGGTATTCTGCCGATGCCCGACCCTTGTAACAGCGCTTCGCGCAGGGCTTCGCTGTTGTTCACTTGGTAGTTTCCCGAGACGCGCACTCTTTGCTCTCGGCCATCTCGAGTGAACGTCCACTCGTTGGCTTCGCTGAAATAGGCGTAGAGCAGGCAGTTGTGGTTGATGAGGTCTTCTGGCGTGAGCAGAGGTTCCTGCGCTGCTAGGTACGCC
>Ga0316193_10001683_pt1 | contig 15115 bp, 17 predicted proteins | sample MerIslsedime2_MG_FD_207735 | JGI IMG/M metagenome (GOLD analysis project Ga0316193, IMG submission 207735) | Coastal sediment microbial communities from Maine, United States - Merrow Island sediment 2 | ecosystem: Environmental > Aquatic > Marine > Coastal > Sediment | place: USA: Maine...
TGGGGCATGCGCTTTATCTGGCCGATCAAGGCCGACTACCGCATCGTTCATGTCGACGCCGACTACCGGCACACCATCATCGGACGCAACAAACGCGACTACGTCTGGATCATGGCGCGCTCGCCACAGATCCCGGCGCAGGACATGGCACAACTGACCCAAATCATCGCTGCACAGGGTTACGACACCTCGAAGTTGCGCAGCGTCCCGCAGCAGTGGTCTCTGCACCGGGTCGAAGAGGAACAAACACCATGAAGATCGCTGTCATCGGCACCGGTATTGCCGGCAATGTGGCGGCCAGGGAACTGTGCCGCGAGCACGAGATTACCGTTTTCGAAGCAGCTGATCATGTCGGTGGCCATACTCACACGCACAGCATCGACGACAACGGCAGGCCTCTGGCGATTGATACCGGCTTCATCGTGTTCAACGACTGGACCTACCCGAATTTCATTGCCCTGCTCGACAAACTTGGCGTGTCCTCGCAACCCAGCGAGATGAGTTTTGGCGTCAAGTGCGAACGCACCGGGCTGGAATACAAGGGACACACACTCAATACCCTGTTCGCGCAGCGGCGCAACCTGCTGCGGCCGTCATTCCATCGCATGCTGCGCGATATCGTGCGCTTCAACCGCGAGGCAAGAAGCCTGCTCGAGGCCAGTGACGACTCGCTCACACTGGGCGATTACCTGCGCGATAACCGTTACAGCACAGCCTTCACCGATTACTACATCATCCCCATGGGCGCGGCGATCTGGTCGGCCGAACCGCGTCGCATGCTGTCGTTCCCGGCAACCTGCTTCGCACGCTTCTTCGCCAATCACGGCCTGCTGAATATCAAGGACCGCCCGCAGTGGCGCGTCATCCGCGGCGGCTCGAGGAGTTACGTCGATAAACTGACCGCACCGTTTCGAGAGCAGATACGGCTCAACAGCCCGGTGACGGGTATCACGCGACGCGCAACACATGTCGAAGTCAGCAGCGCGGGCAACAGTACGGAGCGATTCGACCGCGTATTTATTGCCTGTCACAGCGACCAGGCGCTGGCCATGCTGACTGATGTCACGCCTCAGGAACGCGAGGTACTTGGCGCCATCCCCTACCAGCAAAACGACGTCGTGCTGCATACCGATATCTCGCTGCTGCCGCGACGGCGCCTCGCCTGGTCGGCGTGGAACTACCATCGCCTTGCGGGCGACAACCCGGCGGTGGCGGTGACCTACAACATGAACCTGCTACAGGGCCTGTCGACGCAGCAGACATACCTGGTGACACTCAACAACAGTGCTGCTATCGACCCGGACAAGATCATCAAGCGCCTCAGCTATGACCATCCGGTATTCACGCAGGACGGTATCGCGGCACAGCAGCGCCAGGGCGAGATCAATGGTGTCAAGCACAGCTACTTTTGCGGCGCCTACTGGCGCTATGGTTTTCACGAAGACGGCGTGGTCAGCGCCCTCAACGCACTGGCACACTTCAGGGAGAATAACTGTGAGCAACAGCTGCCTCTATCGCGGGCAAGTTAGGCACCGGCGCTTCGCGCCGACCCGCCATGAATTCGAGTACAGCCTGTTCATGCTGTACCTCGACCTGGATGAACTGCCCGGCCTGTTCGAGCGCTTCTGGCTATGGTCGTCACAGCGGCCGAACCTGGCGTGGTTTCGTCGTGCCGATCACCTCGGCGACCCGCAACAGCCGCTGGCAGACAGTGTCCGCGACCTTGTCAAGCAACGCAGCGGACGGCGACCGCAGGGACCGGTACGGCTGCTCACCCAGCTGCGCTATTTCGGCCACGGCTTCAACCCTGTGAGTTTCTACTACTGTTTCGATGCCAGCGGTGAGGTCGTCGAACATATCGTCGTCGAAGTCAACAACACTCCCTGGGGCGAGCAGTACTGCTACCTGCTCAATGCAGACGAGGCGCAATCCCGGCAGCGTGTGCAGCGCTATGAACTGGAGAAGCAGTTCCATGTCTCGCCCTTCATGGGGATGGACATAGATTACCAGTGGAGTTTCATGCGGCCCGGAAAGCGCCTCTTCGCACACCTGCAAAACAACCAGCAGGGAGACAAGCTGTTTGATGCCAGCCTGATGATCGACCGCCAGCCGATCAGCTCCGCATCGCTGGCAGCCGCGCTGTTGCGCTACCCGCTGATGACGATGAAGGTGGTCGCGGCCATCTACTACCAGGCGCTGCGCCTGTGGCTGAAGAAAGTCCCGTTTCACCCCCACCCCGGAAAGAAGGAGGCACCGCACGCGGTGAAGACACAATGAAAGCAAGCCTGGTATCTGCAACCACACCGATCAACCGCCCGCAACGCGGCAATCTTTTAAACCGACTCGTGAAGCAGGCGATCATCGGCCGCCTTGGCAGCCTGCAATATGGTTCTCTGACGCTGATCGACGCTGACGACTGTCGCCGTTTTGGCAGGGCGCGCACTGGCGAACCGCACCTCACGCTGACAATCCACGATCCGGCCTCCTGGGTGGACATCGCCTTCAGTGGCGGACTCGGCGCGGGCGAGGCCTACATGGCCGGGCGCTGGCACTGCGATGACCTCACTGGCCTGGCACAGCTGTTCCTGCGCAATCCGCAGGTGCTCTACGGACTGAACCGCGGACCGGGCCGATTCGTGTCGCTGGTCAACAAGGTATGGCACGCACTGCGGCGCAACACCCTGCAGGGCAGCCGCAAGAACATTGCCGCGCACTACGATCTCGGCAACGACATGTTCGAACTGTTTCTTGACGACACCATGATGTACTCGTGCGGTATCTTCGAACACCCGCAGGCAACCTTGCAACAGGCCTCGATCGAAAAGCTCGACCGCGTGTGTCGCAAGCTCGAACTGCATGCTGGCGACCACCTGCTTGAGATTGGCAGCGGCTGGGGCGGCCTCGCCCTGCACGCGGCGCGCCATTACGGTTGCCGTGTCACCACCACCACCATTTCCCGTGAGCAGTACGACATGGCGCGTGAACGCATTGCACAGGCCGGCCTGGACGACCGCATCACCGTGTTGTGCGAGGATTACCGCGAACTCAGCGGCGAGTACGACAAACTAGTATCCATCGAGATGATCGAGGCGGTGGGACACGACTACTTCGATACCTATTTCGAAAAATGCAGCTCGCTGCTGAAAGCCGACGGCCTGATGCTGCTGCAATCAATCACCATTGCCGAGCAGCGCTACGCGGTGGCGAAGCGCTCGGTGGATTTTATACAGCGCTACATCTTTCCCGGCGGCTGCCTGCCCTCGGTAGCCGTCATAAGCGATGCCGTCGCCCGTAACACCGATATGCGCCTGCTGAATCTCGAGGACATCGGCCCGCACTACGCCACCACCCTGAAGCACTGGCGCAAGCGCTTCATGGCGAAGCTTGACGACGTGCGGTCACTTGGCTACCCGGAGGAGTTCATCCGCATGTGGGAATATTACCTGTGCTACTGCGAGGGCGGCTTCCGGGAGCGCGCCATTGGCACCGCACAGGTGTTGCTGGGCAAACCGCTGAATCGACGCGAGGCGCTCTTACCGATACTGCCAATGACCGAGGAACGGGCCGCCTGAATCATCCCTGCTGCACGTACTTGCCGATTACTACACGCGCAGCAAAGCCTGAAATCATTCGACTCCCCTGGTCGGCGGCAAACTGATGCGTACCGCCACACGATATCCAGCAAACCTCGCTCCCACAACATATGGCGAAGAATTATATATACAATTATTGTACATCCAATCAATATATTCTTGACAATGTACAACTAGTGTATAATAATATGACCGTACTTTGAATAATTTAACGCTTACATGTACTGAGTTTGTACAAGATGTTAACCCTGTGGAGCTAAACAGTAGGTATTTATCAACAGCTTACTTGAACTCCACTACACACACAGCGAGACACTTGTCTCACAGGAGTACTGACATGAAAAACACAATGATGATCTCTTTAGTAGCGGGCATTGGCCTGGTTGTTGGACCGCTGAGCGCCTCAGCCTCGGACTTTGGTAGCGCCTGGACGCGTGACAAGAACAGCGGCACCCTCGTCAACTCAAATGCACCGACCGTCGAACAGCAGCAGACCACGTCTTCTACTTACGACAAGAGCAACAGCTTCGGTAGCGGCTGGACGCATAACCCGAACAGCGGCACCATCTACAACTCGAATGCAGCGACAGTCGAGAAGTCGCACAGTTCTGCAGGCAAGGGTAAGAGCCACAGCAGTGATCGTGTCTGGGCCAGGAACTATATGTTCGGGGCCTCATAGTACATGCAGCAAGGTAAGTAACAGAACTGTTAAAGGGGGTGGGCAGGATACCCACCCCCTGTGGCACTTGTAACTCATGGATAGGCAGAATGGCCGTATATGAACTCCTCCTCAACAAGCCACCCGGCTGAATAACAGCACACTGTTTCTTTTAGCCCGGTACAGAGACACCCGTCCGCACACAGATTTTATAGTTCATTACTATGATCACCAGTTCAAGATGGATGCCCAGCCAGCAGATAATGCCCATGGCCAAAGAGCGGGCAGCCTGATTCCTACTCTATGATTGCATCCGCAAGTAACACCGAAAAAGCATCTTCTGCTGAAGTGGAACTTGTGAGAATGTATTATTCAAGCCCCTGCGGGGTGTCCACAAAAACGGCCGGATTATAGCCTGATGAGCGCAAGCGCTTGTCGATGCCGTTACGAACATCTGCCGACAAAGCAGGCGTTCGGCTCAATATCCATCCGTAACGAAAGTTAGGGGTACCAACGATAGCATAAGAGTAATCAGGAGCCAGATCGAGAATCCAGTAGTCACCCCAGAATAACTGCCAGCCGAATAGCGAAACAAAACTGACTTCCAACCTGGCATTGCTTGTGCGATCAACGATCCTGGCAATACCTTGCGCCGTATCGACCGATCCATCCTTATCAAGGCAACTGTTGATGACCTCGATACGCTGCTCCTCAATCGCTCGATAGCTGGCCATGGTGTTGCCACGACAATGCTTCTGGAAGAAATTGGGAATACTGGCGATCTCGTACCAGTTGCCGACATAACGATCCAGATCAACGAAAGCAACCGTCTCCGGTGGTGGCGACTCCTCGGCGCTGACACCAGGGGTGATCGTGATTGCCAGATTACAGGTAATAAGTACTGCCAGCAATTGAGCGTTGCTTTTAGTGAAAGTCATTGAAACACCTTAAACGGCCCGTGATGAGCGGACACCTCAACCGGCCTTTTCCAGATTGGAGTCTATGACTGGCCTGGCCTCACTGCTAGCCGAATCAAGAATGAGCCGGGGCATCGAATTCGACATTCCGATATGCTCCGAAATGCGAATACTGACATGCGGGTGTCGCTCCTCTACCGGTCTCACGATTTGCGGAATATCTTCCACAACGTGCCGGCCCGCAGCAAGAAAGTAGGGAACCACAATGACAGACGTTGCACCAGACTCAATGCAGGACTCGATGGCTTCCGGTATCGAGGGCCTTGCGATTTCGAGAAAACCGGCTTCTACAATTTGATATTGCTTGCCAGCCGACTTCTTTAACCCAAGCGCGAGGTTTGTGACCTCCTGATTGGATGCCTGCCGCCTGCTGCCATGTGCGATTAATACTAATGCCTGCATATCAGATCCCCGCCCTGCCTTTTTAATATCAGTATTACCGTGCTCCAGGGTAAACTAGTTAACCTTGCCGTATAAGTCAAGTACAGTTTTTGTATAGCTTCAATTGATTGAGCCAGCAGGGTAGAAGCCCTATTATCCCCTTGTTTACAAATCACAAAAAGGCACAGGAAATGATTGGTGTACGGCTGTGGAAATTGGTGCTGCTGGCATGCATCCAGGCTGTCGCCGGCTGCGCCTCAACCACAGAATTGCCACCCGAACTGAGCCACATCGATACCAGCGCCCTGCCACCACCAGACCTTGCACTGAATATCGCCAGTCTCGGCCCCTGCACCGACAATCCTGATCGCACCCTGCACCTCAACTCCACCCAGCCAGTTGTAGTGCTGGCCCATGGTTGCCTCTCCTCGGCTGGGAGCTTTCGCTCGCTCGCACAGGTATTCGCCTTTCACGGGCAGCAGAGTGTTTGCTTCAGCTACAACGACAGGGACAGCCTTACCGTGAGCGCCTCTCAGCTGGTCAGCGCTCTTGATGCACTGGAAGACCACATGCAAAATCGACAGACAACGGTGATCGGCCACAGTCAGGGTGGACTGATCGCACGCAATGCCTTTACAAATGAGCGGACACAGCCGCTCAGCGCCGACCTCGACCTGCGCCTGGTCACCATCTCTTCACCCTACGCAGGCATCGCCGCGGCTGATCACTGCGCACTGCCCATCGCCCGCACGATCAGCCTCGGCCTGGTGATACCGCTCTGTAAGATGATCAGCGGTGACAAATGGTACGAGATCACCTCCTCTTCGGATTTCATCCGCAAACCCGGCACTCTAATTGCTGAGGTCGATGATTTCATCAAAATCGTTACAGACGAGCGTGGCAGCTGCCGACGTCACGACAGCGAGGGGCGTTGCATCGAGGATGATTTTGTTTTCAGCGCCGAAGAGCAGTACTTCCCGGCCGTAGATAACTCGAAGCGGGTAATGCCGATCGAGGTTAAGGCCGGACATTCGGAGATTGCAGGTAACGCTACCACGACACCGGACAAACTCATATCCATCCTGCAGAAACACAACATAATGCGCGCCACGCCCGTTGCTAAGGCAGTTGCGCTGGATGCATTACTCAGCAAGATTTATCTTATTGAGTAAGGTTCCATGCAGACAGTTGAGAAGGCGATGAATACTGAACTTTTCAGAGGAAGAGACTATTTGTCAGTCGGAGAGAGTCTTGCTACGGGCTTCAACCCCGTCAAGCGTTTCCTTGCGAATTTTTTCGAACTCCTGCAGCTGATCAGGACTCAGAATCGCCTCCAGTTTCTTGTCCGATTCTTCTCTTATTGGCTTCCCGTCTTGCAAGCTGTACTCACACGTTCGGCCACAAACGAACCTGCAGCACAAAGCAAAACGGCGACCGAAGCCGCCGCGTGCAGTTGATATGTATTTCCTCCAGCGTTGTTATATGGGACCGATCAGTCTAGCGTGAAGTTTCTGCGCGCTGACCGCACCCAGTACATCTTGAGAGGAATACTGGTCTCTATCGTATCTCACCAGCATTAGGTGGTAACGCAAATGGCAGAATTCAGCAGAAACAATGCCATCTTCATTTTCCAGTGCGATTACCAGATTGTTGCGTTGCATATCCTCCAAGTTCTCAGATATATGCACCACAATTTCAACAGCATTCTTTGCCTCATCAAGTATAGGCATATTTTCTACTACCATATCCATTGCACACACCCCGTCAATTGGTTTTCTACGTTCACAATAAAACCTTATTGATCTGTTGTAGTTATTTAATCTTTGACTCCGTTTTTTTGTTCGGTTGATCCGGTTGCAGTGTCTTCTGCCAATTCTTGTACTGGTGCATATGTGCGTAATCACTGGTCGGGAAACTTGTTCCAGCCCCTTCGTATACAATGCAGTCTTCTAGTAGTTGCTCCGGCATTGACCCTGGACAATTCGCCAATGAAAATCCGCTTGATGTGATAGCAAGTATAAATACACCAACCTGTGCGTTCGTCATCCTTTTCATGAAATTTCTCCTATCGTGCCACCGGTGTCGCTTGTAGCGAGGCGCACGGTAAGCATAAGGTTATATACCTTGAATATTTTCCAGACTGAGAGGAGTAGCCGTCAGCATCGACATTTAAACCTAACTGAATGGTCGTGGTGTATTACGCTGACCGGTCTGGATTTCTGCAGGAGCAAATAGAGAAGGGAAAGTGAAGCAGAGTCTAGTCCTTTCCTGGAAGAAAGATATAGTTATTTGTACTAACATGGAGCTCGGGTCGTCGCTTATACAGCCAGTGATTGTGACACCTTAATAATACCAACATGCCTTGTGTTTGTGGTGTAGTATCGGCTGATGAGCTCACTGAGATTCGCCACCGGCGACTTCAGGGTCTCGGCACCGTCTCTGGGTCGTGATCCACGGAGTGATCCACTGCCAGTGACGGCGATGAAGGAGGCGGCAAATAATCCTTGCTGGGATTGTCAGACAAGAAAGGTGTGCCAGAGTGAGTGTCAGCGGTTCAAACAGTATGTGAGCGGTGGTTGTGGTTCACGCTGAACCGAGGCAGCACGCGAAATTAAATAAGTTGCCTATCGGTTTCCAGAATAGCACCAGCCAAGGATTACCCCTCCCCGAATCCAGAAGCGCCATAACCTCGAGTAGCATGCACATTCCCTGTGTAGACTAGTATTACCGCAGGCCCAAAAATAAGGATACCGGCACGTATCGCATTCAACATGTGTGATTTTTCCATAACAAATTCTCCAGATAATTCTTTATTGTTTATTCAGGAAAACGTTGCATTAATTCTTGACTGTTATTTAGAGACTACATTTACTCAATGCATATAACCAAATGCCACGAAAGGCGAAGATACTGTTTCAAGTACTCTGCCCCCTTGACTCACTGCTGCATTTTCAAATAAACATAAAGCAAAAGGCAAGACCTGACCATATGACTCTGCTATGAAAATCCCACAAGTAGAACTCTTCAAGTGGCTTCTGAATAACCACGAACGTGCTGACCACGTTCTGGCCTTCAGCAAGATGAAAGGCCTTTCCCAACGCGAGTATGATGAGCTGGTCCGTTACGATCCCGGGCCGGATCTTGACCTTGGGCGGGGCGACCTCTACGGTGCTGACGAGTTCAAAGACGTTCTGGCGAAGATGTATGACTGCGGGCCTGACAACATCGTCACCGCTTCCGGGGGCACCGAGGCCAATTTTCTCGTATTTCTGTCCACCCTGAACAGAGGCGATGAGTTCATCATAGAGCAACCCGGATACCAGCCCATGTGGCTGACACCTGAGATGCTTGGAGCCCGGAAGGTACAGTGGCTCAGGAGTTTCAAGGATGGGTTCCAGCTGGACCTTGAAACGCTGGAGAACCTGATCACCGACAAGACAAAGCTAATCGTACTAACAAATCCCCATAACCCTTCCGGGGTTATGGCAGACCGGGAACTGGAAATAAGGAAGGCAGCAGAGATTGCACAGGCCAAAGGCGTCTACGTCCTGATTGACGAGATCTTTCTCGATGGTGCCTTTATCTCCCAGGCTTCCGCTTACGGCTTTCCTAACGTCATCATTACCAGCAGCATGACCAAGGTCTACGGTCTGGGAGGCCAGAGAACTGGCTGGATAATCGCCCCTCCGGAGATCGCCTCCGAGTGCCAGCATGCCAAAGCTCATACGAATGCCTCCTCTTCCTATGTCGGGGAGATGATGAATGCCCACGCTCTCCGGAACGCCAGGGAGCGCCTGGTGCTGAAGTTTAACAACCTTTCAGTATCCAACTTCAGGATCGTCAGCGAATGGATGGAGACCAATAAGGAAATTCTGGAATGGGTGGCTCCCCACGGCGGGATAATGTGCTTTCCGAGATACAAGGTAAATATGTCTTCAATAGAACTTTGCCATAAGCTTCTGGACGATCACGGTGTCATGGTCAATCCCGGGGAATATTTTGGCATGGATGGCCACATCAGGCTCTCTTACGCCTGCCCCGAAAATGTTTTAAGGTGCGGCCTGGATGCCTTGGCGAATGGTCTTAAGGAACTGAGCTGAGAAAATGTATGCGTCCCCGGGAAGAAGGGGAGGTCCCGATTTTCCATCATAGTTAACTGAAACCAGGATCTTCCCCGTGTTTTGCTGTAAGATGGCTATGCTTTCCTTAGCTTTCCCTTGGCCGTTCTCTGGCCTTTCTTTAGCTTTCCGCTGGCTTCTCAGGTAATCGAGACCCTTATAAAGAGATTCTTGCGGGCTTTTAAATATGACTCGCCATCGATGAGTTAGCTGGGCTCTTGCAGCCCAGCGGATGCCGCATTCTCTCGAATATTATAATGGTTCTGGCAATAGTGGTTGAACCATTTCACAGGCATCTTCTCTATGGGAAGTCAGCCAAAAAAGTACTGCAAACATCTTAACTGGCTTACGTAACCAGATGGCGACATCTTCTAGCAGCCAACAAAATTATCAGGAGAATTATTATTCATAATCGCATAACGACCGCACTACTATTAGCCGCTGGCACTGGATCCCGTCTGCGTCCATTAACACTCGATGCGCCAAAATGTCTTACAGAGGTTGGCGGGGAACCCATGCTAGGTCGTTTGGTAGACAATCTACGCTTGCAGGGTATTAAACGATTGGTGGTGGTAACAGGATACCTGGATCATCGTGTTCGTGACTTTCTTCAAGAGAACGCCGCAGATTTACTGGTTGATTACGTTTTCAACCCCGTCTACAAGACAACCAACAATATCTACTCCCTTTGGCTGGCGCGAAAAATTATTGATGAGCCATTTATTTTGATAGAAAGTGACCTGGTTTTTGAAGAATCATTGTTAGAGGCCATGCTGACACCTGACAAAATTGCGATATCGAATATCTTGCCCTGGATGAATGGAACAGTTGTTGAGATCAACAATGAGAAAACTGTTACAGCCTTTCATGTTGGTCACAATGTTAATGATGCTCAGCGCTACAAAACCGTTAACATCTACAGCTTGTCGTTGCAGAGCTGGCATAGAGCGATAGAGCGCCTGAACCGCTTTATCGCTGATGGGCGTGTTGGTGAATATTATGAAACAGTATTTGCCGACATGGTGGCCGACAGCACACTGGTATTTGATGCCGTTTTCTTCGATGAGAACAAATGGTATGAGATTGACACCATGCTGGACTTGCAGCAAGCAGAGTTAATGTTTCCTGGTACGCCACTGGTTGCAGCTGCTGTATGCCGGTCTGGATCTCTGCAGAATATCCGCGTTAGTGAGGATAAAAGCATGCCAGCATCTGGCTACTATGCACGTATAAGCAGTGGCTCACCAGCTGAAGATATCAAAACTGTCGCGCCGTTAAATAAACGGCTGGCCTCAGATATAGTACCGTTGTCGTGAATAAGGCAGGACCTGAGAAAATTCCATGTCTGACATAAACGACTCGCCGGAGATGCCGCCGACAATCCTCTCTTTTGCCAAAGACCTGGCAAACCTGTGCTCGCTGGCGGGGCTTTTTTCTGCTGTACTGGCCATTTACTTCGCTATTTTGGGTAATTTTCCTGCCGCAATGATTGGACTGATCTGGGCCGTATTCTTCGACTGGAGCGACGGCAAGATCGCCCGACGCATGAAATCCCGGACCGACAATCAGCGAAAGTTTGGTGGCCAGCTTGACTCACTGATCGACATTGTCAGCTTTGGTATATGCCCTGCGATTGTTTTACTAAGCTACGGTGATTTTAGCCCCTGGTTTATTCCAGGTGCATTTATTATTGTAGCGGCGGGTGTGCTCCGATTAAGTTATTTCAATATATATGGCCTGGTTGGCGAATCAAGCTATCAAGGTTTGGCCATTGATAATAACGGAATCTTCCTGGCGCTACTTTTTGTATTTCATGGTCTTGTCAGCACGTCTGTTTTTACCACGTTACTCTACCTCGTCATACTGGCATTGGCCATTTTAAATGTGGCGCCGATCAGAACCCCAAAACTTGGTGTGGGTTGGTATTACGGCATTACCGCTTATACCCTCGCATTGACTTTCTTCTATGGCTGGCTGTTACTGCGCGAGACCGTGTGATATGGAATTAACGGGGTCAGAGAGGGCTGGGTGGTATGGTACAGATCACAAGCCGTACCTGGGTGTCCACTTAACGTTAAACGGACATTCACCTGTATTTGGTAAAGGATCTGTTGTGGCCGGAATGCGACCGAAAGACTGAACTAAATAAGCCCCAAAAAAGAACCCCGCCGGGGCGGGGTTCTTCGTGTCGGTAGTTTTTCCGATGCGGTCTTCTTATGCGGTAACGTTGGCAGCCTGGAGGCCCTTAGGGCCTTTTTCTACCTCAAAGGTGACCGACTGACCTTCGCTCAGGGTTTTGAAACCCGAGCCCTGAATCGCATTAAAATGTACGAATACATCCTCACCACCGTCAGACGGGGCAATAAAACCAAAACCTTTGGATTCGTTAAACCACTTTACAGTACCTGTAGCCATATCACTTTTTCCCTTAGATAAATTAAACAATTAGAGTGTTGCATACAGGTAATGGAACGAGGAATTCAGGGGGTAACACGAAGTGAACAACCAAAACTGCCAATAACAAAAGCTGTAGCTGGGGGTACTATATGGGAATATCTCCGATTTAGCCAGAAATATAATTAATATTTCAGCGAGATAAGCTGGGGACTTATTCGAGAAAGCAATACCTACACAGAAAATGAGCCGGGGGCATAGGAAGAATTCTCCTAAAGTCCACGATTACTGAATACCCGGCACCGTCATCAAGGTGCGCGTCAACGGAGTCTCTTTAGCCAATCCGACACAATTCATGCAAACAGTTCAACCAAGCCCCCTCCCCGGCTTTGATTCCCCACTTTACCCAGTCAATTACTTTCTGGGATAGCTCGATCGCTGCCACTTTTGAGCACAGTTGTTAGATACCAATGCTGACTAAATCTTTCCGGTTTCATGACGCGTCTGCTGGATGCCACTGCTTCCACAGCAACGCGCCTCTTTGCACTGTCTTAACGAAGCTGGCTCTGCTGCGGAAGTGTGCTGTGTAATTTCTCTGCCTGTCAAAGTTTGTCCATATATCTTTCACTTGCGGATAATGGATACGCGAGCGAAACAGGATACGAGGTATTCGAAACATCTTTTACTGACTCCCGGAATCTGCACAGTTCACGATAAGCCGAAAACAATCTTGTGCGTAACTCTCGCATGGTCCGGTACATTGCGGGAACTCCCTGTTCTGCGAACACAGTCTTCTGGAACTTCACGAGATCAAGTTGCCACAATCCTGCAGAACACGATTTAACAGCAATCCGCATACTCCTTATCAATTAATCTGATTAGCTATTCACAGTGAAAGGCCTATAGTAAAAATACAATCTTCGCCACATCCTGTGCCGACCACCGGTGCCTGTCTAAGGATGGAGTTTCCGCAGGGAGCAGCGCATATCGTGCGGCCTTACAGCGGCAGGCGACGAGTTACCGGAGGTCAACATGTCCACGTTATCACCCGTTCATTCAACACCCGTCATCAACTTCGAGCACCTGAACTGGATCGCGGTCGATCCACTGCCATGCGACCAGGCCCAGAGCCACCGCTTGCATGAACCGGAGTATCGCATCAACACGATCGATCCCATGACTGGTGACGATATTGAAAACGTCACGAGTCACCCATCCCTGGCGGATGGCAGCCTGACCATCTATTTCGAAACAGACGCAACCCGCATGGCGTATATTAATATGCCTCTTGATCATCCCAATCTGCACTTGCCTTACCCGGCCACAGTTGACGATGACCGTGGCGGCTAAAAACCTTCAGTATATAACCTTTCGCATCTTTCTCCGTCGGAGCAACATTTTCTCGAATTAACCGGCAACTTCTGCCTGGCACATAAACCTGATCCCCGAAAACTCCATTGATCCAACCTGGCAAGACAGCATTTTCCGTCAGCGTGCAGAACTGGCGAGGATGCTCCGGGAGCCGCTCACCTTGCTGGCTGAAAAATGCGCACCGGCATGGGGCGACCGGGACCGGCTGAACGCTGTGCTTCTGCAAGGCTTCTCGGGTATACCGTATTGTTGCTATCTGTATGCCGTCGACACCTGTTGTGTGCAGACCAGCGATAACGTAATCGCTACCGGGCTCATGCCCGGCTACTATCAACGCAATCGTGCCGAACGCCCCTATATGAAGGAGGCGATGCCGGCGTGGGGGTTCCTGTTGTCGGACGCCTATATCAGTCTGTCCGCGCATCGAACCTCGCTGACCGCACTGCAGGTCGTTATATCGGATTCAGGTGCGCTACTGGGATACCTCGGTGCGGATTTCGGCCTGCGCAATCTGCCGGTGACATCTACCCTGTACCAGGAGCCCGGCAAATGGCGGCAGGTGAAAGGCGACCCGGCTATCCGCGGCGCCCTGTTCCAGCAGACCCGCACCGAGAGCCCGATGGACCACAATATAGAGGATGCACTGTCTATCCTGGAGGAACTGCTTACCGAGCGCGGCATCTTCCAGTGCCAGATTCACTTCTCAAGCAGCCAGGTCACCATCTGGACGATCGATGATCCGCTGCGCTATCGCATCCTCGACCAGGAAGTACTCAGGGATCCTGACATCTGTCTGGTCTACCCGTCACGACCGTACCCCGTCGATGCCACGATACCACGCACCGAGATAACCGCGATACTGGATGAGATGCAGGCGCTGCGCATGATCGATACGACCATCTACCTGCGCACGGCATCCATAAATATTTACAACGGAATGATTAGCCTGACCTTTTCCTGCGACGGCTCGCACTACATGCCCCACGATGAATTTCTCGCCAAGGGCACCGCTTTCTGGTCCGGTATCGCGGCCTGACCAACTGGTCTCCCGTTTAAGGGAGTGCCGTGCCTGATCGTGCGCATGCCTGACTGGATGAAAAGCACGCGCCGGTCACGTGCACGCACTGTCGCAGGCGGCGCACGAACCAGTCTTCAAAAATCCTCTGCTACCAGGATGTAGGCATACGATCCCTTTCCGCCGCGTGTATAGACCTTGTCTGCAACTTCATGGATGCGGTTCAGTGCGGCATCGAATGCCTGCAGAAACCCCGACTCGGCGTCACTCATCTCCGGACAGAGCTGTTTGAGGGCGTCTGCTTCAACAAAGAATGAAATTTCGATCGTGCTGACATAGCCCCAAAAGCAGACACGGCGGCTACTGGCATCGAAGCTGCGGCTCGGATTCGGGTAGCTCAACTTCATCGCCGGTCACCGGCAGCCACCCGGGCCGAAGGACTGTCGCTATCCGGACTCATGCCTTTCAGAAACTTGAACAGGTCGCTGTCCGTGGACAGCACCAGGGTCGTGTTTTCGGCGATCATGGACTTGTAGGACTGCATGGTGCGCGTGAATTCATAGAACGCCACCGCTTCAGGGCTCTGGTTGTAGGCGCGCGCGTAGATT
>Ga0316193_10001688_pt1 | contig 15099 bp, 14 predicted proteins | sample MerIslsedime2_MG_FD_207735 | JGI IMG/M metagenome (GOLD analysis project Ga0316193, IMG submission 207735) | Coastal sediment microbial communities from Maine, United States - Merrow Island sediment 2 | ecosystem: Environmental > Aquatic > Marine > Coastal > Sediment | place: USA: Maine...
CGAAGGCCCTGATCGCGGGATCCACTTCGATGATCACCCTTGGTCTCTTCCATGATTTCCTCACCGTCGAACCCGTTCTCTGGTGGTGGGCGGTGGTCTTCGGGTGCTCGGAGGCCATGAGTCGAGCACCGGTCGAAGGACCCTCGGCGACCGCGCTCAGGAGTCTTCGAGTCGTCGCTGCGCTCGCCTTGACATGGGTTGTTGCCTGGGGTCTTCTGGCGCCGGCTGCGGCGAGGTTGGCGTCATCTTCCGGGGAGGTCACCACCGCCGAGGTGAAACGGACGCTTCGACTCGAGCCCTGGTACCCGGAACCGGCCGTCCGGCGCGTTCGAGGATTGTTGGCTCAGGGCGATGCATGGTCCTGGACGACTGCTGCGGAAGCGCTCCACTGGGTGAGAAGGGCGACCGACGTTCACCCTGGATTGGCTCGAAGGTGGGCCGATCTCGCGAGGGTCCACCTCCGTGTCCTGACCGACCTCGGGGGAACCGATCACGATGTCGAGGTCGCGAGAAAGGCGCTCGAGCGTGCCTGCGAGCTCGACCCGCATTTACCTTGGCACTGGCTGGAGCGTGCCCGGCTCGAGCGGATTCTCGGTTTCCGGCAAGACGCCGCAGGTTTCGTGCGACGGGCGCTCGACGAGGAACCTAACACCGTTCGCGGGTGGCTGATGCTCAGCCGTCTCGAGCTCGAAAGGGGCCGTGTGGACGAGGCCCGCGCGGCGCTGGCCCAGGCCACCGAACGCGTAGGCCTCATCAGCCGGCCGGGTCTCACGAACTACGAGCGTGAACTCCTCGCGGCCCCGACTTCCCAGCTTCAGGCACTGGAACGCGATCTGGGTGAGAACTGAGGAGTGCCGGGGGGGCAGAGCGATCGATGCAGGTGAAGACAGAGATCGGTGCCCACTCCCGTAGAATGTTCTGGTGATAGAACCAGAGCGTGTTGCCGGTTCCGCCTCCCCCAGGAGTGGGACCATCGCGATTGCCTTGATCGCGATCGTCATCGCAGGTGCGGTTGCCCTGCTCTACGGACCCGCACTATCCCTCACCCTGACGGGTGACAGCTATCAGTGGATCCAGCACGCTCACCTCGCGGCTCACCGTCCGGCGCTGCTGGTGGCGGATCTGGATACCTTCTACCGGCCGTCGACAACTTGGACGCTCGTCCTTGATCGTCTCGTGTGGGGTGGATTCGATGCACGGGGATACCGAACGACCTCGTTGCTCCTCCACGGCATCGTTGCATTGGTTCTGGCCGTCGCCGGCCGACGCCTCGGGCTTGGTTGGATTGCGGCAGCGGCGGTGGGAAGCATCTGGTTGACGTCACCCTTCACCGACGAATCCGCCTTCATCGTGGCCTATCGATTCCAGCCGCTGCTGTTGTTGTCCTGGCTGGTGCTCATCGCGGCCTGGCCACGGCCTGAGGAGCGCTGGTCGGGCCTCCGTCTGGCCATCGCAATCGCGGCGGTCTTCGGCGCCGCCGCCGCCAAGGAGACGTGGGTGGTGACGCCGGTCCTGGTGGCCGCGCTGGCATATGAGCGTGAGAGGAAGTGGCGCGCCGTTCTGACCCCGGTGATCGCGGTCGGATGCGCGGTCGCCGTGTATCTGATGGTCTATTTCATGGCCTTTCCCACCTCCAAGTCCTACTTCGAGGCCGGGCCCCACATCATCGCCAAGATCCCAACCCAGTTGGCCGCGTTCTTCCTCCTCGAGGAATCGATCCCCCACGACCTCTCCCTGACCATCAGAGGTGCGCTCGCCTTTGTGGTCTTTGCTGCTGCGGTGTTCGCCTGTCTCAGATGGCGGGCGCAGGGTGCCCTGGTGGCCGTGGTTCTGTTTCTTCTCCCGACCCTGCCGACGCTGTTGGTGCCGTACATGCCGCAGCGGTACCTGGCGATTCCATACGCAGGGTTTCTCCTACTGATCGCGCTGTGGGTTCAGGCCGTCGGTGAACGGCAGGCGCGATGGCGCCCGGTGATTCGGGGGATCACCTGCGCGAGTGTCGTCGTGGTCATGGCGGTGGGCGTATCGACTGTGCGGGCGGACCTCGAGGACCACCGCACGATGGCCGCCGCGCACGCGGTGCTGCTCGGGGAAGCGCGAGAGATGGCCGAGGTCTTCGTTGACGACACCCCGGTGGCGGTGATCCGCGACGAGGGGACCAGCCCGCTGGTCGATGTCATCCAGGCTCCGGTGGGGTACCCGAAACTCGCGTTCATCCGCAACTACGATCCCTACGGTCTGATCGACGCGGCGGCTCTCTTCGAGTGGGTCTTGGCCGACGAGGGGAGATTCGTGGAACACGTTGCCGACTGGACCACGGAATCGGAAGACGTCGAGGGCATGTTGTTCGTCCATCGCGATGGTGGATTCGTGAATCTAGGTGTCGCCGAGAATCTGGCGGAGCAGGCAAGGCGCTGGAGTGACTCGGGACGCGGAGTCCAGGTCATTCGAGCGAGTTCACTCCAAAGCCCCGGATATCTGGAACTCGTGCTCCGTGAGCCCTTCTGGAGGGGAATCGGACCTGGTGGGTGACAGTCTGACGGATGCGTTCTTCGTCACGACCTCAAGACCGGTGGTGTTGTACCCCTCGACCCAAAAGCGAAAATGCACACCCTCGTAGGTTGTCCGGCTCAGAACGGTGTATCAGATCTTGACGGTCTGGCCCGCCTCGAGTCGCCCGGTGCGAAGAAACTGTTGTTGGTCATGGATGACGAGATCGTGACTGAAATTCAGGGCGCCCGCCTTGGGGCCCGAGAGTCCGATCTCGATTTCGAACTCGGCCTGAACACCAGCGGGAATGGTCAGAAACTGACCGCCGAAAATGAGTTGGCCCGGTGAATCCTCCATCACGGGGGTGGAGCCCGGTTGGACGAAGACAAACTCGCGTTCGTCGACGGGCGCCACACCCGCCGACCTGCTCTCTTCGACACCACGCTGAAGCCAACCGACCGTTTGTGGGTCCACAGGAGAGAGCTCGACGCCTGGCGAATACAAGCTCATGCCGTTGAGCGGTGTTCCCGTACAGGTTCGGACAGATCCGTCACAAAAAACAAGATCTCCACTCGAGGACAACCCGGCCACCAGATCGAGATAGGTGTTACCCCAGAGAACGTCACGGGCCGTGGCATATCTGCGAAAAACCGATCGGCCTCCGAGCCGACCAGCGGAATCGGAAAGATCGAGATATTCCAGAATCGAAATCGGTAGATCGAGCTGCATGAACGGCTCGTCGACGACGCCCCAGAGGTTTCGGCGATAGGGATTCTCGAAGTTCTGATCGCCTTGGACTGTTTCAAACCCCGCTTGCGGCATGAACTGGTCTATGAGCATGAACGACATGGGCGCGGCCTCGCAGAGTTCATTGTCACGGCCGGCCGGCTCAGCATGGATGTGAAGTGCCTGGAGTTCGAGAGAGCGTTCTCAATAGCCCAGGGACGACGGTATTCGGTCCTGTTCAACAGTGGCGGGAGCGCGAACTTGGCTCTTCTGCAGTCCATGAAGAACATGGATGTTCTGGCTGAAGGTGCCAGGGTCGGCTTCTCCGCACTGACATGGTCCACCAATGTCATGCCCATCATTCAGATGGGGATGGTTCCCGTCCCGGTAGACTGTTCACCCACGCATCTCAATGTGACATCACAGACCCCCGAGGCGCGTCTTCCCGCCACTGACCTGCGGTGTTTTTTCATCACGAATGCGCTCGGACTGACCGGCGATCTGGATGTCATTCGGGAGATCTGTCGTGAGCGGGACATTCTCCTGCTCGAGGACAATCGCGAGGCCTTGGGAACGGTATTGAAATCCGAAAGAGCCGGGAACATCTAGACCGCTTCGACGTTTTCGTTCTTTGTGGCGCACCATATGTCGACCATCGAGGGACGGGGCTCATGCACCACCGGTTCCGAAATCGTCGTACGTGGCTGACCAGGCCTAGCGCTGGAGTTCGCCGGCCCGGCGCGCCCAGGTTGTTCGGGCGACGAATCTCGACTGATAGTATGAGAACCGGAGGAAATCAAAGCCGAGGATGACGTACTTTGGTTTGGCCAACACGTGAGCACCGCTCTCGAGGACACGGGCGGGCACCCAGACGAGGGAGAGGGCCTCTGGGCGCGTTGCATCGCCGGTCGCAGCGGAAAGCTGATGAGATATGCGGGCTAGATTGGTGATCGAGGCCGACAGGGTCAACCGGCAGTATTTCAAAGATCTGTTGGCGTACCGGGAGTTGTTTCTGCTGCTCGCCTGGCGAGATATCCTGGTGCGCTACAAACAGACCGTCATCGGCATATCTTGGAGCGTCCTGCGTCCGCTCCTGACCATGATCGTATTCACGATCGTGTTTGGACGACTGGCAAAGATGCCGTCGGAGGGGGTTCCCTATCCAATCCTGGTCTTTGCCGCTTTGCTGCCGTGGCAGTTCTTCAGCAACACCGTCAGTGAGGGTGGAAACTCGCTCGTCAGCAACGCGAGCATGATCTCCAAGGTGTATTTTCCACGCATCATCGTTCCGACGACATCGATGATTGTGAGCCTCATCGATTTCGTGATTTCGATCTCCATCCTCTCGGTTCTGATGGTCTGGTACCAGCACGTCCCGACGTGGAGGGTTGTGTTTCTCCCGCTCTTCCTTGGACTGGCCGCGATCACGGCCTTGGGCATCACCTATCTGATCTCGGCCCTCAATGTGAAGTACCGGGATTTTCGCCATGTTCTGCCCTTCATCATCCAATTCGGGCTCTATATTTCACCGGTTGGTTTCAGCAGCACGGTGGTGCCCGAGAAATGGCGTCTGATCTACTCGATGAATCCCCTTGTAGGTGTCATCGACGGATTCCGCTGGGCGATCATCGGCAACACCCCCATGTACTGGCCGGGTTTCATTTTTTCCGCTGGACTGGCCGTCCTGCTTCTCGCCATCGGTTTCGGCGTCTTTCGCCGAATGGAACGCGAATTCGCGGACGTCATATGAGCATCATCAAGGTTAAGAACCTCGGTAAGAAGTACACCATCGGCCACGATCTCAATGCAAACAGCGCCTTTCGGTCGCGATCCCTGCGCGAGGGTCTTACCCGTACGGCCCGTGGTCTCTACCAGCGCCTCCGTCACCCCTTTTTACCAAACCCGGAGAAGACCGAAACCGAAGAGTTCTGGGCCCTCAAGGGCCTCGACTTCGAGATTGAAGCCGGCGACACCGTCGGCATCATTGGTCGCAACGGCGCCGGCAAGTCGACCCTCCTCAAGGTGCTCAGTCGAATCACCGAGCCCACGACCGGCCGCATCGAGATCGGCGGGCGAATCGCCTCTCTTCTTGAAGTGGGAACCGGGTTTCACCCCGAGCTCACCGGGCGGGAGAACATCTACCTCAACGGGGCCATCCTGGGCATGACTCGTGACGAGATCAAGAGGAAGTTCGACGAAATCGTCGATTTTTCGGAGGTTGAGAAGTTCCTTGATACGCCTGTCAAACGATTTTCCTCGGGAATGTATGTGCGCCTCGCCTTTGCCGTGGCAGCTCATCTTGAGCCGGAGATTCTCATCGTGGACGAGGTGCTGTCGGTGGGGGATGCGCAGTTTCAAAAAAAATGTCTGGGAAAGATGGAGGAGGTGGGGCAGGAGGGGCGAACGGTCTTGTTTGTCAGCCATAATATGGCAATGATTTCCAATCTCTGCCAAAGAGGCATGGTTTTGAATGAGGGCAGACTGGAATATTCCGGTCAGGTTTCTGATGCGGTGCTGAGGTACTACCAAAACATCAATCAGCGAGACGCCGCCCATGAGCGAGAATTCAAAAGCGACGACGCAGAGTTGCTTGGCGCTGAACTCGTCGGGCTGTCGAATCTGTCGACGATCACGATCCACGACGAGCTGACGGTTCGGATGAGATACAAATTGAAGAGACAGATCGATGGGAAATGCGTTCCGAACTTCCACTTCTTCACATCAGACGGAAGCTACGCATTTGTCGACTCTGCGGGGGGTCTAACCAGTATGTCGCCGGGCATTTATTGCGCAGACTGCAGAGTGCCGGGCCAATTTCTCAATGAGGGCGCCTATTTTGTCGGCGTGGCACTCACCACGTATCCTGAAGGTGGTTCGTTGAGGGTCGAATTCTTCGACAAGAACGCTCTAACCTTCAATGTGGTGGATCCGATGGATGAACGATCGAATCGTTACGGGTATGCCGGACCGATCCCCGGGGTTGTCAGGCCTCGATTGGATTGGTCTGTGGCGAAGGAATCACAATGAAATCCGTCATTCTTGCCGGTGGTCTCGGCACACGTATCTCCGAAGAAACCCATCTCAGACCCAAGCCGATGATCGAAATCGGCGGCAAACCGATTCTCTGGCACATCATGAAGCTCTATTCCGCCCATGGCGTCAACGACTTCGTCATCTGCTGCGGCTACAAGGGCTACCTCATCAAAGATTATTTCGCCAACTACTTCCTCTACATGTCCGATGTGACCTTCGATATGGCGAGAAACGAGATGGAAGTCCACCAGCAGAATGTCGAGCCGTGGAAGGTCACCCTGGTCGATACCGGCGAACACACCCTGACCGGCGGACGGCTCAAACGGGTCGCCGACCACATCGAGGGTGAAGAGGCGTTTTGCCTGACATATGGTGATGGTGTCAGCAACGTCGATATCCGAGCTTCAATCGAGTTCCATCGCCGGCACGGCAAACTGGCAACGGTGACCGCCGTCCAGCCACCCGGCCGCTATGGCGCGCTCGAGAGATCGGGCGACCTGGTCACCGGTTTCATCGAGAAACCCCGCGGCGATGGAGGGATGATCAACGGTGGGTTCTTTGTGCTGTCTCCCAAGGTGCTCGATCTGATCGAAGGCGATCACAGCAGCTGGGAGGGCGAGCCGCTGACCCGTGTTGCCGCCATGGGCGAGATGATGGCATTCGAACACCATGGTTTCTGGCAGGCGATGGATACTCTGCGTGACAAGAACGCGCTGGAAGAGCTCTGGGTCTCCGGAAACGCGCCGTGGAAAGTCTGGGGATGATTGTGCAAAGCCAATTGAGTGAACGCTTTTCTGGGGGCAGACGGGTCCTGTTGACGGGTCACAGCGGCTACATCGGGGCAATACTCGCGCCCATGTTGCAGGCGGCAGGTCACGAGGTCCATGGACTCGACAGCGGCATTTTCGAACGCTGTTCATTCGGCGATGATCCGGCTCCCATCCCCGAGACTCGAAAGGACATCCGGGACGTCGAGGCCTTCGATGTCGAAGGCTTTGACGCGGTGATGCATCTTGCCGGCCTGTCAAACGACCCCTTGGGAGAGTTCGATCCAGAGCTGACTCTTGCCATCAACCACCGCGCCTCGGTCCGGCTGGCCGAGCTGAGCAAGCAAGCCGGTGTTCGTCGGTTCATTTTCGCGTCTTCTTGCAGCAATTATGGTGCCGGGGGAAACGAGGTCCTCGATGAAGACGGAGACCTCCGCCCGGTCACGGCCTATGGCAAGTCCAAGGTGCTGACCGAACAGGACGTCTCCAAGCTCGCCGATGACAACTTCACCCCTGTTTACCTTCGGAATGCGACCGCCTATGGCGTATCCGCGAGATTACGATTCGACCTGGTCCTGAACAATCTCGTGGCCTGGGCCTTTACCACCGGAAAGGTGTTCCTCAAGAGCGACGGAACACCGTGGCGTCCCCTCGTCCACATCGAGGACATTTCACGAGCCTTTTTGGCCGTCCTGACGGCACCGCAGGAAGCCGTCCACGACCGCCCATTTAACGTGGGCGTGCCGGGTGAAAACTTCCGGATTCGCGAGATCGCGGAGATCGTCAAAGAAACGGTTCCAGGCTGCGATTTGGATTTCGCCTCCGACGCAGGACCGGACACCCGCAACTACAGGGTGAATTTCGACAGACTCCCGGCAGAGGTGCCTGGTTTTTCACCCAAATGGACGGTGAAAACGGGTGCCAAGGAGTTGTACGATCAATATCGGAAGGTTGGTCTCACCTTGGAGGAATTCGAAGGACAACGTTTCAAGCGAATCGACCATTTGAAGTATCTGATTGATCAGGGAATCCTCGGCACAAACCTTCGGCATCGAGTCGGGTCGGGCGGGTGATGGCTTCGGATCCACCGTTACAGGCAATGAAGATCAGCGACTGGGTGGTGCGCCGCTCGTGCGAGGGCTTTCTGTGAGCCGTTTCAAGATTACCGACCTGCCTTTCGAGGGGTTGAGGCTGGTTGAACGCCGGAGCTTAGCCGACAGCCGCGGATTCCTGTCGCGCCTGTTCTGTGCCGAGGAGTTGGCGGCCGCCGGCTGGCGGAAACCGATAGCCCAGATCAACCTAACCTTGACAGTCAGGCGCGGCATGGTAAGGGGCCTGCATTTTCAGCTTCCGTCCCATGCGGAGATGAAGTTGGTCAGCTGTCTGCGCGGTAGGGTATGGGATGTCGCCGTGGATCTGAGGCGGGGTTCGAACACTTTCCTGCATTGGCACGCGGAAGAACTCTCAGCGGACAACCAGCGAGCACTCCTCGTGCCCGAGGGCTTTGCGCACGGTTTCCAGGCGCTGACCGACGAGGTGGAGCTTTTGTACTGCCACTCGGCGGCATTTCACGACGCGGCCCAGGGTGGCTTGAATCCACGAGACCGCAAGCTGGCGATCGAATGGCCGCTCGATATCGGCGAGCTTTCCGACAGGGATGCCTGTCATCCGATGATCGATCAGGACTTTGAAGGCTTCGTGGTATGAGATGTCGTCACTGCGGAACACCGCTCGAACAAACGTTTCTCGATCTCGGTTTTGCGCCACCGTCCAACGCCTATCTGACGCCGGATGATCTCATGCAACCCGAGACCTACTACCCGCTCAAGGTCAAGGTCTGCGATCAGTGCTGGCTCGTGCAAACTGAGGATTATGCGCAGGCTGAAGAACTGTTCAGCCCGGACTATGCTTACTTTTCCAGCACATCGACGAGCTGTTTGGCTCATGCCGCCCAGTACGTTGAAAAGATAATACCGGCAATGGGACTCAACAAAGACAGCATGGTCATCGAGGTTGCGTCGAACGACGGCTATCTTCTGAAGAATTTTGTTGCGGCGGGTATCCCTTGTCTCGGCATCGAGCCGACGGACAGCACGGCCGATGCCGCCGAAAACATGGGGATTCTGGTGTTGCGTGAGTTCTTTGGTGAAGCGGTCGGCAAGCGGCTTACCGCCGAAGGTCAGGGGGCCGATCTCATCGTCGGCAACAACGTCTATGCGCATGTGCCCAACATCAACGATTTCACTCGAGGCCTTAAAGCGGCGCTCAAACCAGGCGGAACGATCACACTTGAATTCCCGCATCTGAAACGGCTGATCGAGTACACACAATTCGATACGGTCTACCACGAGCACTTTTCCTATCTGTCACTTTTCGCCGTGGACGGGATCTTCGAGGCAGCCGGACTCCGGGTGTGGGATGTGGAGGAGTTGGGCATCCATGGCGGCAGCCTGCGGGTCTGCGGTTGTCATAAGAGTGATCCCCGGCAGACGTCCCCCGCCGTGGCAGCGTTGCTGACACAAGAACGCAACAACGGCTTACAGACACTGACTCCCTATCGAGGCTTCCAGGCCAAAGCGGAAAAGGTCAAGGACGAGCTGTTGCTCTTCTTGGTTAAACAGAAGCGTGCGGGCAAAAAGGTTGCCGGCTATGGCGCCGCCGCAAAAGGGAATACGCTGTTGAACTATGCCGGTGTCAAACCCGATTTGCTGCCGTTCATCTGTGATGCAGCTGTGGCCAAACAGGGAAAATTCATGCCCGGAAGTCACATTCAGATTCGGACACCAGCTGCCTTGATTCAAGATCTCCCCGACTATGTGTTGATTCTGCCGTGGAATATCGCCGAGGAGATAAGGCAGCAGAACGCCGAATTGACCGAGCGAGGTGCTCGTTTCGTGACAGCGATTCCCAGGCTGGAAATTCTATGAAACGCGTCCTGGTCACTGGCGCCACAGGCTTTATCGGACGGTTCACCCTGCCCCGACTTCTCGCGCTGGGTTTTGAGGTTCATGCCACCGCGCCGGGCCCGGTCGGGGCGAGTATGCCAAGGGAAATTCACTGGCACGACGCGGATCTGTTGGACAATCATCAGACAGCAGCGCTCATGGCGAAGGTCCGACCCACTCATTTGCTTCACCTGGCGTGGTATACGGTGCCGGGCCGCTATCAAACATCCACGGAGAACCTCCGTTGGGTACAGGCGAGCCTTTTCTTGGTCGAACATTTTCTTCAATGGGGTGGTCAACGGGTGGCGGTGGCAGGCACCTGTGCCGAGTACGACTGGCGCGAAGGAAGCTGCAAGGAGAACTCCACTCCATTGCGGCCTACTGATCTCTACAGCGTCAGCAAACATGCGTTGCACATGTTGTTGGCATCATGGTCGGAGCAAATGAATTTCAGCCTGGCGTGGGGTCGGGTGTTCTTTCTCTATGGCCCATTCGAACACCCCAAACGCCTGGTGGCATCGGTCATTTCCTCTCTATTGAACAACGAGTTCGCGCGATGCACCCTGGGCGATCAAGAGCGTGATTTTCTACACGTCGATGATGTTGCGGATGGCTTGGTTACCTTGCTTGATAGCACGGTCGAAGGACCGGTCAACATCGCGTCTGGAGAAGCGGTTGCGGTTCGTGACGTCGTCTCCACGCTGGGTCGCCTTCTCGGTCGCGAGGAATTGCTCGGATTCGGCGCGTTGTCAAAGCCTCCTGGGGAGCAACCGATTGTAGTCGCCGATGTGGACCACTTACGCAACGAAGTTGTTTGGCGCCCCAGATTCTCCCTCGAAGTAGGTCTCGAGGATACGATCGACTGGTGGATACGACAATGTGGAAAATTGAATGTGAAGGGATCGCCCAGTGAGCCATGACACGATACCGAAGTTGGAAAACGGCAGATATGTCGAGTTCAAGCAGGAGTGTGAGTCCGAGATTGCGGCGATGGGAAGAGACCGCCCCCTCAAGAGATTGACGACCGATTGGCTTGAATCGGTGACCCCGCTTAAGTACTCCTACCACTTTGAATGGCAGGGGCGGCCGATCATTCAGTATCCGCAGGATATCGTTGCGATGCAGGAACTGGTGTGGCAGGTCCAGCCCGACCTCATTGTCGAGACCGGCATCGCCCATGGCGGCTCGCTGATCTTCAGTGCGTCGATGCTGGCGTTGCTGGATTTGTACGATGCGATCGAGCTGGGTGAAGCCATCGACCCCAGCGATTCAAAGCGCAAGGTGCTGGGAATCGATATCGACATCCGGACACACAATCGGCAAGCCATCGAATGGCATCCAATGGCTTCGCGAATTCAAATGATCGAAGGGTCCAGCACCGACGCGGAGGTCGTTGACCAGGTCCGGCGGATCGCCTCGGGGTATCAGCGGGTTCTCGTTTGCCTCGACTCCAATCACACCCACGATCACGTGTTGGAGGAACTGGGGGCCTATGCTCCACTGGTTTCGATCGGGAGCTATTGCGTGGTTTTTGACACGGTGATCGAAGACATGCCGGCCGATATGTACCCCGATCGGCCGTGGGGCCCGGGTGACAATCCGAAGACCGCTGTGAGGGAGTATTTGAAGACTCATCCGGAGTTCGAGGTTGATACCGGTGTCCAGAACAAACTCCTGATCACGGTTGCCCTGGATGGGTATTTACGGCGCGTGAGCTGATTGAGTCTATGAGATAAAACTATGCAGAGTCGATGATGAATCCCAACCAGCCACTGGTCTGTATCGGTGTTCCTGTTTACAACGGGGAAGACAAGATAGAGAGTGCAGTGCATTCTCTTTTGAATCAGACATATACCAATATTCGAGTGGTGATCTCCGACAATGCGTCAACGGACCGAACTCGTGGCATCTGTGAGCGTCTCGGCGCTGAGGATCCGCGGGTTCACTATCTGAGGCAACCGGTCAATTTAGGTCCGTCTTCGAATTTCTTAACAGTGCTTGACCATGCTCGAAGCGAGTACTTCATGTGGCTGGGCCACGACGATTGGTTGTCGGAGAGCTATATCGAGGAGTGTGTACGCACGTTGAGCGAGAACTTGGATGTCTCATTGGCTTGTGGGCAGGCAATCTACTATCAGGATGGAAAGGAACTGTTCAGAGGCGTCGCCGTGCAACTGACGCAGGAACGACCACGTGATCGTGTCGTTGCTTACTACAGTATGGTCGCCGACAATGGCACCTTCTATGGTTTGATGAGGCGAAATCAGTTGGTCATGGTGAAACTACGCAACGTGATGGGCGGCGATTGGTTGACGATCGCATCGATGGCGTTTCTGGGGAAGGTGGTGACGTTGCCCTCGATCAGTGTGAATCGTGCACTCGGCGGTTCCACCGTTTCTTATGAGAAGATCGCCTCGAGGTTGGGGCTGTCGAGGTTTCAGACTTTGTTTCCACATCTGGCGGTTGCTTCGTGTGCTTTTCAGGATATTGCGTGGCGCGATCCCATTTACTCACTTCCTCGGCGCGCGAGAGTGTTGCTGGCCTGGGACTGCCAGAGAACCATCAGATTGCGTCATGATTCTTCTGTAGTCGGTATTTTGCGAAGGTGTTTGAACCTTGGCAAAGAGTACGGAAGGCGCCTCATAGAATCGGCCAGAGGCATCCCGGACAGGGAACGCGATCCATGAGAGTGTTGTATGACCACCAAACCTTCGAATTGCAGGACTTTGGTGGAATTTCCCGGTATTTCGTCGAGCTGCTTCGAAATTGCGTGGGTTTCGAGGTCGACTTGGCCCTGAAGCGATCCAGCAACATCCACTTGTCTCCCGACGACCCCTTGTGTCAGGGTGTTCGAGGGTCACGGCGGTGCTTTTTTACGGGTGTTGGCTGGAGTCCGCTTTCAGAGTTCGGCAGGGCTCCTCAAGCTGAAGGGAGATCGGAGCTGATGTGGGTTGGTTAAAGCACCTGGTCAAGCGAGCACTGGCCGTTCGGGGTTACCGGTTGGAGTCAGGCAAACCGGAACCGCCGCGCGAGATCGGGAACCTGCGCCACCTTGCACTGGCCTACGAGCACCTGCTCAACGAAACTGCGGGGAGCGAGGTCGTTCCAGCTGACGAGCGTCGCCCAGAAATCCTCGGCCGATTGCTGGGAACTCCTCCGCCGGAGGCTTACGCAATCGTTCAGGCGCTCGCCAGGACAGCCGAGATCGACGGCGATGTCTGCGAGTTCGGTGTCGCTCAGGGCGAAACCTCTGCCCTGATCGCAAATGAAATCCGGAGAGGGAGCAGGCGGCTGCACTTGTTCGACTCGTTCGAGGGCCTGCCGCCCCCTACCGGGCGCGATTCTCTGACGCACGATATCTTTTCCCTCGGCAGCATCGAAGCCTACGCTGGAGCCATGGCCTGTCCCGAGGATCAAGTGCAGGCACGGCTCGCCGATGTCGGCTTTCCGCGGGATCGCTTCACCATCCACCGGGGATTCATCGAGGAATTGATCCATCGAGACAGGAACCTTCCGTCGCGGGTCTCCTTCGCCTATGTCGACTTCGACTTCTACGAGCCGATTGCCATCGCGCTCGACTACCTGCACCAAGTCACTCGGCCAGGAGCCATCGTGATCGTCGATGACTACGATTTCTTCTCGACAGGTTCGAAGAGCGCCGTAGACGAGTTTGTCGCGCGCCACTCGGCCCAACGCGAGCATTACAGCCTCCGGATTTCCCCTCCCGCCCTTGGATACTTCGCGGAGCTCGAGAGGATTGCATGATCCAGACAGGCGGAAAACATGGTTTATTCGAAAATGGGAGAGCTGCGGTGGCAGGGCTTGAGCTTGGATAATCATTCCAATTGAGTGTTGGTGGCTTTCTTGGGACCGCCAAAAATGATGGGATTGCGTCGTGTTTTTTCAAGTTGGGAGAACGCCAGGAGCGTGGTTGAATTTTCGCAAGGAGGGTAGTGGACGCCCTTTCGGCTCCTCCAAGAGCAGAGCGTTTGGAAAACGCGATCAATGAAGGTGTTGTATGACCACCAGACCTTTGAGCTTCAGGACTATGGTGGAATATCCCGGTACTTCTTCGAACTCCTGCGAAACCCCGTCGGCATTCAGGTCGAGCTGGCCCTGAAACGGTCCAGCAATGTGTACTTGCTTCAAGATGACCGATGGTGCCAAGGCGTTGAGGCTCGCGAGGACGCTTTCGGACGAATTCTAGCTGGGGTTGAGTTTCGTGGAAAAGATCGAATTCATCGACTTCTTCGCAATCTAGGTATCGTTGTGGATCCGAGCAGGTTGAATCTCAGGAACTCACTCGAGCAAATCGACAGGGGCGTCTTCGATGTGTTTCATCCAACCTACTACGATCCCTATTTCATAGAGTCGATCGGGACGAGGCCGTTTGTTCTTACAGTTCATGACATGATTCACGAGATCTACCCTGAGTATTCACTCGCCGGCGATCGTACAAGCTTCAACAAGCGGCTGCTCTGTGAGCGTGCGGCGCGGATCATTGCGGTTTCGAACACCACCAAGGAGGACTTGATCCGTTTGTTTGGCGTCGAAGAAGCCAAGATCGACGTGATTTACCACGCGAGCTTTTTGAGTCCTGCCAGGCTCAGTTCCAGAAGCACATTTTCCGCGCCTGGGAAATATATCCTGTTCACGGGGAACCGCCATTTCTACAAGAACTTCAAGTTCTTCTTGCGGGCGATCACCGACGTATTGCAGCAAGACAGGGACCTCGTCGTCGTCTGCACCGGTCCGACCTTCTCAATCGATGAACTCGACTACTTCGAGGCCCTCGGGGTCCGGGATCGACTCATCCACGTTGCCGCCGATGATGAGCAACTCGGAGAGCTTTATCGACGAGCCGAGATGTTCGTTTTTCCATCGCTCTATGAAGGCTTCGGGATGCCGGTACTCGAGGCATTCTCATGCCGTTGTCCGGTTGTTGCGAGTGATACGGAGGTCTTTCGCGAGATTGGGGGCGATGCGGTCACCTTCTTTCAGCCGAAAGATCTGGTCTCAATCAGGAACGCGGTTCGATCCATACTCGAGAATCGAACAATGCGTGATGAGATGGCCAACCGCGGATACGAGAGGAATCGGTGTTTTTCGTGGCGGCGGACCACAGAGCAAACTCGTCG
>Ga0316193_10001689_pt1 | contig 15098 bp, 22 predicted proteins | sample MerIslsedime2_MG_FD_207735 | JGI IMG/M metagenome (GOLD analysis project Ga0316193, IMG submission 207735) | Coastal sediment microbial communities from Maine, United States - Merrow Island sediment 2 | ecosystem: Environmental > Aquatic > Marine > Coastal > Sediment | place: USA: Maine...
CAAGCTTCGCCATCCAGGCGGCCACGACCGGGACCTTCGGAGCCGTCATGGACATGCTCGCTACGGCCGTGATCAACATCGGCAGCGGTGCGGCGGTGCGGGCCGAATCAGGCGGGTTCGTGATTGTCGAAAGTGGCGGCGAGCTCACTCTACAAAGTGGCGGGGAAGTCGTCGTAAACAGCGGAGGCATCGTGCGGCTGGAGTCGGGTGCTTCTGCTACTGTCGAAAGTGGCGGCGCCGTCGATGTCGAGAGCGGGGGCGCCGTCAACCTTCAGTCCGGGAGCTTCGTGGCTGGCTCGAATGGTGCCGAGGTTCGGGTGTTTGCCCAAGAGGACCACGTCATCACGGGCAACTCGCCCCGCTCGTTCGTCTTTAATCCGCTGAAAGTAGACATCAGCCAAGTAGGCGGCGCCGGGTGGGGGCACGTGGGGCCAGCGACAGGTGTAAGCGTCATCGACCAACTGATTACCGGTGGGCAGTTCCACGTGCCACTCGACGTTTCACCGGGCGACATACTGCAAGGGCTCATCTTCCGAGTGAACGGGGGAGCTGTTCTGCACGGAGGCAGCTTCGGCTCACTCGTGCTCCCATCAGTCACGCTTTACGAGACCGACGAAGACGGGGTGACGACAAACCTCGGCACTGGCACCGATACGTCAGCGAACTTCGCGGAGTACGAAGTCGACCACGATATCATTGCGGCAGGTGTCCCGCGCACCGTCGCCGCTGGCTCTCGATTGACGGCCATCTTTTCGGGCGAAAGCGGCGCGTCGTTTGTGGCGCAAGCGCTCCGCGTGCTCTCGATTCGAGGGAGCATCATTCGCAACCGAATGCGGCAAAGTGTCGAGGCGCTCTGATGCCCGACTTTACGGCTGACTTTACGGGCGGCGCGAGCGTCGTCGTTTGGCAGGATCCGGCGCTTGGCTCGCAGCCGAGCCGCATCAACCCGAGCCCGGAGCACCCGCACCGTCGGCACGTCGGGAGCACCGGTGTTCAGGTGGAAATCACCGCGACGGTGCTCGGTGTCGTGGGGGAGGTCGACGCGAATCTAGGTGGGCGGCTGTTCATCGGTGAGCTCGCCGAGTCAGCATCCGCCCCCAAGCCAGCCGTATCTAGCCCAGCCGGTCAGTCATCGGTCCAACGCTTCACGCCAACCGCGCCCGGGCACTACACCTTCGTCCTTCGGCGTGAATCCGGGGGCGGCATCTTTCACCATATCGACATCACATGAGCGTCATCGACGAAGTCAGCCCGATCGAATACGGGGAAGCTCGCATCACCCTAACGCTCGACAGCGGCACGCCAACTCCGCAAGCCTTCGATGAGGTGCTCGTTAACGTGGATTATTCACGGACGCTACCGGAAGGCATCGTGCTCCCGCTCGAGATGACCATCTCCGGACCAAGCGGCGCCGCCGTGTTCAAGAGAACCGTCTTCACCCGGATTGCGCCGACGCAACTCGCCTTTCTGCCAAGCGAAGGGGGAAGTCATCTCGTGCGCCTTGCCGAGCAGAACCACAATCGATGGCATGGGGAGCTCGTCGTCGACGTCGAAGGCACCTCGCTTCAGGAGAACCAATCATGACCGACGCGCTGTTCACGATCGATGCTGACGCATCCGACCAAGGCTTCGACGCAACCAACGCGGCAACGCTTGCGCTACGGCTGAAGACGCTACCGCCTCAAGGCGTCCGCTCGGTTCTCTTTCAGGTGTTCGACCCGGCTGGTTTCAACATCGACAACGGCATCGCAGCAAACCCGCCGCGAGCCAGCAAAGGTGCGCCGACGCTCATCCTCAACAACGGCGTGACGACGGGGCAGTCCGTTGCCCCGACAGCCGTAAACGGGACGGTCAACGTGACCATGCCCTCGACCGGCTCTCACTCATGGCTCGTGCGATGCACTGTGAACGGCGGGCAGAAGACGCTTCCGAACGGGCGCACCGTTCCCGACTTCAACCTGATTCACGAACGCATCATCGCCATCCGCGACGCCAACGGGACGCGGGCCATGGTTCCGACCGAGTCGGCGCAGTACGAAGACCAAGGATGGGAAGGCGCCTTCGAAGACCTTCGGCTAAATGGCACCGGTGGCGGCGGTGGCGGCAGCCTCACTGATCAACTGCTCGGGCAAGTCCTATGGGATGACTTCACTGGGGCTCAGCCCGAGATCAGTGGCGCTCAAGAAGCCAGTGGGTATGGGGACTACAACTGGAACGTCAGCTTGTCGGCGGGCGGGTGCGTCGCTGGTACAGCTCAGGGGACCGAGAAGTCGTCCGGCATGATGATGATCGGCGCCTCGGGCAGCGCTGCACAAGCGGCCATCTGGCGAGGGCAAAGCGAGTCGACGCCCGCCGGCAATGGTGCCTTTCGCATGGGGCACGTCAAAGAGATCGCGACCATCCTTCAACACAGCCACGACACCGATTCGCAGGCTTGTCAGATCTACTTCGGCCTTGGTGACGACTTCTCGATCGCGTCCGCCGGGCTTGGCACGAACTACGTGCGGTTGCGAGCTGACATCTTCGCCGAGGCGAATTGGCAAATGCAGAGCTCGACCGCATCGACCTCCGTCACCGGCATCCCAGCGGTGGGCGTTGCGGCCATCGCAGGCGCGCCGCTTGTGGCGCTGCGCATGGTGCAAGGGCAGGACGAGACTTCGCAGCTCGGAAACGGCTTGTGGGATGTCTACATCAACGATTTCGACACCCCGCTCCTGACCGGTTACCCGGGTCCAGCTGCCGACGTGTCGGCCCTGATGGGCATCAAGATCCGAAACAACACGTCGGTTTCTCCGCGCCGTGTGTGGATTGACGGGCTGGGCTTCGCGATGTTCCCCCGCACGCTAGCCAACCGGATCGCGACGCCCTAGCGCTCGAGCTGAAGCCGCTGCTATGCTTGGCCCGTTGGTTGGCGGCTGGCCTCGGGCCTGCCTGCTCGGTGTCAGTCGCCTTCCGACATTACAAGTTCCGCCCCATGCCTTCCCCGAATGCTCTTTACGTTGGCGCCGTTTCCCCGGTCTCGACGAAATACGATCTGACGGTGGACGATCCGGCCTTCGACTTGTCGACGGCAACGGGGGGGCGGCTGCAAGTGAGCTTTGCCAGCGGGGAAACGGCGACCTGGGAATGCACTCTTTCGCCGGTGCCGCCCGACGTGTCGATCCAGCCCTCCCGGGTACGGCTGACCCGCCTCCACGATGCGGCTGATTTGCCCGAGGGGAGCGAGGGGACGCTTCGAATCTTTCCCGAGGTCGACCTTCCCGCTTCGGCTGCCCCGGTGCGCGGGCAAGCTGCAATCGTCCAAGTTATCCGCGATTGGACGTGACGGGTGTCGGTCTCACCGGCACGCCATCAGCCGCACTTCGAGCGCGTTCGCGTCATCGGTGAAACTCTCGCCGGTGCGATTGATGGTGTGAACACGGTCTTCACGACGGCCAACAAATTCGACCCGGTGACGATCGCTGCCTACCTGAACGGACTCCGTTTGCATCGAGGCGCTGGCTTGGATTTCACGGTGGCGGAGAGCGGTGGGCCCGGCTCTGGCTATGATACCCTGATGTTGTGGGTTGCCCCCATCTCGCTTGGGGCACCTCATACCGACATCCCGACCGCTGATTACACCATCGCCTGACGAGGTCCCGCCATGAGTTCTCTTCGACAAGACATCCAAGTTCGCCCATCTTCCACCTACCTCGACAACCTCGCCGCCGGAGCCACGCTCGAGACGGCGAGCACCGACCTGGAGACGGACGCGAACGCGCTGCGGTCGCAGGTTCATCGCCTACTCGACAACCAGGCGAGCGACTGGTTCGGTGACCTCGTCACGCCAAGCACCTTCGAGAGCGGCTCACAACGCGGTGTCAACGACATCAACCAGGACCTTCACGACCTCGAGCGGCAGCGGGTCCTGAAGCGCATCCGGAACGTCGGACTCGACGTCGCAGCCGGCGCCGGTCAGCACGTGGTGCTCGGTACTGGCGAGCTCCCCAGCAACACTACGATCGCCATCGGCGCGGTGACGACGCTCGGGACCGTGGTTGCCGAGGCGACGACCTTCGGCACGGCCAGCGCTGCCGACGTGGTCGCGGGTGGCAACGCCTTGCAGCCAAAGAACCTGGTTCGCCTGACCGACGGCACCACGGGCGATCCGCTGGACGACGGGGCGGGCAGGGAAGTGTTCGGTCTTCTCCAATCGGAAAGCTCCACCGACGGTTCGACGGCAACGGACACGACACCGAACCGTCTTCAGCTTTCCTTCGTTCGCGCGAACGCGACGAACGACGCGCTCGAGCTAGTGCCAGCCGCAACGCTGACGGGCGTGAGCTTCGACTTTGCCCATGCGGAGCGCCGGGCGCTCGTCGGCCTGCCCGAGGAATGCTGGCTAGGGGACGACGTTGGCGACGCGGGGGCGGCCAACGTGAACCGGCAGTCGAGCTACGACAACCAGGGCGCGACCGCCGTCAACCTGACGACCAACGCGACACTTGACCTCGAAGGCGCCGGGCTTGTGTGGGCCATCCGCGACGACCTCGAAGCCAACCTCGTGCGGGTCGTCGAGGGTAGCGCGGGCGGAACGAGCGAGTTCAATCTCGCGGCAGGCGTCGATACTTTCAACAACGACGCGATCGTGAACGACTTCGCATCGGGGGCGACGGTCAACTCGGGCGGTACGCGACCGATTGCGGTGGGCGTGACCGATGGCGTCATCGAGTCGACGGCGGGAGACCTCGAGGTGCAAGCCACGACCGAACTCTTCCTCGACGACGGCAACCGGTCGGGCTCCACTTGGGCGACCAACGGCGTCAAGCTCACCGAAGACACGGCCGAATGGGATGCGCTCGAAAGCACCTTCGGGGGCGAGCTATCGATCGCCGCGATGCTGACGGCAGCCTTCAACTCGAGCAACACCCGCAAGGTGGAGGCGACAGTTACGTCATCAGAAGCCGCGAGCACCGACTTGAGCGGTCCCGCCAACGACAACAATCTGGACGTGAACCTGGGCGACCTGAGCGGCGGAACCTTCGTCGATGACTACGACTTCTTTTTCAATGGCGCCTTGGTTTCTCACGGCTCGGGCGGCGCGAATACGCCGCAGGTGAGCGCAGGAACCAGCCTCGCGAACGGTCAAATCCAGTTCTCTTTCCAGGTACGCGCAACGCCGGCGAACAACCCCGACTTCATCACGATGTTTGCTCGCGCCTGATAGGCTCCCGCGATGGCCGATCTCACCGAAGACATCCAAGCCCGCCTGTTCGCCAGCCTTGCCGAGGAGCAGCGCAAGGCGGGCGCCACCCACGAGCGGGATGCGGAGCGCTACCAGGGCGCGCGGGATGCCTTCGGGGTTGCCATGACGGCGAGCGTTGGGAGCGTGCTGTCAAAGCTCGACGCCGACGAGAAGGCGGGCAAGATCGACGAAGCCGAAGCCAAGGGGGGGAAGCGCTGGCTCGGGCTCGCTGCGCAAGCGCTGGAGAACGCGCAGAAGAATTCTGAGAACAACAGGCTCCATACGCTCGGCAAGGCGCACGCGTGCAAGGTGATGGCCGAGGGCTTCGACAAGCGGCAGCGCGCGGCTTTCGCTGCCGCTCAGGCCATCAGGCTACGGCTTACCGAAGGCGAATCCGAAGAGGCCATCAGGCGCCCCAAGCCGGCGCCGGGCCTCGTCGAGGCGCAAGCCCGCATGGCTCCCCCCAAGCCAGAGCCCCCCAAGCCGACCAAGAAGCGCCCTTCTCGAAAGACGGGCAGTGCCGCTCGGTAGACTGCCCGGGCTCCTCTTCGAGGACGACGGCATCGTGCTCGGTGACTCGGGCACGGCGACGACCGAGCTTGGTGAGTTTCGAAACAATTCAGGCCAGTTGGTTGCGCGAGACAGCTCGGGCGAGTTCAACTTGCGGGCGTCCGGTAGCCTGACGCCATCGGCGCCCGGGCAGATTGCCTACAGCGTGGATGGTGTCTCGGTGACGATGGAGCTACCGGTCATCGATGGCGCCACGGGGCAGCTCGTCATCGACGGCGCGACGGCCACGATCGTCGTGGTAGGCTAGCCGCCGTGACCCTGCACAGCGCTCTAGCGAACACGGCCGCCCAACACGGGATCCACCGCTGGACGGTGGCGGACGCGGCTGGCTTGGCGGCGCTCGTGCCCTTGGCGGCGGACATCGGCAAGGTCGCTCGTCAGACGGACACCGGTCAATTCTTCGTGCTGCGGAACGACGTCGGCCCCGTGTGGGCGGACGTTACGGCGACGGGTGGCCCGCCTTCGGGCGCTGCGGGTGGGGGGCTCGGTGGTACCTACCCGAACCCGACCGTCAACGGCATGACGGCCGGAGTGCTTACGGACGACGCGGCGCACGGCGTTCGCGGCGGAGGAACGCAGCACGCTGCCGCGAGCGGCGGATCGGCGGGCTTCATGTCGGCCGCCGACAAGACGAAGCTCGATGGCGTAGCAACCGCAGCCGCAGCGCTCACGGCATCCGCACCGGCCAACGTCACGAAGGCAGCGGCCGCCGTTGGTGTTGCCACGGCGGCAGCTCGAGCCGACCACAAGCACGACGTCACGACCGCAGCGCCGGGCGCCGGTGGCGTCGTTGCCGGGGGCTCAGCAAGCGAAGGCGCGGCGACCTCACTCGCGCGCTCCGACCACACGCACGCGGTTTCCGTCGCTGCCCCGGTCAGCATCGGCACGGCCAACTCGGCCGGCGCGGCCGCGACGTTTCCACGATCGGACCATGTCCACGCGCACGGGTCGCAACCGATTGGCGCCGGCACCAACCACGCTGAAGCGACCGAAAGCCTCGCCGGGTTCCTACCCGCGTCCGACAAGGTCAAGGTCAACGACATCGGCGCGGTGCAAGCCTTCGGCAACTCGGGCGCATCCATCACGCTGAACTGGACCAGCTACCTCGGCACGATGACGCTCACGGGAAACGCCGCCATCACGCTCGGCACGGCGCCCCGCCCCGGCTTCTACACACTGACCGTCAGCACCGGAGCCGGGGGATTTACGCCGACTCATACCAACGTGCTACGCGCCAACGGTGTCGAGTTCTCGCCTTCGCTGTCGGCGAGCAACACCAGCCGGGTGAACTACTTTTTCGACGGCTCCGCATGGAGCATGGAGTTTTCGAACTTCTCCTAACCTGCAAAGGGCCAACAAAGCATGACCATCTCGAGCACCTTCTTCGCGGAGAAAACCGCCTTCATCAACGCCGGAACCAACGGTAATCAACTCAACATCCCCGTCTTCAAGCAGGAGGTGCTCGCGCTGGCGCTGAGCGCCTTGCCGCTGAACGTCTACCCGTCGGGCACCGGTGTTCGTGCAGACTGGCCAGACGACAACATCACGGCCGCCGACGAGGTGCTTCTGGATCAAGCCGTCATCGATCACATTGGCGGAGTCACGAGCGGGTCCTTTCAGGTCGAGCAAAACAACGCGGCGCAAACCCGCCCCGACAACGCAACAAACAACAACTACGACGACGAGACGGATCCCGATCCGCAGAACCATTTCCCGCACCCGGATTCGATCGCTGTCGAGCTGGATAGCGGCCTACTCGTCGGCGGGACCTATCGGGTGACGGCCAGCGCAGAGCTTCGCGGATCACTGAGCGGCTACGCTACCGAGCAGGGTGTCCAGGGTATCGTGGAAATCGACGACGACGACGGCAACGGTTTTCAGAACCGCGCCCAGACCGAGGTGTTTGCCTCGAACTGGCAAATCTTCCCGTTCGTCGGTGAGACCTTCAACGTCAAAGACGGTGAGCGCATCCAGGCACGCATCCGTTACAAGCGGGTCGGTGCTGGACCAAACATCCCGCAGCTACGCCGAGCGCGCATCTTCCTGAGTCGCGAGGACTGACCGGTTGCCGACACCCGGAAGCAGCTCGAGCACGACGGTCGGTGGAGCGAGCCAGCCGTTCTCGTTCGCCCTGACCGTCGACCAACCTTCCGGGAACAACCGCCTCGTGGTGCTGATGGCCGGCATCCGGGGCACGGGCACTGACCTGGCCGGCGTGGCGCTGAACGGGCAAGGCCCATCGGGTCAGTTGCCGGACGTTGACACGGCCGAGTTCGGGAACGCCGTCACTGTGCAGCGCTTCTACTGGCTCGACGCGGACCTGCCCGCATCGGCTGGTAGCTACAACATTACGGGGACCACGAACGGCGGCGCATTCCTCACTGGGCTCGGCGCGCTATCGACGCACCAGAGCACCCAGGCGGCTCCGACGGCGGGAGCTGGCTCAACCGACACGGGAACACCGACGACGAGCTCGACGCCGGTTACCTCGACCGAGGATGCGGCGTTGATCGTGGACTGTCTGCACGTGTGGCACTCGTCGATCGCAGGGGTCACGCCCACGGCGGGGCAAACCGAGTTCGTCGACGTCGGGCCATCGGGCTCTGACCGGTTCGGTTGCGGCTACGAAGTAGCTGGCGCTGCGGGCGCGTACGCTCAAACCTGGAGTTGGTCCGGCAGCGCGAACCTCTACGCGGCTGCGGCCATGGCCATCAACCCGGCGGGGGCTTCACCAAGTGTGCCCGCCATCGTCCCGAGCAACTTGGCTTCCGGCGTTGCCGGGACGCCGTTCAACATCACGCTCACCGGGGCGGCTTCGCGTGGCGTGGTCGTGATGGTCGACAGTGAGTCTACGAGCCATTCGACATCGGTCACCGTCAACGGCGCAAGCGCGACCCTCGTTGTCGATGCGCAGAACACCACCGGCGCGGGCAACTCGAGCGACCTCTGGGTCTACTTCCCGCCGGACGCGCTACCCGCTGGCTCCTATGCCGTGAGCGTCTCGCACCCGACGGGGGGAGCCGCCGGCGTCAGAGCGGTCGAGCTCAACAACATCCGCCAGGTCGTTCCCTCGGGCGCTCAAGTGGCCGAAGACGACGCGGGGGCAGCGAGCAGCATGACGAGCACGCCGACCATTCCGGCAGCGGCATCCATTGCCGTCGGCATCGCGGGGCACGGCAACGACTCGCAACCGTTCAACGGTTCCCCATCGGGGGACGGAACCTGGACGCGTCTTTTCAACGGCATCAACCCGCCAACCAGCGCCCATTTCGTCGGGGCTTACCAACTCTTCGACGGGGGCGAAGGGGCCCAAGACTACACAGAAACGGCGGCTGCCCCATGGAACCGCGCAAGCCAGTGCGTTGCCGTCTTCGAGGTCGCACCCGTCGGCGGGAACACCTCGCGCGGTCACAACTTCTGACCGTGGTAGGCTGCCAGCATGGCTCGCGTGCTGGCGTTCATCTCCACCCAAGGCGCCCCCCTCGTGGGGCCAGCGACCACGCCGCAGATCCAAATCCGGAGAGCGGACACGGGAGCGGTCGCCGTCGCATGGACGGACGTCGACGAGCTCGGCGACGGGCTCTTCGCATTCGAGTTCACGGCTGCCCCCTCGCTCGAGTACGCGTATCTGATTGACGCGGACCCGCTTGCTGCCGGGCAAGTGTCGGCGCCAGAGCGCTACAGTTGGGGCGGGGTGAGCGGCATTCAAGACCAAGCGATCGAGGTCACCTTGCCGGCCATCCCGGCGCAAGTGTGGGAGGTCGATTTGACGGCCATGACCGGGGGCTTCGTGACGGCGGGCGAGCAGCTCAATGCCGTTCGGCAATTCGGCTTCAACCGCCTGGATGCCTCCCCGGGTAGTCCGGGGGCGCTCTCCCTCTACCTCGACGACGGCTCGACCGTGCGGGTCACCTACACGCTACGGGACCACACGGCGGCGGGCGTGGTTGGCGTGGCGGGCGTCCCGGCGTTGCGGGGGGCTGCCGCGTGACTTGGTCACTGGCTGACGCGTTGATGCTGGCGACCGCCATTGCGCGGCGCCTGCGGAGGCTGGTTGCTCGAACGGCGCCGCCAAAGCCCGATGCCCCGCCGGTCGTCGACCCGCTACCCTATCGCGACGTCGAGCATCAACAGTCGCAGATCCGACTCGCCACCAAGCCCCCGACGCCATCAGACCGGCAGCGCTGATCAATGCAGATCCTGAGCCTTGGCAATACGGGCCTTGGCTCGCGCGGTGTCTCGAGCGGGCTACTCGGTGGCGAGACGCCTCGCCCCGCCCTCGCCCCGCTGGTCTGCCTCGATGGCTCGGCGCTAGATGGGGCGCTAGAGGGGGGCTCGGCGCTCCAGGGCTCGGCGCTCCAGGGGGCGCTCGACAGCGGGGCGGCGCTGGCGGCTGCGCTGCTTCGGGGGGCTACACTCGACGGCTCGGTGAACGCTGGCACCGTGCTGGCGCGCGGGGCGGCCTCTCAGGGCGCTTTGGCCAGTGGGCGCCTGGTTGTCGGGGCAACGGCCACGGGCGCCGTGTGCGCCGGATTTGTGGCCACGGGGGCGCTTTGCGAGGGGGCACGGGCAAGCGGGGCGCTGCTGGCGGGCTCGGGCGGGCGCGGGGCGACGCTGACCGGCGCAAAAGCTGTGGGCAAATTCACACCATGCGACTAGGTGGCCGGCTCAGGCTAGACTGCCGGACATGAGTGGATTCGGGATGATGGCGGTCGGAGCTGGATCGGTCGCAGTATTTGCGCAAGTGGCTACGGCGAGCGCCAGCGGTGACCCGATGCAAGCGCTTTGGTCCCTGGTAGGATCCTCGCCGGTGGCTGGTGTCATGTATCTCTGGGTTCGGTCTGCCGAAAAGCGAGCCGAAGCCGCGGAGCGCAACGAGCGCCTGGTGATGGACAAGCTGGTCAGCTTCATCGAGACGGATGCGGAGTGGAAAGGAGCCGTTCGGCAACCGCTGAATCAGGCGCTAGGGGGCAGTAGGTGAACGCGCTGCTTTCGTGGCTTTCGTGGCTCGGGATCCGAGACACCTTGCCGCCGGCCGAAGATGTCGAGCAGGTCAGTACGCGCATGCGCCAGCGGCTCGGCGATGCGCTGACTCGCACGCAATCCGAGACGAAGCGGATGCAAGACGAACTCGAGCTACTGACTGACTTGCAGCGCACGACGGCGGAAGGCCGCAAAGCCATGGAGGGGAGGTGACTCCCGAGCGCACGGCGCGGGTTGTCGCGGCCTGGGAACGCATGAGCGGGCACGTTCAAAGCGTACTCGTCGACGCGGCGGCGACCCGGGCTGCGGTCAAGCAAGCCTCCCGTCACACGACTTGTGCCGCTTGGGCCATCGTCATGGTCGTGACGGGCTCGGCCGTTGGGTTGTGGTTCGTAGCCGAGGACCAGCGGCGCCAAGACCGGGAGCACATTCGCTCGCTGGCCATCGAATGGAAGCTCGGTAACGAGGCGCTGCTCGAGGGGCAGCGAGTCCTTCGTCGTATGGGGTGCACCAAGTGAGCATTGTGCAAGCGGTGCTCGCGGTGTTGCTGGCGGTGCGTCCGGCGGCCAGCGATGCGGGCGAGTCGCTTGACGCCCGGACAGCTCGGCTCGAGCGGGCGGCCGAAGAGATTGCGCGCACGGCCGAAGCCTACCCGGGGCGCGAGCTGGAGACGGCTGCCGCGCTGGTCACGCTCGGCGTTCACGAGACGCGCTTTGCTCGCTATGTCGCGCGTGGCTGCTTCGACGTCCCGGCTGGCGGTGCGGACTGCGACGACGGGAAAGCTCGCTCGTACTTCCAAGTCTGGGCCGTTGGCTGCCCGGTGCTTGGCGTGTTGCCCCGCGGGGGAAAGCTCGAGCTACGGGCGGCAACGAGCTGCGCCGCGCGCATCTACTGGTACGGCCGCCGAGAGTGTAACCATGTGCTCGGTGCGTTCGCGCGGTACGCCGTCGGCCATGGGTGTTCGTGGTCGGGAGCGTACGATAGAGCCGCAACGTTGCGAAACGTAACGAGAAAACTTCGCGCCCTCGCACGCTAGATCGCATACCTAGAGGGTGCCCCCCTCGCGAACCGCAATCGCCCTGCTCGTTTCAATCGGGGGGAACGTGTGCCTGCTGGCATCCGTGGTGTTGCTGCTCTTCGATCGGAGCCGGCTGGCGCGCGAGCTGGAGTTTCAGCGGAGATACTTTGAGCATGAGCTGCGCCGTTGGCGCAGTCGCCGGGTCCGGCGGCGCAAGCTGCCCCCCCCGCTTCCCCGGTTCCACGACCTGCCGAAGGCCGAGCCCGACGACTGGAGCGACTCCGCGCTTCATACCGAGCTCGACCTTCACGAGCGGCGCACCGTGGCCATCACGGTCCCGCAGCGCCCACCAAAGAAGAAGCGCTAGCCCGTCTTCACGCGCGCCGCATTGCGGGTTCGCTTCTCGTGGGGGCGCTTGCACTCGAGGCACCACAAAGCATTCAGGCGGCGCTCCGCGACGTTCCTCCCGCACCCACCAAGGCAAAGGCGCCACCCTTGACCAGTGTCTATGGTGTTCGATGCCTGGTTGACCGTCGCTCGGATGGTATCGAGCCAAAGGTGGGGAGCGGCTTCTTCCAGCATGCGCAGCGCAATCAGCGAGCAGTCGAAGGTCACCCGCACGATTGAATCCGTGCGGGGCGTGTCGTTCTCCGCAACAAGATCGACGGCGGTAAGTGCCGGTTTAAAAGGGGATGTCGTCATTATCATAGTCGGCCGAGGGAGTGGCGCCATGGTCCGTGTCAGGGTAAGCCGCCGGTGGGGCTTGCTGCCGATCCTGCTTGCTACCCATAAGCGTCAGGTTGTCGACCTTCAGTGTGAGGCTGAAGCCTGGCTCACCGTTCTTCCGAGTAAACTCGTTGACGCCGAGGTCTCCGGTCACTGTGACCGACGTCCCCTTCATAAGGTGAGGCGCCAGCGCTTCGCCGCGTTTGCCCCATAGGGCGCAGTCAAACCAAAGCGTGTGCTTCTCCCATCCGCCCCGGGTCTTCACCCGATGGTCGACCGCAACGCTGAACGCGCAAAGCTCTGACCCTCCGCCAACGTGCTTCAGTTCCGCGTCCCGCCCGAGCTTTCCACCGATCGTGATTTGCTTCATTCGACCGTGCCCTTCGGTAGCCGAACGCACTGCTCTTCGGGCTGCGAACGCTCTTCGAAGGCAACGACGATGGCCGGGGCGTCGTCGCCGTCAAAGCACGGGTCCAGCAAACGGAGCGTGAGTTCAGCGGTATCAATCGCCGCAAATGGTCTACGCGCATGCATGCGCTTGGCTTCACGAAGAAGCCATTCCCGAACACGCGTTAGTACTTCCTCGATTGGCGGACTGATGTCGTCGCTCATGCTTCACCTTCCAATAGTTGACCGTCTTCGATGATGACGGCGGCCGCATCGCCGTCGCCTACCCGTTCGAGCCAGACTTGTGCGCCGGCTTCCGTTGCCATCTCGGCCACCATGGCCAGTGATTCATCGTCGAGAAGGGACGCGTCGCGCACGAGAAGAACCTTCAGCTCTGGGTTGAGCGCCAGCCCGATCGCGACGCTCACCCTCAGCCGCTCTGCGCCGCTGGCTTGTGATAGCGGGACACCGTTGAATTCCGGCCCGTTCTCACCGAGAGCGAGCCCCTTCACTGGGAACGGTGCTTCCGCGATAGCCTTGGCTTTCTGCTCGTCGATGCCATCGATGCGCGACGTCAATCCGTCGGCGACCTCGGCCAGCGACTCCGCTCGCAGTTCGTGCGCGTCGCGTTGGGCGCGCAATTCGATTGCGCGGTTGGTCTCCTCAGCCTTGGCAATCTGGTATTCGATGGACGCGACGTCAGGCACCTCGACCGGCGGCAGGGCTTCGACCCGGTCACGCTCGAATACGGCCGCATCGTATGCCGTCTGTGCTTCGTCGGCGGCGAGCTTGGCGGCAGCCAATGCTGCGCGCGCCCGGGTCATCTCCCGTTCGGCCGTGTCCGCGTCGCTTCGCGCTTCCGCCAGGTCTTGCGCTTGCTGGCTCCGGCGGGCTCGCGCGTCGCTGGCTTCTTGCATGCGCTCGATGAGTGAGGCGATCGTGACCCGTTCCTTCGGCAACGCGGGTGGCAGCTTGATCCCTGCGGCGCGCGCCGACTCCTGCTTAGCTTCACGGTTGACGGCTTGGCGCTCCGCATAGGCTTTCTCTCGCTCGGCATCCAACGCCGCGAAGTCCAAGCCCAGCAACTCGCGCAACGTCTCGTTCTGCTTGCGTGGCTCCATCAGCGAGAACGCCAGCGGGTCGAAGGCCAGCTTCGCGCACAGCTTGTCGAGAATCGCTTGCGGGCTTCGTTGCTCGACGCCGTCGGCATTGCGGACCGTCAACGTCGTGCGCTTCTTCGTGATGGTGCGCTCGACGACGAGCTCCCCGAGGTCGGCCACGACGAAGGCCTTCTTTGCCCCGTGGCGTACCGGGTCTTCCGGGATTGAACGACCACCGCTCAGGGCCATTTGGATCGCGTCGAGCACACTGCTTTTTCCCTGAGCATTGCGCCCACCGAGGATGACCGTCGAACTGTCGCCGGGCTCGAGATGGATCGCGCGGATGCGCTTGACGTTGGCCACGTCCAAAGCAACGATCCTCATGACGCACCTCCTGTCACCAGGCACATTGGCACTGGCTCGGTCTTGCCCCGGTCCAGCCATGCGATGACGCCTTCTCTCGTGGCCGCGTCCCATGACTTGATCACCGCGCGCTGAGCTGCCGGCATCCAACCAGTATCCCAGTCCGCTAGCGCAGCGTGTAAGCGGGCGGGTGTCCACGGCTTCGGCTCGGGCTTTGGCTCAGGCTCGGGCGCTGGCTCGGGCTTTGGCACAGGCTCGGGCGCTGGCTCAGACTCAGGCTCGGGCTTTGGCACAGGCTCGGGCGCTGGCTCAGACTCAGGCTCGGGCTTGGGCGTGGCTTGCACCTCGGGCGTGCGGGTGCGCGACTCGAGCAACCGGTCGAGAGACTTCGGGGCTTCTTCCGGTAGCGCCCGCCTCATCTCGCTGGCGACCTCGATGGTCGTCGTCGCCGGGTTGTCGTCCAGCGCAACGGCTTGCGTTAGTGCGTCGAAGTCGGACTCGGGCCAGGACTTCGAGTTGCGCTTGTGCGCGACCTTGATCGCCATCTGATCGAACCACGTTTCCCACGCTGGCGACTTGCCGCGATTCTGCGCCTTCGCGCGGTACACGTCATCCGCGCGCACGAGCGCGGTCAACTGCTCGCCATTGGTCAGCTTGCAAATCGAGTAGCTCCCGAGAAACTCACCGCGCTTGTTGTCGGGCAGATCCCATCGTGGTTCATGGTCGA
>Ga0316193_10001690_pt1 | contig 15097 bp, 11 predicted proteins | sample MerIslsedime2_MG_FD_207735 | JGI IMG/M metagenome (GOLD analysis project Ga0316193, IMG submission 207735) | Coastal sediment microbial communities from Maine, United States - Merrow Island sediment 2 | ecosystem: Environmental > Aquatic > Marine > Coastal > Sediment | place: USA: Maine...
GCTGCACCTACGCCATCAGCCCGACTCTCCGCACATTCCCCGACACCGGTGGAAGTGGCACCATCTGGGTCAACACACAGAGTGGCTGCCCGTGGACCGCTTCCGAGGCCTCGGCGTGGGTCTCCATCTCTTCGGGTGCGAGCGGAACCGGGCCCGGGACGGTCACCTATCAGGTCTCCCCCAATACGGGCGCGGCGCGTTCCACGATCGTCACCGCCGCGGGTAGAATCCACACGGTCAATCAGAGCTCATCAAACTCCTGCGAACAAGGGTCTGTTCCGGACGACGGCTCGGTGGAGAACGGCTACGGTTGGGGGACAGGGAGCGTCTTTGTTCAGAGGTTCACCCCAGACAGCTACCCCTTTGTCTACACCAATGTCTGCGCCGCATTCACCCAGGCTGGGGGAGACACCACACTCGACTTCGATTTCCTGTTGTTTGACGATGACGGCCCCGGGGGCGGACCGGGAACCTTGCTCGCGGCCGTGCCGGCGAGCCTTGACGCGGTGCCCGCGTGGTTGGATCACACCTTCGCGTCCGTGCCCGTTCAGAGCGCGGTTGCGACCGTTGACGGTGGTTCCGTCTTCATCGGGGTCGGCTGGGACCAAAGCACCGAGATCGGGTTCTTTGTCGCAGCCGACGAATCGGTTGGGACCCCTCTTCAAGACGGGCGCTTCAGCTCTGATGGCGCCTCCTGGATTGAAATTTCGGATGCGTTCCCGGGCTATCGATCGCTCGTGGTCCGGGCCGATGGTTTCTCAACAGTCGATGGCGAATGGGAACAGCGGGTCGGGTCCATCTTCGGTGGCGGGAACGGTTTCGGGGACCCGTTCAACACCGATGTGGCGACCATGGCGTCGTTCGACGGCGCCCTGTTCGTCGGAACGGAGAATCAGTTCGGGGGCGAGGTCAACTTCACCACCGATGGCGAGAGTTGGCTCCTCGGAAACCAACCCGGATTCGATGATCCGACAAACGACGCCATCGACACGCTCATCGATTTCGATGGGTATCTCTATGCATCGACCCTGAACCCGGTCAACGGCACGCAGGTCTGGCGCACCGCAGCTCCATCGGCCTGGACCTTCGTCGACGGAGACGGGTTCGGCGATCCATCGAACTCATCGGCCCCGAGTGGAGCGGTCTTCGATGCCGGTCTGTACCTCGGAACGAGGAATCCGAGCGGATGCGAGATCTGGCGGGCCCCCGATGGTGTGACCTGGACCCAGGTCCACACCAACGGATTCGGCAACCCGCAGAATGAAGTCGCCGAATCCATGGCGACCTTCCGCGGAGAACTCCATGTGGGAACCAGGAATACCGGAGGCGCGGAGCTGTGGAAAAGCCCCGATGGCTTTGTCTGGTTCTCGGTGGCGACCGGGGGGTTCGGATCCGTGGACAACGTGGCGATCACCGATCTCGTCGTTTTCAAGGGCGTTCTCTATGCCGGGGTGTCGAACTCGACGACGGGTGCGCAGCTCTGGCGGTCGGTCAACGGTTCGGGCTGGCAGCAGGCGGTCGGCGACGGTTTCGGAGACCCGGGGAACTCGGAGTTCGAAGCCTTCAGCATCGGCGATCTAGGGCTCGTGGCGGCCGTATCAGGACCCACGAACCCAGGAACGGTCTGGCAGAGTCCGGACGGGCTGACCTGGAGCGCGATCTCATCTCCCGGGTTTGCGGATCCTGACAATGAAGTCATCGGCGCGCTCCACTACTGGGGCGACCGGGTTTACGCCGGCACCTCGAACCCGACCTTCGGTTGCGAAGTTTGGCGGAGCGGCCGGCATCCTCTCTTCGAAGACGGCTTCGAGACCGGGGACACGTCGGGATGGACGTGGGCCGCGCCGTGACCATCGCACAGTCACTCTCGGGCATGGCGGCAAAGACGACTCACTCGACAAGCCGACGAAGAGAGGCGGACCGGATCATGGACACACACCTTCACCACCGCAAGCCCCCGCTCGTGACGCTGTTCCTGATCGCGTTCGTCGCCGTGACTTCCGCATCGGACCTCCACTCGGCGGAGTCGGACCTGTGGACAATCCACTCGGGGCCCGGCGCCATCGCAACGGGTTCGCCTTTCACGGTGACGGTCGGCTACGGCAACAACGGCCCGGAACCGGCGACCAGCGCCTACGTCAACTCCTATTTCACCGCTCCCATGGGTCTGGACGTATTGATCGACGATTTCTTCAACGGCGGCGGGTCGATCTTCGACGCCGTCCAGGCGTCGGCCGACGGCACCGACACCCTGGGCAACGCCCCCATTCTGTTTTGGGATGACTACTTCTGCGAAGACCTGCTCTTCCAGCTCCAACGCAGCGACGGCGACACCGACGCCGACCCGGTTGAGGGACTCGATCCCGGCGTCAGCGCCACCTTTTCGTACGATGTCACGATCCCCATGGAATCGCCGAACACGGGCACCATCGAGATCACCGAACCCGCGTCCCTGGCTCAGGCGTGGACCGGCTCCAACCCGGCGAACGTGTTTTCTCTTCAGGCGGCCGCCCTCAACACCTACGGCCGCGCCGGCTGCGACAAGCTGGTCGGTGGCGACGAAGAGGACGTCTGCGAGTACATCGACGACAACTGTTTCGGCGACCGCGTCTCACTCCTCGATCAGACCATCGAAGCCGACTGGGAGCTGGTCGACGACGGTTCCCCCGATCCCACCCTCGGGTGCGAAAGCCTGGTCGATTTCACGCCGGGAAATATCGCGGTGGTCCGACGCGGCGGCTGCGAATTCGGCGTCAAGGCGTTCAATGCCGAACTCGCCGGTGCGGCGGCAACGATCATCGTCAACACCAACCAGTGCAGCGATCTCCCTGTGAGTGACCAGTGCGTCATCAACATGGGCGCCGGCTCCCTCGGCGGACTGATCACCATCCCCGTGGTCATGTTCGCCCAGGCCGACGGCGAGCCCGTCATCGCCACCATCGAAGGCGGCGAGACGGTGCACGGGGCCGTCGGCACCGCCACGCGGTTTTCCGCCGAGGGATACGTATTCCTGGCAGATACAGCCGACATCGATCCCGACGAGAACAACGACCCGAGCACCTGGGTCCAACCGGTCCTCGGCGAGATCTGCACCTACACCCTCGATCCGGCAGGCCGCGACTTCCCCGCCGGCGGCGGCGGCGGACAGATCGCCGTGACCACCGGAGATCCCTGCTACTGGGAGGCCTCCACCGCCGTTCCTTGGATTCTCTTCCCGGCAGGATCAGGCAATACCGGCAGCACGACTCTCTGGTATCAAGTGCTCGCCAATACCGGTCCGGGGCGCTCGGCCGTCATCGAGATCACCGACCAGGTTCATTTTGTCACCCAGCAGGCGGGCAATGGCTGCACCTACTCCATCGACCCCGCAGACGACAACTTCCTCGGTCCCGGCGGCTACGGCTCCTTCGAAATCGTCGCTCGGCAGGATTGCCAATGGACCGCCTCGACGACTGCGCCTTGGTTGGCCCTGACTTCGTCTCCCACGGGGACGGGGAGCGCAACCCTGACCTACACCGTGGACCCCAATACAACGACCCGGCGGGTCGGCGCCGTTCTCGTGGCCGACAAGATCCACCACATCAGCCAGGACGTTCTCAACGGCTGCGACCACGGGATCGTCACGGATGACGGGACTCCGGAGAACGGCTACGGCGGGAGCGTCGGCAACACCTTCGTCCAGCTCTTCGCTCCAGGCTCCTACCCGTTCGTGATCACCGACGTCTGCGCCGCCTTCACCCGGACCGCGGGCGGCTCGACCCATGCTTTCGACGTGCTGATCTTCGATGACGATGGATCGCCCCTCGGGCCGGGAACCCTGCTCGGGACGGCGCCATCGGTCATCGACGAAGTACCCCCGTGGCTGGATCACACCTTTGCCTCGGTCGATGTCGAGGGTGCGGGTGTGGTCATCAACGATGGTTCCGTCTTCATCGGTGTCGGCTGGGACCTTGGCAACGACAGCGGCGTCTACGTCGCAGCCGACGAGTCGACGGGGACCCAAATGCAGACCGGGTTCTTCGGCGACCTCAGTTTCAACTGGGAGCTCATGACGAGTGCTTACCCGGATTACCGTTCGCTCATGGTGCGAGTGGATGGTTACTCCCCGGTCGATGGCGAGTGGGAACAGGTGGTCGGTTCCGTCTTCGGCGGCGGCAACGGTTTCGGAGACACCGGGAACGCGGGCGCGCCGACCATGGCGTCGTTCCAGGGTGGTCTGTTCGTCGGAACCAGAAATCACAACGGGGCTGAGGTCAGGTACACGGTCGACGGCCAGAACTGGTTGCCGGCGAACGACCCGGGTTTCGGCATTGTCCTGAATCACGCCGTTTCCGAACTGATTCCATTCAACGGCCACCTCTATGCTTCGACCCTGAACTCGACCAATGGGACCGAGGTCTTTCGAATGACCGCCCCTTCGTCCTGGACCTCGGCCGTGGCAGGCGGCTTCGGCGACCCATCCAATACCTCGGCGCCGAGCGCATCGGTCTTCGAAGGACAGCTCTACCTCGGCACGGACAACGCCGGCGGGTGCGAGATCTGGCGGACCACCAGCGGCCTTATGTGGACCCAGGTTCATACCAACGGTTTCGGCAACCCGCAGAACACGGTCGCCGAATCCATGGCGATCTTCGGCGGGGAGCTCCACGTGGGGACGCGAAACGCCGACGGGGCGGAGCTCTGGAGAAGCCCCGACGGCGTCGTATGGTTCCCGGTGATGACCGGTGGTTTCGGCTCCGCGAGCAACGTCGCCGTGTCCGATCTCGTTGTCTTCGACAACGCGCTCTACGCCGGACTGTCGAACACCGTCACCGGAGCCCAGGTGTGGCGATCGTTCGACGGAGCGACCTGGGCGCAGGTTGCTGGCACCGGCTTCGGTGATCCGCGAAACACCGAGTTCCACTCGTTTGGAACCGGCGACCTCGGTCTCCACGCCGCGGTCTCGGGAGCCTCCTACCCGGGAACGATCTGGCAGAGCCCGCACGGAGCGGTGTGGAGCGTGACCTCGTCTCCCGGTTTCACCGATTCAGACAACGAGGCTGTTGAGAGCCTTCACTTCTGGGGTGACCGGGTCCACGCCGGCACCTCGAACCCCGAATCCGGCTGCGAGATCTGGCGCGGCGGTCGCCACCGCTTGTTCGGTGACGGCTTCGAATCAGGAGACACCTCCGTTTGGGCGGCGGTGGCACCCTGAACCTCTCGGGATCAAAGTGGGACGAGATCTCGTCCCACTGCCACGGTGTCAACTCGGTACTGGGGGGCTGAACCCGGTCTTGCTACCTCGAAAGACCGTCGACAAATGACCTCGCGGCATCCTGGGTGCGCCGATCTACACGACGCCGCTCCACCGGCACCCGCAGCTTCCGCAGCCGCCGGTCCCGACCGGCACGCCGCTCGACGGTGGTCTTTTCTGAACGGCCGATCCCCCGGACCCGAGGAAGCACGATCATGACCACGAGTCCGGCGGCCAGCGCGATGATGATGATGACTCCGATATTCATGTTTGCTTGAGTACAAGATAGTCTCCAGCGCCGATTTCCGCAAGGGCGAAAACGGCGTCCGGAGATCTCATCGGCACGAAACCCCGACACCATGTCTTGAAGAACCCGCCACGTTCCAAGGAGCGTGTCATCGGGATCAGAACAGGAGCATCAGCAGCACCGCCGTGGCCACAACCGCGGCGCCGGCCAACAGCCACCAGCGCCCCGGCGGCTCGAGGGCCTGCTTCCAGATCGGGGACGGTTGGGAGCCGGCCGGCCGCCGTGCTGAGGAGGCCGATTCTTCCAGCGTCCGACCGGCCGCCGGCGGGCTGCCGACCTTCAGTTGCCCACCGGCCCGGGTGTGGTTGGTGATCTCGCGATGGATCAGCTTTTTCTGATTCGGGTTGAGGTTGATGAACTTGAGTGCCATCCCCACCGGATTGTCTTCGCCCTCATCCGAGCCGCGAATCCAGACGACTTCAGCCGTGGCCTGACATCGAATGGAGTCCAACGGCATGTCGAGGACGACGACCTGGCCGACGTTGAGCGGCATCATGGTGGTGATGAAAATGCCGCCGAGGGAAAGGTCGAAACTCTCCTCCCAACTGCGTTCTCCGCCCTCTTTCGGAGCGATCAGGACGCGTCGCCGGAAGGGTATGCGTCGATTCCGCAGCTGGGAATCCTGGCTGAGGTTGTTGACCACGGTGATCGCCCCCTGTCGATGCCGGCCGTAGATTTGAAGCCAAAGCAGTTTCGGGAAACGCTATTTCCACGTTCGAAGAGAAAGAACCGCCCATCCATGTTGCGAAGTCACTGGAACCAATTTACCAAAAAAGGAGAGGAACCCCTAATCAGTCGTGCAACCCGGCCACTACAACGGCAGCGGGAAATGCACTTCGGGCGGGCGAGAACTCACCGAAGGTCATGAGTCAACGCTTCCAAGGGAGCTGTCAAAGAGATGGCGCCCATAGCTCACGGACTTTCGTTGCGGGGATCGAGAAACAAGGTGGGGGTGGAGCCAACGGAGAGATTCGAACTCTCGACCTGCTGATTACGAATCAGCTGCTCTACCACTGAGCTACGTTGGCGCGGTGCGTACTCTAGCACCGGCGTTTTCTCCAAGCAAGAGGCCGAGCTGTGGAATCCCACAGCGAGGTCACCGGCAGAACTGCAGGGCACGTTGGAGGGCCTCCGTCGTATTGCAGTTGGCGATGGCGCCTGGATCGTCCACCACGACGTCGGCGGCGCCGACCTCACGGAGGACCTCTCGGAGGGTGGGACCCGGGATCACTCCGCTGACGACGGCTTCAGCCGTCGGACGATCGATGACCACGGGGTGGCCGTGCTTGCCTCGGTAGCTGGGAACGGCGGCCGGAGCGCCGCAGGCGGCCAGGGCGGCGATGGTCGCGGGTCTCACGAATGGGTGGTCCACGGGGAGCAGGGCGACACGGTTCCACCCTGCCTCCCCCACCAGTCGTTGGAGCCCGATCCTCAGCGAGGCGAACATGTCGAGCCCTTCCTCCCGCAGCGGGACGGCGACGAGACCGTCGATCTCCGGCTCGTCGAAACCCGGGGGCAGCGTGGCCACCACCGGATCGGCTCCCGAAGCGTGGAGGGTGGCGGTGCAGGCTTCGAGGAAGGTGCGGCCGTCGGGCAGGAGGGCCCCGGCCTTGGGGACGCCGAAACGCGAGCCCATCCCACCGGCAAGGATCAGTCCAGCGAGCCCCCGATCCTTCAATTCAAACGCCAACGCCTCCTCATCTGCACTCTCGAGCAGGCCCGGGCCGCCGAGCCCTCGACGCACTTCGATGGCTGCGTCCACAACAACCGAACTGATTTCGTTCTCATCCATCGGCGAACAATCTACCCCAAGACATCGATCAAATATATGACCTTTGCGCCTTCGAGTCTTTGCGTCTTGGCGTTTCTTGTCCATCCTGGGCGCGGATCGCCGCCGGTCACTCAGGCCAGAGGCACACTCTCCTCACACCCTTGATCTGGCTTGTGACGGCCCCTTGTTCGACGGCTCTCCGGACCGCGGCGGCATCGACGATGATGGTTCCGCAGAGCAGGTCGATGCCGTGGTCGAAGAGCCCGGGCGTGAGGGGCGTGCTCGGGCCGAGGAGCAGCACGAAGGCGTCGGGTCGGACGAGGTCGAGGATCTCGGGAAGAGTCCGGTTGATGATCGTCGTCGAGGTCACGCCGACCACGTCGGCCTGGGGCAGCAGCTCCTCCATCATCTCGCCGCCGAGATCACCCTCGCACATGCCGTCGCCGCGCTCGAAGATCCAGAGTTCGTCGCAGGAAGGTTCGAGTCGTTTGGAGAAGGGGAAGTGGCCGATCATGGCCACCCGTTTCCCTGCGCCCCGGTCGGTCAGGATCGACTCGGCGTTGTGCTCGGTCAGGCGACCGTCGGGGGGTCCGAGCAGGGCGTTGGCGGCCGCCAGCCCGAGGGACGCCTCCGGAAAAGATGCCGATCGAAGACGGGCGGCGAGCTCGATGGGCGGTTGTTCGTGGAGGCGACCCGCATCCGGGATCGGCGGGGAACCGTAGAGGTGGGTTTCGCTGCGCTGGGTCGACGCCATCCCGGCGCCGGCAGAGGTCTCGACGACCGACCAGTAGTGGCCGATCCGCAGGTCGATGAGCCGCGCATCGTTGTTGACCGAAGCCGCTTCGAGGATGGTGTCATGGAGGGCGTCGATGGTGGGCATGACCGGAAATGTAGCACCGAATCGACGTTCTCGAATATGAATTGTGAATTGAGCCTCATGCAAAATTCAAGAATCGGGCACCAAGGTGTTCCGACCCTCCTCTCCATCAGGCCGGCGAGACGCCGGCCCTACAATGGATCTCAGCCCTTTGTAGTGCTGGCGTCTCGCCGGCACAGAGACCACGAACCACCGCAAGAGAGGGTTTTTGCAGGAGGCTCAGTTGTGAATTGGGTTTGCCTGGACTCCCCGGGGGTCGATTTCGAGGCCGAGAGGTGGGAAGCCCGCATCCCCGGCCCGCTCCGCGAAGACCGTGGCGGCTTCGGGATCGTCGGTGAAGCCGATCCCGACGTCCCCTCCCCCGGCGCCGCTGGGTTTGTAGCTCAGACCGCAGTCCCGGGCCAGTTGGCGGAGCCTCATGTGCTCTTCGGACAGAATGGGAATCCCGGCCGCGTGGCCGAGTTGATCCATGGCCCCACCAAATTCGCTCACGTCGTCGAGCAGACGGCCGACCTCTCCGGCTCGAAGGTGGGCAATGCCGGCCTGCGAAACCCGTCCGAGTTCCGCAAGCGCGTCGGCGATGGCGCCCCCGTCACTCTGCATGCCCGAATCGAGCCGCGCCAGGAAGTCCGCGGTCGAGGCCGATCGGCCGGTCCAGAGAAAGACCAGGTGGAGCGCCTCGGGCAGCTCGAGCGGATGTGCAGAGGGCGTCCGACCGTGGTCCATCAGACGATACTCGACCACCCCACCGGTGAAGCTCGCTGCGAGATCGATGCCGCTGCCCCGCCCACCCTGGAACGACCGGTGAAGATCGAGGAGTTGATCGAGACTCACGGCCCTTGCGCTCTTTCCTCGAGGAGCCCAACGTCGAATCGCCTCGGTCAGGGCGACCGTCAGGGCGGCGCTCGAACCGAGACCGAGCTTGGCCGCACCGGCCGTCGACGATTGGAAGAACTCGCGGGTGTCGAGGGAGATGGAGGCAGGCGGCAGATCCTCTGGAGCGATGAGCTTCGCGGCCACGAGGGAGCCGAGGACCCGTTCGACCAGGACCAGATGGGCGACCGCATCGCTTTCCGGCTCACGCCACTCAAAACCGCGATCCCCATCAAGGTCGAAGACCGTGACCCGCTCTTCAAAACCAGGAGCGGCCACACTCCAGTGGCCGCCATCGGCGGGGCGCAGATCGACCCGAGCCCGCCGGTTGACCGCCAGCACCACCGCCGGGTGGCCGAAGAGCACCGCGTACTCTCCGATCAACACCAGCTTCCCCGGCGCCGAGCTCACGATGGTCCTCAAACAAACCTCCTGCAAAACTCGGGGTTCGGATCATTGGATCTGATGACCCGAGTCAGATCCATGTGGCCGGGAAGCCCGCACCACAATGGAACTCGACCAATGGTGGCGCGGGCGTCCCGCCTGCGCAAAAACCACCGACGACGAACTTCGGAAGATCGGTGATCCCGCAACAAGCTCAATCCTCAACCACCCGTGCCCCGGCGCCGAGCCCACAACGGACGATCTCGACCACACCGGGGATCTTCGCCAGGGCGGCGGCCACCAGATCCGACGAGTCGGGTTCGCAGATCGCCTTGACTTGCGGTCCGGCGTCGATGGTGAAGAAGACCTGCGATCCCCCGCTGCGGAGATCGCGCACCCGGTGGAGGCACTCCACGGTGGTGCCGTTCCAGTAGATCAGACCGGGCCGGGCCGCCATGGCCACGGCGTGCATGCTCAAGCAGCTCGCCTCGGCCACCATCGCCAACGCACCGAAGTCCCGGCCGGCGATGGCCGCCCGGGCCGCCGCGAGGTCGTCCGGCGAACTCGACACCCACGAGTCGTAGAACGGCGAGGTCGTTCGGGTGAGCTCCATCCCGTCGGTGGAGCCGACCTTCTTCGCCGCGGTCGAGGTCACGGCAATGACCACTTCCAGCGGCCAATCCCTCCGATCGAGGATGGGTCGAACCGTGGTCGCATCGCCGTCGAGGGCGAGCTCGACAAACCCGCCGAGAAGCGAACGCGGCGATGAGCCCGAGCACCGGCGAGCGATGACGGCCAGCTGATCCCTTTCGAGGGGAGACTCGAGCACCGCGTTGACCGCGGTGACCAGAGCGGCGAAACCCGACGCCGATGACGCCAGACCGGCCGCCGTGGGAAAGGAGTTCTCGCTCTTCACCACCGCGGGCGGCAGCTCGGGGCGGAATCGCCGGAAGAGGTCAAGGCAGAAACAGGCGCGCGCGGTCCGTTCGTCAGAGGCCGGGCGACCGTCAAGAACCAATTCGTCGTGATCGTTTCCGGAGTCAAACCTCACCCGCGTCGTCGTCGTGAGGGTGTCGAGGGTGATGGAAATGGAACCCACCGCCGGCAGATTCATCTCCACATCCGCCTTTCCCCAGTATTTGACGAGGGCGATGTTCGGATGGGCAACCGCTGCGGCACGCATTGAGCGATCTTCTCACAAATCCCGATCGGGAAGACTGTCCATGCCGCACTTCATCGCCGCGACCGTCATGCAATCGACGAGAGCCCGCTGCGCGTTTTCCGACAGGCGACTCGGCTGGTACTCGGCGACGAGTCGTGCGACCTCCGCGGTGGCCCGCTCGCCGAGAGACGACCGCCCCTCTTCGACCCACCGCGCCCGCACCGCACGATCGATGACCGGACCCGGAAAGTCGATCTCTTCCTGCAGGTGGCCGAGAGTGTGTTCCGCGATGAGGAGGTGGCCTTCGCCGAGGAGCTCCCGGATGAGCGGCAGGGACGGGAAGTCGTCACGCGGTTCCATCCCCCGTCGAAGCCGAACCACCATGGCGCAGATCTCGTGGTCGACCACCATCTTGGCGGTGCTGTGGCAGTTGATGAAGTCGAGCATCCCCGGACCCGAAACATTGTCGAGGGCGGACAGCGCGGCGAGGGTCGTACCCATGGAGGTCTCGATCCCGGCCTGGGCATCGGGGATCTTGGCATCGCTGAGACCGACATAACCCTGGGTCGGCAGCCCGAGCCGGCGGCCGATCTCGGCCGCGCCACACGCGATCATCATGGATTCAACCGCACCCATGGGGGCGGACTCGTAACGGACATCGAAAATCGCGGGGCAGCCACCGAAGAGCATGGGTGTGCCCGGACGTACCAGTTGGCCGAGAACGACACCGCTGAGGACCTCGGCGGTGTGCTGGATCAGGGTGCCGACCATGGTCACCGGCGCCATGAAGCCCGACAGGGGCACCGGCACGATCTCCACCGGGATTCCGTCCCGTGCGCAGTCCATGAGAATCGCCGAACCCTCATGGGTCCACTTCAGGGGCGAGGTCGGACAACAGGAGAAGATCGCCAGCGGATTCCTGGTGAGGGCCTCCACGGATCCTCGGACGGCCAGAAGGAGGTCGCGCATGACCGCGAAACCCTCCACCGAGAACGCTCCGGTCACGACGGGTTTCTCACAGGTCGCGAGGCTGAGGAAGAGACGATAGCTGTCGGAGATCCGCTCGTTCACATCGGATGGAATGAAGGCGGTGCTCTGGGCGTGAATGCCGGGCAGACCGGCAACGACCTTGGCATAGGTCAGATAGTCGGCGGTGACGGGCGCCCGGGCTTCAGAGGTTCTCTCATCGAGAACCAGCGTCGCCGACGAAGCCGGAGCGAAGTGAACCGCGGCGCCCGAGAAATCGTGGGTCCGTTGACCCATGACATCGAAGAGCTCGAAGGATGAGGGCGCGGTCCCGACGGCGCGATCGACCATCTCCGGATTGATCCGAACCCGCCGGTCGGTTCCGTCAACCGAGGCGCCGTGATCGGCGAGTACGGTCCGGGCATCGTCGTCCTGGATCTCGACCCCGATCTCGGCGAGTACGGTTCGCGCCTCGTCCACGATCCGATCGATGAGCTCGTCTTCCAGAAATCGCAGTCTCGGTCGCATGAACTCTGCCTCCTCGCTGCCGTCGAGCGAGTCGAACTATAGCGGGTCTCGGATTCGGGCGGGGATCGACTCGGAGACGAGACCCCGAATTTCTCGCCGAGGCCCTGACGAACCTGTCGGCGAGGCCCTACGTTGTCGAACAGCAGTACGGCTGCGGCAACGCCGATTCGGCCGGGATCGACATCACCGACGACGGCACCTCCCGTCGCTCGTCCGACCACGACGGGATGGTGCTCTACCTGGACGTCGGTGCGGTGCTCTTCATCGACGGCTTCGAAACCGGCGACACCTCGATGTGGAGCGCGGCAACGCCATAGGTCAGCCGAAGGAGCGGATGACCCCCGGCCGCGGCCGGGGTTTTTCTTGCCTGACCTGCTTGATTTTTATGATTAACATAAAATTTTATCTGTTTTACAAAGAAAATTTATTGACAAACAAGGATTCTGAATTCATATTGTATTCATGATTCAGTCAACCGACCCGCAACCAGGAAACGTCTGATGGGCATCGAGGTCCGGCTCGATGTCATGCTCGCGACGCGCAAAATGTCGCTGACCGCGCTCGCCAGCCGCATCGGGATCTCGGTGACCAACCTTTCGCTGCTCAAAACCGGCAAGGTCAAGGGGATGCGGTTCTCCACCCTCGAAGCGATCTGCCGTGAACTCGATTGTCAGCCCGCAGACATTCTGGAGTACCTGCCGGACTATGTCTGACACTCCCCGTCCGGTGGGGGTACAATCGGTCCCCACCGGACACCATGTATCTCGACTTCTATAATCTCAAGGCTCAGCCCTTCAACATCACCCCGGACCCGCGGTACCTGTTCTTCAGTCGCTGCCACCGGGAGGCTTTCGAACACATCATCTTCGGGATCACGCAACAAAAGGGATTCATCCAGATCACCGGCGAGATCGGGGCCGGCAAGAGCACCCTCTGCCGGGCGGTCCTCGAAGAGCTCGACGAGAACTTCTCGACCGCGCTGATCCTCAACCCCGTCATGACCGGCATTCAACTCCTTCGCTCGGTGCTGCGTGAGCTCGACCTCGACGACCGCGGCAACGACCGGGTGCGCCTGACCGACCGCCTCAACACCTTCCTGCTCGAACGGGCCAACGCCGAGACGGACGTCGTACTGCTGATCGACGAGGCGCAGGACATGACCCCCGACCTCCTCGAACAGGTGCGTCTGCTCTCGAATCTGGAAACCGACGACCGCAAGCTCCTCCAGATCGTCCTCGTCGGCCAGCCCGAGCTCAGGACCATGCTCTCGGGCGACAGTCTCCGGCAACTCAGCCAACGCATCACGGTCCGCTACCACCTCGACCCGATCCGCAAGGACGAGGTCGAGGCCTATATCCTCCACCGGCTCCAGGTGGCCGGCTCCAACGGCCGCCCGAGCTTCACCGCTGCCGCGTACCGATCCATCCACCGCCATTCCCGCGGTGTTCCGAGACTGATCAACGCCATCTGCGACAAGGCGCTTCTCTGCGGCTACGTTGAAGGTCGCGACCGCCTCGGCTATTGGCAGGTCCGAAGGGCTATCCGCGAGCTCGGTGGGAGCGTGTCATGAGCCTCATCGGCGACGCCCTTCGCAAGGCCCGACAGGAAGCCGCCGACCGGGAGAGCGACCGACGCGGCGTGCTCTTCTCGGCCAAGATCTCCGACTCCCCCACCCGCTCGAACCTCGGGCTCGGGCTCGCCCTCGGCGCCGTCATCGCCGTTGCCGCCACCGTCGCCGGCGGGGGCGCGGTGTGGTGGCTTCTTCTCGGACGGAACGAGCCGAGCCCCACCGCGCCGATGGAAACAGCGATGCCCGAGGTCGCGGTGATCGCTGAATCACCCGCGATGCAGATTTCGACCCCGACCATCTCACCCACCCCTCCGGACTCGGAAGACGACCGACGCTCGACGACCGTCGAGATCGCGGCCTCCGCCGCCGACCCGGCTCCCGCCGACCTCGGAACCGGGCAGGCGACGGCTCAGCCGGACGTCGCCGACCGCAGGCCCCAGGCCGAGGCATCCGAGGACGAGGGTCTTGCCGAAGGCTTTGCCGGAATGGAGGACGGTGACGAGGTCTACATCCTCGAAGCCGATCTCGGTGGCGTCGTGCTCAGCCTCGACTTCATCGTCTTTCGGGCCGAAGACCCCTTCGCCGAAATCAACAACGTCGAGCTCCACGTGGGAGGGGTCATCGACGGATTCCGGGTCAAGGCCATCGAAAGGGACCGGGTGCGGCTGAGCAACGGCCGAAGGAGCATCGTTCTCAGAGCGCCGTAGGTTTGAACCGCAAAGGCGCAAGGCACACATCGCAGTTTCACCGCAAAGATCGCCAAGAACGCGAAGAACATCGCAAAGACCAATACGTTGATGAGCCATCGCACCACCGCACGGAGAAACCGCAGATAGCGCAGACACGGGTATCTCCTTCGCTCAGGTAGGGCGACTGTGTGGATCCCCGGGCGCCAGAACGGGCGGGGGTAAACCCCGCCCCTACGGTGGTTACGGCGGCTCCCACAGTGTTCGCCAGTTTGGCTTGGTTTCTTTGCGACCATAGCTTAATTGGCGGTTCTAGTCTCCGCCGCAATCCTCGCCCGGGAACGCCGCCTCGAAGCTCTCGACGACGACCATGTCGATCGTGCCATCGCCTTCCATGGGTGTGCGCGGTTGGATGCTGCCCTCGATCATCACCAGCAGCGGTGCGCCCGGTTCGGCCCGTTGCTCGAGATAGGCTCGCTCGAGCTCGATGTAGCCCGCCTCCATCGCCACCGGGTACATCCGTCCGTCGAGGCAGTTCTCGAAACGCGCGGCGTCCGCCATGTAGGTGAAGAGTCCACGCATCAGAGCCGCACGCAACGGGCTCTCGGTTGGCGCCTGACTCGCCACCTCAGCCTTGGCGGTCATCGCTTCGTCGCGGGGATTCTGATCGCAAGCAACGATCCAGAGGATCAGAACAACCACGGTCAACGCCAACCACATTCGCATCTCGGCCTCCCTCA
>Ga0316193_10001692_pt1 | contig 15096 bp, 13 predicted proteins | sample MerIslsedime2_MG_FD_207735 | JGI IMG/M metagenome (GOLD analysis project Ga0316193, IMG submission 207735) | Coastal sediment microbial communities from Maine, United States - Merrow Island sediment 2 | ecosystem: Environmental > Aquatic > Marine > Coastal > Sediment | place: USA: Maine...
CTGCCCGGACCATATTTAAATCCACATACACAAGACAGCGTAATAAATGCTCTCCGGTTTCGATGGCGGCTGCGTTGAAGCGATCCTCCCAGAAAGCTCCCTTCCGCTTTTTCCGATTGTTGAATTCCTGACCTGTTCTTCCCGCAACAAGCTGAATGGATTTCGGGATTACGTTCCGCTCTTGCCAACCGCGTCTCCCTATTTCCGTTATTTTAGGTCCAAAAAAGCCATTATTGACATGTTTTAAGCCCTCTTTTTATCTACATGTCCTTTGTTATCAAGTGGTTGGCTTTCGGCCCGACCCCCATTCTCCATTCTTTGATTTTATAGCGATATGCTAAAGCCTACATATTTCGCAATCGAGATGCCCATTTTCCGTCATCCAGCTTGTTGGAAATGCTGGTCGCCAATTCAAACATGTAGGTATTGGCATCGGATGCTTTTTCAGCCTTTGTATAGACCTGCCTGGCCCATGGGGTATCAGAAAAACGCCTTAAGATGCTTTCGGCTAAATAAATAAAATCTCTTGTTTCACTAAACTTATTCTCGGCAGAGTTGTGTATTTGCCGGAGAAGGTCATCGTCAGCCGTTTGCTTGCCGACTTCGGAAATCAGCTTTTCGTAATCATCCCGATTATTGCAATTCGCTTCAGCCTTGTTGTAGATGGACGTTGCCCACTCCTTATCGGCTAGAATGTCAAGCACGGCCCATGCCACAATGGTGTACCCTAATATATCTTGACCTTTCTCTTCAGCCTTGCCCAAAAGTTTTTTGGCCCAATCTTGATCGCCTAATTTTGCCAAACTCATACGGGCCAGTTTGATGAAGTCTGTCTCCTTGTCGCATTGTTCTTCTAATCCCGAATAGATATTCTTAACCCATTCTTTATCTTGCAAGGTGGCAATTATTCCATCTGCCAAATCGTTATACTTGTGGGAATCATCGCATTTTTCAAGCTGTTTTTCATAAATTGTTCGTATCCAATCCGCATCGTTGAGATCAGAATAAATGGCACCGGCGACATTGAGATATTCTGGGAAATACGTGCACACACCTTCAGCCTTTTTGTAAAGCTTTCTGGCATAATGAGTGTCAACTGTTTTCTCAATCACCTCATGAGCCAAAATAGACAGGGATTTGCTTGTTTCGCACTCTTGTTCCCGCCCAACATATTCTTTATAAAGATCTTTGTGAGCCTCTCGCTTTTCGAGTTGATCATTAATGGCATTAATCCACTGCTGATCGTCTGCGTACTTGAGGATGGCATCGGCAGTCTTTTTAAAATCATCCACGGTATTTACGAATTGTTCTGCCCGTTTTAACTCGTCAAATGCGCCTTGTTTATCATCCATTTCGTCAGCCAAAGCAGTCGCAATTGCCACCAGTTTACCGGAATCTTGGGTTGTGCCGGCTGCCTTTTTGTAAACACTGCCGGCAAAAATAGCATCACCGGTATCCTTGAAGACGGCTTTGGCCAGTTTGATGTAATTTTCATAGCCGCTAAATTTGGTTTCCGCAGTTTTATAAACTGACAGCGCCAGGTCCTTATCGTTAAGCTTGCTCATCAACGATTCTGCGAGTTTCATCAAATCATCGCCGCTTTCGAGCTTTCCTTCAGATTTTTTATAAATTGCTCTGGCATATTCTTCATCTCCCAAATCCGCTATGGCAGACTCGGCCAATTTTAACAGGTCAACTCCTGAATCAATCTGATTCTCTGCCTTCTCAAAAATTGATTTCGCCAGGTCCCTATCGGAAAGATTATCCAGAACACCCTTTGCAAGCACCCCAAAATCGTCTCCGGTTTTGCAGGTTTCAACAGCCTTATCGTAGACTTCCTTTGCCAAGTTCTTATCGTCAAATACGTCAACCACACTCCGGGCATATTCATTATAGTCCGCAACCGTGCTACATTTATCCAGTGCCTTGTTCGAGGTCTCCTTGGCCAGATCCGGGTCTGAAAGTACCTCATTGATGCTTTTGCTAAGATCCAGAAAATCTTTAACCTTGACGCATTTGCCTTGGGCGGCGGAAAATATTTCTTTGGCGGCTTCGGCATCGCCGATATCTGATGCTGCTTTGCCAAGGCTTACGAACTCCTGGGCATTCATACAATAATCCCTGCCTTGCAGCAGATATTCGTTTGATTTCTCTTTATCTTCCAACACCTCAAATGAACCCTTTGCAAGGGCTATAAAATCATCCGTGGTTTCCGCCCAGTCCACACCTTCTTCAATAAGGTTCGCAGCCCATTTTTTATCTGACAATTCATTAACGACTTCCTTTGCCAATTCAACAAATTCTTCAGTAGATTCGCAATCCTCTTCTTTTTCTTCTAATTCTTCCTTTGTCGCCATTTCTTCCTCCTTTTTTTGTTCTTAAGAACTGAGATCTTTGCTTTTTTGCAAAACTTTAAAAGTTATAATTTTAGGTAATACCCCATTAAAGTTGCACTAAATTATGTTCTTTGACAACTCGCTGGTTGAGGTAATTTCTAAGAATTATTACTAGGTTCTTGTTTCTATTATTAAATCGCCATTCTATCTCTTTGAGATAAAGATGGAAATGTTTTGCTTATTATATCAATATGTTTATGCAGTCCGGCCCTCATCCTGTATGGAGCACCAGCGTAATATTAGTCAAGTGTATTCTTTTGTTAGCATTTTTCAATTCGCAATCCATAATACAAGTGACCGACTTCGATCCCATCAAACTCTGCTACTTGTGGCATATGTCCCCATTTTTGGAAACCATATTTCTCCAAAAGCCTAATGCTGTCCTGATTGCTGTCAATCAGTATAGCAAATAAATTCTTTATCTGGAGTGAAGGGCACAAGCCGATGGCATGTTGTAGAAGATTCGAAGCTATCCCTTGACGGTGATGTTCAAAGTGGACAAAGTAGCTTACTTCAGCCGTATAACGAAGTGCCATACGGCCGGGACGATATGCACTGATGGTCAAGTATCCAACGATCACATTACCGTCTTTTGCAACCAAGATTGGATATTTGTCAGGAGTATGGTCTTCAAACCATTTCTCACGATCCTCGGTAGTGACAGGCGTAATGTCTGCTGTCTTCCGACCAGCGGCTATCGCCTGATTATATACCTCGACTATCGATTCGAGATCATCTAATGTGGCAGTTCGTATATTCATTTTGTTCTTGCTAACGTTGCGCTTCACCAGCCGGGAATCAAATTAGGTATGCGCAAAAGAGATTTGAAATAAAAGCTTCGGCAAAAGTGAAAAATAGTATTGCTTTCCCGATCTTTGTGCAAGCGTTTGTTCGCTGAAGGCCTTTCTTCAATAATTGGAGTGAGAATGAATAAGATCGTGAGAAATTGGTTTTACGGCTTGCCACTCTTTTGATGTATGCTCCGCAAGCCAGAGATCATAATTCTTTTGTAAATTCATCCATAGATCTGCTGTAGTATCTAAAGCCCGGGATAAACGTAATGCCATGTCTGGAGTTATGGAGCCTCTCTCATTTATAATTTTTGATAATGTTTTCCTGGACACACCAAGGATAGCAGACATATCCTTTATTGTAATGGATAATGGTATTAAATAATCTTCTTTAATTATTTTGCCCGGGTGCGTTGGTTGTCTTTTCATTTTTCTCATAATATCACCTTTTTAATGGTAATCATCGTAATTTACTATGTATGCATCCCCTTCAATGAATTCAAAAAATATCCTCCAATTTCCCGAAACTTTAACAGTATATAACCCTTTTTTATCTCCGCTGAGTTTATGGAGGTTGGAGCCGGGGTAATTCATATCTTTAATTTCATTGGCAGCATTCAAACGGTCTAAAATCCTTTCCAGCTTATCAGCATGCTCCAGTCTAATTCCTTTCTTGCTGCCGGTAAAGAAGAATTCTTTTAAGCCTTTATGTTTGAATGACTTAATCATTTTCCATATTGTAACCCCTTGGGTTACGCTTGTCAACAATTTAATTTCCAGAGAACATTATATATTGAGTTTATTCTATATCACTAAATTCATAATTTTGGCTAAAATAGCATAGAATATCTAATAGTGTCAAAAAATTGAAAAATATTCAACGGATTATGAAAAAAACCCTATTTATTGTGATTCTTTTCTTAACAATTCATATTAAATTATAAATTATTTTCATTAATCCCGGTAATTCAAATATATTATTGGTAAAACAAATCTACCTCTCTTTAAATTCTTTTTTAATCAATCATTATCTTCACTCAAATATTCTTTATTGTATTTAAAATATAATTATTATATAGAGTAAATATAATTATGGTTATTATTTGGTGAGGTTCGAATGAAGCAGTTTAAAGACTATTTAACAGTCAAAAGAATTGTACCTGAAATTAAACTCCCTTATTACGTTTCATGGGTTTCCAAGTTTTACGCATTTTGTGATAAAACCCCGGGTGACGAAATTTCTTCATCAGAGGTGGACCGATTTCTAAAACACATGGCCAAATCGCGTGAAGATTGGCAGATCAAACAGGCCAAAGAGGCCATTGAACTGTATGGTTTCATCAACCGTCGGGCATCCGGCCCATTAGGAAACCGGACAATGGAATCCGACAAAAAGTGGAAATCAGTGGCTGAAGAAACCGTCCGAATGTTGCGGCTCAAACAACGATCTTTGAGTACCGAGAAAACATATATGGGCTGGCTTCGTGATTTTTACCGGTTCTGCAATACAACACCGCCCCATGCGTTGGAAGAATCCCACCTGAGAGACTACCTGACGCATCTGGCAGTAAACCGTAAGGTAGCTGCGGCAACCCAGACCCAGGCCTTTAATGCCCTTTTGTTTGTGTTTCGCCATGTTCTGGATAAGGAGATCCGAAATTTACACGACGTTATCCGGGCTCAGCGCAAGCGAAGACTACCGGTGGTGTTGACCAAGCAGGAAGTGTTTCGGCTGTTTGAACATCTCAATGAAACGAACCTGATCATGGCCCAGCTCATCTACGGCTGTGGATTACGTCTCAGTGAGTGTATAAAGCTAAGGACTAAGGATATCGATTTTGAGCAGAATGTTCTCACGGTTCGATCCGGCAAAGGGGATAAAGACCGGCAAACCGTTCTTCCGGAAAGTATTAAAGACGACCTTCGAGAACACCTTCATAGAGTGCAGGACATCTATGAAAAAGACCTGAATGATGACATTGCCGGTGTTTATCTGCCGAATGCGCTTGAAAGAAAATACCCCAATGCCGGTAAAGAGTGGATTTGGCAATGGGTGTTTCCCTCAAAATCGCTTTCTGTGGACCCGAGAGCCCGAAAAATTCGACGCCACCATGTCCATCAAAATACGCTTCAGAAAAAGATTAAACAGGCGGCATTAAAAGCCGGTATTCACAAAAAGGTTACCGTCCACACATTGAGACACAGCTTTGCAACACATCTGCTCGAAAAAGGGTATGACATCCGGACCATTCAGGAGCTTCTTGGCCATGCCAGCGTTCAAACAACCATGATCTATACGCATGTTGCCGGCAAGAACAAACTTGGGGTTAGAAGTCCGCTGGACCTTTAATCCGGATTTCCATGAAGAACATCAGGAGGACAATATGAAAAAACTACTCATCTGCTTTGCAGCCGGGTGCCTGGGGGCCCTGGCAAACAGCCTGGCGGTGTGGGCGTTCGGTGATTACGGAATCACGAAACATTTCGGGGTGGCCATTGCACCGGCCCTGAAGCTTTCCTGGTTATACCCGAGGATCGTGTGGGGAGGGCTTTGGGGATTGGTATTTGTGCTGCCCTTTATGAATACCAAGCTTATCACAAAGGGTGCGATAATCAGTATCTTTCCCACTCTTGTCCAACTATTGGTGGTGTATCCACTAAAAGCCGGCAAAGGTTATTTTGGCATGGATCTCGGCATGTACACCCCGGTGTTTGTCACTTTTTTTAACCTTGTGTGGGGGGTTGTCGCAGCCCTGGCTTTAAAGTATTCAAAATAACATCCAAACCCAGATAAATCGAAACCAAAAAAAAGTTTTATCACGAAAGCACTAAATTTTGAAAACACGAAAAAGAATATTTTTTATTTCGTCCTTTCGTCCTTTCGAGTTTTCGTGATTGTTTTTTAATTTTAGATGTAATTGGAACAATTTTAATTGTTCTAACCAGGAGGAACATGGCGGTTCAGGAAATCATGAAAGACCTTTTCTTTATCGAGCGGGGATACCTCAATGCCAATCATTATGTGTATTGTGCCGAAAATCCCGTGCTCATCGACACCGGATATGTTTCCGACTTCGGCTTCACCGAAAAGCTTATCACGTCACTGGGGGTCAACATAGAGGACGTCCGGCAGATCATCAGCACCCATTGCCACTGTGATCACATCGGCGGCAACCGGATGATTCAACAGCGATCCGGATGCGACATTGCAATGCATCGAATCGGAAAACACTTTATCGACACCAAAGATGACTGGTCCACCTGGTGGACATACTACAATCAGAAAGCTGATTTTTTCAACTGCACCCAGGCCCTTGAAGACGGCGACGTCATTTTCATCGGTCCCCATGAATTTCAGGTCATCTACACACCCGGGCATTCAGCCGACGGCATCGTGCTTTACAACCCAAAAGAAAAGGTCCTGTTATCTTCGGACACCCTCTGGCAAAACGATCTGCCGGTGATCACCATTCGCGTCGAAGGAAGCCGGGCCCTGTTTTCCTTACAGGAATCCTTGGAAAAGATCGAATCATTCGATGTCGACAGGGTTTATCCCGGACATGGCAAACCGTTTACCCAATTTAAAGATGCTGTATCTTTATGCAAAGGTAAAATCGACATGTATTTAAAACACCCGGAACGCATTGGGACCGATTTGTTGAAAAAAATCACGATTTACACCTTGATGATGCATACTTCAGTTCAAGCAGATACATTTTTCGATCATTTGATGGGAACCTGGTGGTTTAAAGAAACCGTGGATCTTTACTTTGACAAAGCCTATGAAACAAAATACCGGCAGATTCTTGAAAGTTTCTTAGAGCGGGGGATCGTAAAACAAAAAGGGGGGCGTTTTTTCACCACGGTAAAGCCGTGAAGCTATAGGATTCGATTGAAAATTCGAAATTCGAAGCACGAAATCCTAAACAAATTCTAAATTCTAATGTTTAAATTCTCAAAACATAGAAATATAGTTTTTTTTGTTCAGGCGCAATTAATTATCTAAACACTCTTCCAGGTGTCGCACATGGTTCTCTTCTTCCTGAATGATGGCATGCAATTGTTCCAGGGTCTTTTGATCCTCGATCAGAGGCTGGAGCATCCCATAGAACAACACCGTGTCCTTTTCGAACTCTATGGCCAGTTTGAGCAGGTCTTCGATCTTTTCCATGCTTGAAAAATCAGTATCCTCAAGGGTAAAACTCTGTGCACCAATTGCATTCTGGAGCAAGGCTCGGCCCATTTTTTCCTGTTCCGGGAAATCCCCGTTAGCGGGCATTGTGTCTATCAGCGCTTCAAACCATTCCATATGCTTGACTTCTTCATCGGCCAGCCATTGCAGCAGGGAACGCAGCGAAGGATTTTCAATTTTTTCCGCTGCATTTCTATAGACACGTTCGCCGTTTTGTTCAAGCTGTACGGCAATGTCGATAATATCTTTTAAAGAAAACATCTTCTTTTTCCACAACACGAACTGAACCAGGTTAACTTTTCAGAACAATGCCAAGGGGAATGATATGGACGTCGTTTGAGACTTCCTGGGTGGGTCCAAGCTGCCAGTCAACACATCCGCCCCTGCCGTCAAGGAGTGTTTCGATGTTTTGAACCAGTCCTTTGATGTTGATGATCGGATGACGGGTAAAGACTTCAGGCAGGCCATAGGTAAGACTGCAGGTGATACACTTCCCGGGTCGCTGGGTCAGACGCAGCATAAACTCAAGCCGGTTTTCCCGAGAGCCGATGAATTCGAGACTGATGTCGTAAGCACCTTCATCGGCATCTCCATAAAGGGCATCAAAAAATTGGTCCGATCGGTCATCCGGAAATAGCTGTTTCAAAACATCTGGTGCAAAAAGCGTATCAAAACCCTTGTTCTCCATGATTCTTAACACCTCGCTGTATGTTGATCATCTTCATACCATACTTTTTCTTGAAATATCCGTCAACACCTTTTGATTTGGTATAGGATTCTGCCAAACCTTTAATTCTTAATAATTTTTCGGCATTTCACTTGAATCCTGAATCCTTGATCCCTCCTATAATCACCAACGCTTTAAGAGACGATCCCGGCCAAAAAGCCATCTCGAAAACCCAGCGCCGAATCGGATTCCGACACGTATACGCTGAGCATCCGGGGAATCTTCAACAGCCCTTTGCGAAGTTGGAGACCAAGATAGGATTTTCGAAAACAACCTTATACCCGTGGACATAGATGTAGATATCTTTGCGCCGGGATTGTTTTAATTGTTCATTGACCAGTTCGGCAAAACGTTCCGCCGGCTGATACAGCTCCTCTTTTATTAAATCCGGAGGCGTGAAAACCGTGATTTAGAATTGACGGTATCCTGCATAACGATCCTCCTCATCCGGGTTTTTTATGAAAAATTATATCTTGTCTTTATAGTATTTTAATATTATAAAGACAAAATGTTTTTATAAAAGATAAATAATACAATCATCTAAAAAAAGGAGGGAAAATGAGACACAAAGTTTTAGCAATTCTGCTGGCGATATTCTTTTTAGTCGGGATTGCGGGCTGCGGTGGATATTATATGGTCAAAGACCCGGCCGGCGGCACTGTTTATTACACAACGAAAGTTAAAGATACACCGGGCGGCACCGTAATGTTCGAGGATGCCAAGACCAAAGCCAGCGTGACGCTGCAGAATTCTGAAGTCAAAAAGATTTCCAAAAAAGAATTTAATAGTGCCCTTGAAGCCAAAGAGGCCCCTGAAAGCAAAGAGGTCAAACAATAAGACACCTAAACTGAGCGTTTCAAATTTTAAAGGGGATCAAATTTCTTTTATTTTTGCAGATATCGTTAAATGCTTTGAAGCGAGGTCTGTAGTTTAATGTAATGTAAATCCATCGCCGAAGGTTTACCGATCCTGGTCAAGCCTTCGGCGTTTTTTTATGGATAATGCTTATCCGATATGGGGCATCAACGTCCACTTGATCACCCAGGACCCGTTGGCCGGGTCTGTGTCCAAACAGACGATCCCGCTGTTTTGGAATTTAAATACCAACCTTTCTGTGGATCCTGTGATCAAATAGGCGGTCAGCCGTTCCATGAACGGCAGATGCCCCACCAGCATAACATCTTTTGTGCTGTCGATGGTATCGGCAAAAACGGTCACGTCGTCCAGGGGACTCAGCCCGCTGCTTTCATGAATTCCGCCTGGGGGTTTCAGGGCTGCGTCAAAGATTTCAGAGGTCTGACAGGCTCTGGTCTTTCCGCTGTGGATTATCTTTGACACACCAACCGCATATCCTTTGGCGACCTGGGCAATGCGTTCGGTTTCGGCAATTCCCTCTTGAGAAAGACCCTTTTTGGGATCTTTGTCCTTGGGCAGGCTTTTGCCGTGTTGAACAAGAAACAGTGCCATGGTACACGTCCTTTCGATGAATACATCACGAAAGCACGAAGACACGAAAGTTTGGTATTATTTCCTGCTTTCAACATTTCGTGTCTTCGTGATTGTTATTTGTTAAATTTAAACTATTTTTCTGCGTTTTTCTCACGAAGGGCTGCGTGAGCGGCAGCCAGACGTGCAACCGGTATGCGGAATGGGGAGCAAGAAACATATGTCAACCCCAGCTCATGGCACAACTGAATCGACTCGGGATCACCGCCGTGTTCTCCGCAGATACCGCATTCCAGATCGGGCCGCACGGACCGCCCTTTTTGAACCGCTATTTCCATGAGCAAGCCAACTCCATCGCGGTCGATGACGGCGAACGGGTTCTCCGGCAGGATTTCTTTTTCCATATATTCAATCAAAAACCCGGCTTCAGCATCATCTCTGGAAATACCGAACGTGGTCTGGGTCAGGTCATTGGTCCCAAAGGATATGAAGGCGGCATATTCAGCAATTTGATCGCAAGTTAAAGCAGCACGGGGGATCTCGATCATGGTTCCGAACTTGTAGTCCGGTTCAATGCCCTGTTCCTCCATTACTTTTTTCGCTTCAGCCTCAAGAATCTCCTGCTGAAACTTCAGCTCGTTCACATGGCTGGTCAGAGGAATCATCACCTCGGGGTGCACGTCGATGCCCTCTTTAGCCACCATACAGGCCGCCTCAAAAATGGCGCGAACCTGCATAATGGTCATTTCCGGAATATGGATGCCCAGCCGAACGCCACGTAATCCCAGCATGGGATTTGACTCGTGCAGACTTTCCACCCGTTTGAGAATGTGTTCTTCCTTTTCGATCTTGTCCAAGAGCGTATCGATTTCTTCGAGTGTGCCGGCGTTTAGCAAACGAATCTTTTTATCTGACAGATCACGCAGCAGATCAATGTGGTTGGGTAAAAATTCGTGCAAAGGAGGATCGATCAGGCGGATAATGACTGGCAATCCGTCCATAGCCCGGAAAAGACCTGCAAAATCTTCCCTTTGAAAAGGCAGCAACGCATTAAGTGATTCACGCCGTTCACTTGGCAGATCTGTCATGATCATTTTTTGCACAAAAGGCAGACGTTCGGCCTCGAAAAACATGTGCTCTGTACGACACAGGCCGATACCTTCTGCGCCGTATTCCCTTGCACGCTGGGCATCGGCAGGATAATCAGCGTTTGCCCATACACCCAGACGTCGGACCTCATCCGCCCAGGAAAGCACCTTCATCAGCCACGCATCCTTGATGTCCGGCACCATTGTTTTAACCTTTCCGGGATAGAGCTCGCCGACAGTGCCGTCAATTGAGATCCAGTCACCCTCTTTGATGACTTTGTCTTTGACTTCCATTTGGCGTTTGACCATATCAATTTTCAGCTCAGTCACCCCCACCACGGCGGGTTTACCAAACTGGCGGGCAACCAAAGCCGCATGGCTGGTACGACCGCCACGACTGGTGAGAATGCCCTGTGATGCAAGCATCCCGTGTACATCGTCCGGCCGGGTTTCAGGTCGAACCATGATCACTTTCTTGTTTTCTTCCTTTGCCCACAACTCGGCAATATCCGCGTCTAAAGCAACGATGCCGAATGCCGCACCGGGTGAAACATTGAGACCTCTGGCCAGCATGTCTCCTTTGGCTTTGAGTTCTTTCACTGCCTCCCGGTCAAACTGTGGATGCAGAAAAAAGTCGACCTGTTCAGGACTGATACGCATCACCGCTTCTTCTTTGGTAATCAACCCTTCCTCCACCATCTCAACGGCGATTCGAACCGCAGCCTGGGCCGTACGTTTGCCGTCGCGGGTTTGCAGCATCCAAAACTTGCCCTTTTCAATGGTAAACTCAACGTCCTGCATTTCACGATAATGCGTATCCAGTTTTTTGCAGATTTTCTCAAATTCACCATAAGCCTTAGGCATCTCTGCTTTTAATCTGGAAATCTCATTGGTTAACCGAATTCCGGCAACCACATCTTCACCCTGGGCGTTGGTCAGGTAATCGCCTTCAATTCTGTTTTCTCCTGTTGAGCCGTCCCTAGTCAAGGCAACACCGGTGGCACTGTCATCACCCATATTTCCAAAAACCATGGACTGAACCGTCACCGCAGTGCCCAGGTCATGGGAAATCCCTGCGGCATTGCGATAGTCAACGGCACGTTTACCGTTCCAGCTTCTGAACACAGCTTCTGTGGCCATAAAAAGCTGCTCAAACGGATCGGTTGGAAAATATCGGCCGGCGTATTGTTTGAAGATCACTTTGAATTTTTTTATAACATCCTTCCAATCATCGGCAGACAGCTCGGCATCGGTTTCAACGCCTGCTTTTGCGCGGGCTTCGGTGATAACTTCTTCAAAGGCCTCATCAGGCGCTTCCATAACCACATTGCCGAACATCTGCACCAAACGGCGATAAGAATCGAATGTGAACCGCTCATCGCCGGTCAATTTGATCATTCCTTCGGCTGTTTTATCGTTCAGTCCAATATTAAGAACCGTGTCCATCATGCCCGGCATGGAAAACTTGCCGCCGCTGCGGCAGGAAATCAGCAGCGGATTTTTCGGATCACCAAATTTTTTACCGGTAGTCTCTTCAATGGCTTTCAGAGCTTCAAGCATCTCTTGTCTCATTCCTTTAGGAAAAGTCTCGCCTGAAGCAAGATAGGTATTGCAGGCTTCTGTGGTAACGGTAAATCCTGGGGGTACAGGAATACCGATACGAACCATTTCCGACAGATTTGCGCCTTTGCCTCCGAGCAACCCGCGAACATTATCCCACTCGCCACCGACATACGCTTCTGCCTGATCAACTTCATCCAAGAGATAAACCCATTTTTTAGCCATTTTGAAGATCCTCCCAATCCTTCTGTTAAGATTAAAAACTAAAAAAACAAAACTATCTATCTTTTAAATCATAAAACGACACGAACTTTATGTATAAAAAGTCTGAGACTTTAATGCCGATATTTTATCAGAGAATAATCGAAACCGCGAAAAAGATCCGGTCTTGAATTGAACCGATCATAAATGTTATGGGAAAGAATATAACATGCGAGGAAGTTTAGTATAATAAAAGATGGTTGTCTGTCAACTCAAAAGGCATGCGTCCAAAAACACTTTTAAAATTAAATACACATAATACTTTCCAATCTTTTTTAAACCCAAGCTGAGCGTTTCAAATTTTTGAAATGGTTAATTCAACAATATTTTTAAGGTATTCTGACATTTTGAATTTCAATAATTTGAAACGCTCAACTTAGGTTAAATTAACTAAGCGGGTCAAAGGAGCACAATTTTGAATATCGTCGAAGCTATCAGAACACGAAAGAGCATCAGGGATTTTACAGCCGATCCTGTCCCTAAAAATATTCTCAGCAAAATCATTGAAGTTGCATCCCGTGCTCCTTCGGCTGAAAACAGCCAGCCATGGGAATTTACCATCGTTACTGGAGATATACTGGATACCATCAGAACGGCAAATATCGAAAAGCTGAAATCAAAAGCGCCGCCTCACCCCGATCTACCGGTCAAAGGCTTACCCCGGAACAGCGTGTATCGCAGGCGTCAGATCGAAATCGCCAAACAGCTTTTTCATCTCATGGATATTCCAAGGGGGAATTTAGAGAAAAGGGACAGGTGGATGGAGTTGGGATTCCGGTTTTTCAATGCGCCGGCGGCCATCGTTATATCAATAGATCACTCGTTGTCCTATCCCAGGCCGATTTTCGACATCGGATCAATAACCCAGAATATTTGTCTGGCTGCCCTCCATTATGGACTGGGCACCTGCATCGCCAATCAGGGAATCGCGTACCCTGAAGTGTTGCACGAATTTGCCAAAATACCCGAATCCAAACGGATTGTCATCTCCATTGCCATCGGGTATCCCAACTGGGATTTTCCGGCCAACAAGGTTGTCAGCAAGCGGGAACCGGTTGAAAATATAACCACATGGATCGGCTTCAAACCCTAATTGATCGCAAACAAAATGGAAAATTTCTATATATTTCTTTAACCCTTCGTTAATTCATATAAATTTTTATCATTCTTCTATAAAACAGCTTTCAATTTAATTTATAAGGTTCTTCTCCAAATTTAGTTGGAGAAGAGGGTCCAAGGATTCGAGGGGTCCCCGGTTAAATGGTCTACGAATTTAACAGGGCAGGCAAGGATTCAAGGAGTTGTTTAGTAGAGACTTTATTAGCGCTTTTAACATTCTTTCGATTTCTGCGATGTCTTTTTTTAGTGTACCCAATTCTCTTTTATCAATAAAATCTAAATCTTTAGCTGTCAATATATAGGTTGCTTTCTTTGAATATTTTTTTTACTTTTCACTTGAACCCTTGGACCCTCGACCCCTTGGATCCTTCAGTGGTTTTTAAAGCATTTCACTCGAACCCTTGAATCCTTGACCCCTTGCCTGTCGGAGTGAAACGTAGATCCCGCTATCGGGGCCCAGTTAAATTTTTCAAAGATTGATTCCTGCTCTTTCTTTACAAACCCTTGCCACGAGTTCACGCGGTTTAAAAAAAGATTATCCATGGAGCGACTATTTAGAAAAACTCCCCGACCCCTCAATTAACTACAACTCATCGGGAGATGATCCAAAATAGTTTATATTAATACCTCATCCTATTTCCACAATTCAAAATTCACCTTTTAAGATAAAATCAAAACATATATCGCTTGATTAAAATATTACAATGTGGAAGTATTTATTGTTGTTTAAACTTTTAAAGATAAGGTATTAAGGTTTCACTGTATTAAATGTTGTGTGATTATGATACTGAAATTATTGAAGTAATTTCTTAATGGTGATTGACTTTATAATTTCCATAGGAATATTTCTGACTATTAAAGGGAGGTCTATATGGGTGTGATTACAATTTCCAGAGGTTCATATAGCAAGGGGAAAGAGATTGCAGAAAAACTCGCTCAAAAGTTAGAGTATGACTGTATTTCAAGAGAGATTCTCTTGCAAGCTTCAAACCAATTCAATGTAAAAGAAGCAAAGCTTATCCGAGCACTTCATGATGCACCTTCTTTTTTTAATCGTTTCCAATATGGAAAAGAAAAGTTTACCGCCTTCATTCACGAAGTTTTTTTAGGGTATATTCAAAAAGACAACATCATCTATCATGGACTAGCAGGGCATTATTTTGCCAAAGGAATCCCAAACGTTCTAAAAGTGAGAATTAACTCAACAATAGAGGAAAGAATAAATGAGGAAATGAAACGCGAGAACATTTCCGAACAAGAGGCACGTTACCTCTTGATAAAAGACGATGAAGAAAGGCGAAAATGGGGCATAAGCCTTTATGGAATCGATACTCATAATTGTGAACTTTATGATGTTGTCTTACAAATTGACAATTTAAAGGTGAATGATGCGGTCGAGGTTCTGTTTAATATCGCAAATCGACCCTGTTTTCAGACAACTCCTGAATTTCGAATGATTTCAAAAGATAAGTTTTTAGCTGCTAAAGCTTATTCAGCTATAGTACATAAATTTCCT
>Ga0316193_10001694_pt1 | contig 15092 bp, 10 predicted proteins | sample MerIslsedime2_MG_FD_207735 | JGI IMG/M metagenome (GOLD analysis project Ga0316193, IMG submission 207735) | Coastal sediment microbial communities from Maine, United States - Merrow Island sediment 2 | ecosystem: Environmental > Aquatic > Marine > Coastal > Sediment | place: USA: Maine...
ACTGTTCAGCAAAGGACAGCTTTACGGCATACAGCCCCTGGGTGATGAATCATTGGATATGGCGCGACTGGAAGCAGGATTTCTCGCGCCGGATGTGGACTTTCATGGCTCCTTGCACACGGTGGATTTGCATAATGACCACTCACCGCTGGAACTGGGCCTGGGCTGGATTATCAATTTCAAGAAAAGCCATTTCAACGGCAGAACGGCATTACTAAAAGCCAAGGAGTCCGGCAACTACCGCCGCCTGTTGAAACTGGATATCGAGGGCAACAAACCGGCGATCAACAGCATTCTGTACAGCAATAAAAAGTGTACCCAGGAAATCGGCTATGTCACCTCCGCCATGTGGTCCCCCGTGGTGAAGGCCAATATCGCTTACGGCCTGGTGGATGGGAAATACATTGATGGTGAAATCTGGGCGGAAGTCTATTACGAAAAGGAATTGCGCTGGCATCGTAACGTCGCGCGCTGCACCCGCGTTACCAAGCCGTTCTGGTCACCCGAGCGCGCCAGGGCGACACCACCGCAGGATTGCTGATTCCAGCAGTTCCTAGAAACCCACATTGCCGCTGGGCATGGGCGGGTAGTCGCCCGCGGTAACGCCCTTGCGCTGCACCTCATCGATGGCTTCTTCCATCAGATCCAGGCCCTGCTGCAGAACATCCGGGGCCATATTGAGTGCTGGATACATGCGCACTTGCGCTTCATTGTCACAGATCGCCCATACTCCGCGCCGTAACATGGCATCGCGCACTGACCGCGCTACATGGAAATCCTCTGCCACCCCTTCAGGCGCCCGGAACGAAACCCCCATCAATAACCCCAGGGTACGCACCTGCCCCACTATTTCATAACGGGACGCCCAGTCACTCATATGCTGCGCTGCAGCTTCACCCAATGCCATAGCCTGCTGCAGGATATTATCGCGCTCGAATATCTCCAGTGTTTTTAGCGCTGCCGCGCAACCTCCGGGGGTACCGGCAAAGGTACTGCCGGCCGTGGCGCGTGGATTGTCGCCGAGGATTTCATCCCGCGCGGCAACGCCGGCGCAGGCTTCTATGCCACCTGAGAGGTGCTTGCCCGCCACCAGGATATCCGGTATCACACCGTAGTGTTCCACCGCCCACATCTTGCCGGTTCGACCCACGCCAGTGAGCACCTCATCCGCTATCATCAGCCAGTCATTCTGATCGCAAATACGGCGTATGCCCTGCATGAAGGACACACTGGGTATCCAGTTACCTCCCTCGGCCAGACCAGGCTCAATGAGGATCGCCGCAATATTTTCCGCCGGCACCACAAATTCGGTGATATGAGTTTCCAGGTACCACAGGCAGTAATCCACGTACTGCTCCTGGGTCATTCCGGCAGGAATATTTTCGGAATACGGGTAAGGGGCCTTGAGAACGCCACCGGCCCATGCCTCCATATACAGGTTATTGTTGCTGTTGTAGGCACTGACCATCTTGGTTCCCAGACCCTCGCCGTGAAAGCAGGAGCTGAAACTGATGATATAGCGACGCCTGGTATAACACAGCGCAAGGTGAATTGCCGACTCCGCCGCCTCGGTTCCCGACACCTCAAAGCTGAACCGGGGCAAGGCCTTGCCAGGCATCAACTGCGCCAGTTGCTCTGCCAGCTCGATGCGCAGGGGATGCTCCCACTGGAAGCCATACTGCTTATGGGCCAGGTGTACCGCCTCGATAATCTCGGGATGGCAGTGCCCCAGGGGATTGGTGGCCCAACCGTTCTGTAAATCAATAAAGCGGTTACCGTCCAGGTCCCAGACGTAATCGCCCTCGGCCCGGCCCACTATCATCTGTGCCGGGGCCTTAAAACCTTTTGCGGCACTTTTTTCGCTGGCCGCCTGGTAGCGCAAGCCGTTACGCATGTGTGGCAGCCCCCGGGACAGCAGGGCACGTGATTTATCGCCGGGCAGCTTATAGTTCATGAGGAAAACACCACGGTCTTGTTACCGCGCACGATGACCCGGTCCTCCAGGTGATGACGCAAACCCCGGGACAAAACCGCCTGCTCCACATCCCGACCGAGTCGCACCATGTCGTCCTTGTCACAGCTATGGTTAACCCTGATGACATCCTGCTCGATGATGGGTCCCTCATCCAGGTCCTCGGTCACATAGTGGCAGGTGGCGCCAATCAGTTTCACACCGCGGTCGTAGGCTTTCTGGTAGGGGTTGGCCCCTATAAACGACGGCAGGAAACTATGGTGGATATTGATAAGTCGCCCGGCAAACTCATGACATATTGCCGGCGGAATGATTTGCATATAGCGCGCCAGTACCACGGTGTCGGCCTGATGCCGCCTGACAATATCGGTAACCTGTTCAAACGCTGCAGACTTGTCCTCCTTGGGTACCGGCACATAGTGAAAGGGTATGCCGTGCCACTCAACCATGCTGCGCAGGTTTTCGTGGTTTGAGATGACGCAGGGAATCTGGCAGGGCAGCTCACCGCTTTTCCAGCGGTGCAAAATATCCGCCAGGCAGTGTGAAGCATGGCTGGCCATCACCACAACGCGCTGTAAATCGGCGTTGTCGCGCACATGCCACTGCATATCGAATTCCTGCCCCAGGGGAGCGAACTCCTCCCGAAACTGTGCCAGACCGACAGCCAGGGACTCGGCACTGATAACATTGCGCATGTAGAACCAACCCTGCTCGACGTCCGTATGGTGATTGGATTCCAGCAGTGATCCGCTGCGCTGTGCAACGAACTGGGCAACCGCCGCCACAATCCCCACTTTGTCCGGGCACGATATGACCAGGGTGTAACTGGGCAATCGGTGTAGATCATTCATCGCTATAGTGTCCTTGTTGGGCTGTCGCCCGATTTGTAATTGAATCAGAGCATATCGCGAAGACGGTAATAAAGCATACCCAATGCAACCATCTGACCACCAAACTTCTGGCCGAAGGGTATTCTGCGATGCCGCACGCCGGAAAATACGTCCATACGTTCAAATGTTCCGGCCACTGCATCTGCCATGATTTCGCCACAGGCATGGGTCATGTTCACGCCATGACCACTATAGCCCATGGAATAAAACACATTGTCGCCGATACGACCCAGCAGTGGCACACGATTAACCACAATGCCAATCTTTCCACCCCAGGCATAATCCACGCGCTTGCCCGCCAGCTGAGGATAGATCTTGCGCATGCGCGGCACCATGGAGCCCTCGATACTCCTGGGCTCCCGGCCCGAGTAATTACAGCGGCCACCAAACAGCATGCGACGGTCCGCCGACAGGCGAAAATAATCCAACACCTCATTCTGGTCACAAACCGCAAGGTCCAGAGGATTGATTTCCTTAACCTCAGCTTCGCTCAAGGGCTCTGTGGCCAGAATATAACTGCCCGCAGGAAAGACCTGGCCTGACAATGCCTTCTGCTCCAGGTGTTGATAGGCATTCCCGGCTAACACGACAAAATCCGCGGTCACCCTGCCCTGCTCCGCGGTCACCACAGGCTTGGCACCGTGAGTAATACCGGTCACTTTGCTGCCCTCGTGTATGGCAACGCCCAGGCCGGCGGCGGCGCGAGCTTCGCCCAGGCACAGATTCAATGGATGCAGGTGGCCGTTGCGATTATTAATCAGGCCGCCCAGGTATTTTTCCGTACCCAGTAACTGTGGCAACTCCCGGGCGGGCACCAATCGCAGCTGATCCTCCATGCCGCGGGCGCACAGTGACTCGTACCAGGCCTGCTGGTCGTCCAGCTGACGCGGTTTAAGCGCCACATCCATATAACCGTATTTCAAGTCACAGTCGATGGCGTATTTCTTCACGCGCTCGGCAATAATATCGTGCCCGCGGTAGCCCAGATCGAACAGCAAATCAGCGTGGGTATCACCCCAGGTTTTCCTCAGGGTAGCCTCGCCGCACATGCCGCCAATCATCTGGCCGCCGTTGCGCCCCGAGGCACCCCAGCTGACGCGGTTCTGTTCCAGCACGATGACCTTGTAGCCACGCTCCGCCAGAGTAAGCGCTGTGGCGATGCCGGTGAACCCCGCTCCAATCACACAGACATCCGCCCGGTGATCTCCGCGCAGCGGAGGATACACGGTATTATCGTTACACGTTGCCGCGTAATAGGAAGGGCAATGCTGCTCGGCAGACGTCATAAAAACACTCTTTTCTATATCTATATTTAATTTTTTGAATGTGCATATAATGCCATTTTGAGCGCCCGGTTCCAAGCGTTTCGCGCTCACAATCAGGCCCAAAGGTTTTCAACCATGAGTGAAAAAAAATCCGGTATTAACCAGGCAATACACATAGAACGGCGACGCCTGTTGATCGATGCCACTATGAGCGCAATTTCCGAGCACGGCCTGTCAAAACTGACCCTGGCGAAGATTGCCAGCGTCGCAGGCCTGACTGCAGGGTCAGTTAACTTTCACTTTTCCAGCAAGGAAACGCTGCTGCTGGAGACTCTCACTTTTCTCGCCCAAGAGTTCGAGCAGAGCATAGACAAAGCATTGAAACAGGCGGGTGCAGATCCGGCAAGACGCATGACAGCACTGTTTGAGGCTTCGCTGGATCCGGAAATAACAGAGCCACGCAAAATGGCCGTGTGGTTTGCCTTTGCCTCAGAGGCAAGAGCCCGGATCGACTACAAACGTATCTGTGGGGCCCAGGACAAAAAAATATTCGCGATCACACTAAAGCTGTGCGATGAACTCATCCACCTTGGGGGCAAACAGCACTATATGCATGCGCGCGCCATGGCCAACTCCGTGCAGGGACTTGTTGATGAAATATGGCAGGAAATTCTCTATGCCGGCAACGACTACGACCGGGATGACGCACGCTTTCTGTATCTCTCCTTTCTGGCGAGCGTATTTCCCTGGGCTTTTGAGGCGCCAAACCAATCAGCGGTACGCGGCGAGATGTTGACTTTGCAGGATAAATCGCTGCGCATAGTCCGTGCCGACAAAACGCACCTGGCAGCGACCAGTCAATTGTTCGATCTGTACCGCCAGTTCTACCAGGAGCAGGCAGATCCCAGGCTGGCGCGAAAGTTTATTGGAGACAATATCCGCAAGGATCGCTCGGTGATATTTCTGGCGCTGGATAACGCTGATCAGGCACTGGGCTTCGTGCAACTTTATCCGGGTTGGTGCTCGGTAGCGGCAGCGCCTCTGTGGACCCTGTATGATCTCTACGTGGATCAATCGGCACGGCAGCGCGGCGTAGGCAGAGCCCTGATGCTTCGCGCGGAGAAAATGGCGCGTCAAACCAGCGCGTGCCGCATCGATCTGGAGACCGCAATCGACAACTACAGCGCCCAGGCGCTGTACGAAGAACTGGGGTATGAGCGCGAAGCCCATTTTTACAAGTACTCACTGGGTCTGGCTTAAAGCAGAGGCAGTACCGGCCCACCTCATGCGGGAAAAAAGTTGTTGTCATCCTCCAGATCGGCCTGGGCCAGTAACAGCGCCTGGCGCAGCGCCGATACCATATCGTCAATCTGCTCCCGGGTAATAATCAGTGGGGGCGACATGATGCAAACGTTGATCAACGGTCGCACCAGCAGCCCAAACTGATGACAGTAATTGTCCACCAGTTCGCCAATGGCGTAATCCTGGGCCAACAGCCTGGCCCCCCGCTCATCGTTTTCCAGGCGCATCTCGATAGCCGCCATCAATCCGGTACCACGAACATCTCCAACCAGGGGTATATCCAGCAGGGTACGCAACTGCGACTGGAAATAAGGCGCAACTTCCTGCACATGGGCCAGGAGATTCTCCTGCTCTATAATGTCCCAACTCGCCAGGGCTGCGGCACAGGCCACAGGGTTGCCCGACCAGGTATAGCCATTGGAGTAGATATTCCCATTCGCACTCTCTCCCGAGATTTCATCCAGGAAACGATCCGAAACTGCGTAACCACCCAGCGGCACATAACCTGATGTCACCCCTTTGGCGAAGGTAATGATGTCGGGCACCACGCCAAATACTTCCTGCGATGCAAACCAATGGCCGAGCCGCCCAAAGGCCGTAACCACTTCGTCAGCTATATAGACGATGCCATACTTCTTTACTACCTCCCAGCAACGGCGGTTGTAATCCAGCGGCGGCACGATGACGCCCCCCGACCCCAGTACGGGCTCGGCGATAAAGCACATGACATTTTCAGGACCCAGTTCGAGGATCTTGTTCTCCAACTCGGCAACCAGGAAATCACAAAAATCCTGCTCACTGATTTCCTGCGCGTGATGGTAGTGACAGGGCGAACTCAGAAAATGCACATTGTCTCGCATGGTATCCATGGCAGTCTTGTCCCGCTCCTTGCCGGTGACCGAAGCAGAGAGAAAAGTACTGCCGTGATAGGCATGGTTGCGAGACAAAATCTGTTTGCGCTGCGGACAGCCCTTGATATTGTTTGCCAGCTGGCACAGGCGCAGCGCGGAGTCGACGGCCGTTGACCCGCCCGTGGTAAAGAATACGCGGTTGAGATCGCCGGGGGTGTGCGCCGCTATACGAGCGCCGAGTTCAGCTTCCGTGGGGTGGATGACTGTAAAGGCAGTGGCGTAACCGAGCTGCATGATCTGCGCCGACACCGCGTCGGCGATTTCCTGCCGCCCATAGCCTGTCTGCATACACCACATACCGGCGGGACCGTCGAGCAGGCGCTGGCCATGCTCATCGTAGATATAAGCACCCTTGCCACGCACGATTACCGGGGTTGTCTCATCCTCCCCAAGCCCCGGCAGGTCACCCCAGGGATGCAATAAATGCTTATTAAACTGGTCGCGAGTGTTCATGCCCGGCCTTGCACTGCATGGGACAGGGTATCCAGGTACCAGTGGATGAATTCCTGCAATAGCTCCTCGAACTCAGGATGATAGGGCCCAGGCTCAAAAAAACGGGAATTCACGCCTTCGCTGTTGCGACTGATGATGAACTCATCCTCCAGGGTGGTGTTATGCCATAGCCACGTTAACCTGTCCCTGTCGTAATCAACCCCCTCTTGCGCATCGCCATTAACAAACCAGACTACTTCCATGTCAGTGGCGGTCAGGCCACGGGGTATAAATCGATATAGAACACAGTGATCGGGATAGTTGAGCATGAAGCACAATGGCCCCATCTGGAAATCACCGGCGCCGCCGTCATAACCCTGTATATCGCCCATTAGCGGAGCCACCGGCTGGCCGTCTTCACTACCAGTGAGATAGCCCTCATACAGACCATAGCGACTGGTGTAAACGCACGCCCCAAAGCCGGCTGCATTAAGATAGACGGCATAAAACTCCTTGCCCATTCCCTTAATACCAGTGATTTCTTCTGTGCGATCCAGCATGGCCTGCACAATACTCTCTACGTTACAGTCACGATCCTTCAGCGTATGCATGCGGGCGTAAGCACGATGCGACGTGGCGCAGTGATAGCACTCCAGGTAGTTTTCCAGTACCAGCTTCCAGTTGGCATCCACCCTGTAGGTCTGCTTATGAGCCACCTTGGCGCGCTCCAGACCATAGGCGCCCAGTGGCTCCGCCAGATTCGACAGGGGCTTCAGGAAGTCCGCAGCATGGGGATCACAGTTGATAAAAATTAACCCCATGTAAACTACGATACGCGCCTTCTTCAGACCATGACTGGCCAGGTCAAAGTCCGCGCGCACCTCCATCTCACGGGCAGCCTTCAAACTACCGTCTGTGTTGTAGACCCAGCCGTGATAAGGGCACACGAAGGTTTTGCGGTTTCCGGACTTTTCCTCACAAACGCGGGCGCCACGGTGCCGACAGACGTTTATCAGCGCATGTAACTCTGCGGACTTATCACGCACGATAATCACGGAATCTTCGCCGATTTCCAGTAGCAGGTAGTCACCGGGGTTGGGCAGTTCGGACACATGGCCAGCGTAAAGCCAGCTGCGAAATACCAGGTGGTCCAGCTCTTTTTCGTAAACCAGGTGTGAACGATAAAAGTACGAATCTATAGCGTAATCGGGCCGGGACTGCTCAGCCCTGACCATTGCTGCAATTTTTTCGATCGAGTCATCGACGTCGGTAGCAATAAACTTCATCTATCTGTCCGGGAGTTCTTTATTTAAAACCTGCGCAAGTCAGCGTGCAGACATTCTACTACAAGTGACTATATGATCATATAGTTTGCTATATGGCCATATAATATATCAGGAAGAACACCTGGCTGTCACACTGCGCGCAGGTACCACTCGTAATCGAGATTGGAAATCTGCGCATGGTAGCTGTCACATTCAGCGCGACGCATGGTCTGAAAAACACTGCAGTAGGAACTTCCCAGGTAGTCCTGCAGTACTGCCGAGCGGGCAAACTCCTGCAATGCAAATTCCCAGCGATCAGGCAACACAGCCTCCTGCGCCGGTAGCAACGTATTTTCGGGAACCATGGGGCCCGGTTCGCACCCCTGGGTGATGCCGTGATGCATACCTGCCAGTATCGCCGCTACCACCAGATAGGGATTGGCATCGGCACCGGCCACCCGGTGTTCCACGCGCATGTTTTCGGGCCTGGAAACGGGGATCCGCAAACTTACATCGCGATGATTGTAGCCCCAGCAGGGCGACATCGGCACATACGTCCCCGGGACAAAACGCCGGTAGGAATTGGCGTTGGGTGCAAAGATCGCCATGGCCGCAGGCATGGTATCGGCCATGCCACCGATCGCGTGGCGCAGCGTATCGGAAATTGCCGGCGTCTGCTTACTGCGGCTATCACTGAACACGTTGACAGAATCCGCATCGTACAAACTGGTGTGAATATGCATGCCACAGCCCGCACTGGCGGCAAAAGGCTTCGCCATAAAGGTCGCCGAGATGCCGTGCTTGAGCGCGACACCCTTTACAATTCGCTTAAGCAAAAGTGCATGATCGCAGGCGACCAGGGGATCGTGCACATGGTGGGTATTGATTTCCCACTGACCCGGTGCGAATTCACAATGCATGGTGGTAAGGGGTACGCCCTGCAACTCACAGGCAACCCGCACGTCATTCAGAAAGGCGTCGTGCTCCCACAAGTCTTCCGCCATGGCGTATTGAATGCCCTGCTGCTGCATACCTGTCCCGGGTATACGTCCCAGCAGCGGCACGGGTACCACCCCATCCCCCGGGGCCACCAGGTAGAATTCCAACTCCGTGGCGACCACCGGCGTAAGACCGGAGTCAGCAAAGCGCTGCAATACCCGCGCCAGCACGTTGCGTGGATCAACCCATGCCGGTTCGCCGTCGAGTTCACCCAGAGAGGCCAACACCTGCCCGGTGGGAGACGCCAGCCAGGGTATCGGCGCCAGAGAGCCTGCAATTGGCAGCAGTTTTTTGTCCGGTTCGCCCGCCACCAGCTCCGGGTCGACCTTGTCGCTGTACTCACCCATAGTGGTAACCAGGGGCTGGCTGGCCACACTTTTCAGTGAGCCGCTGACCAGGGCCTGGAATTCGCTGCGGTGGATGCGCTTGCAGCGAAAAATGCCGTTCATATCCGGCATCAACACTTCCAGCATTTGAATATCCGGATACTGCGCTATAAATGCGTCCAGTTCACCCTGAGTTGCTACTTGCATCATTCACCTCATAATGGCGCTTTACGCTATCCAGGATCCCCGGGCACAATCAAAGCATCCAGTCCAATACAATCATCTACCATCAACCTCACGGGGTTTATATCAACCTCAGCCATACAGTCTGCCAGCGCGACTGCCAGCACCGACAGGCGCGATGCCATGTCACAATATTGGTCTATTGCCAGCGCAGGCCGGCCCCGCAGCTCACTTAACAGTTTGCGCAATTGCAGGCCATCCACAGCCTGGCGCGCCCGGGCCGGACTGAAGGGAGGCAACAACACTGCCACGTCCCGCACAACTTCTGTGTGTATTCCACCCAGACCCAACAGTACCATTGGACCAAAATGCGCATCCCGGGCGACGCCCAGGATCATCTCCACGCCAGCCCCCTCAATCATGGGCACCGCCATGGCCTGGGGACCCAGGCGCGCGGCAAGCCGGTTGTAGGCTGCCCCAAGCTCATCAAAACTTTTCAGGTCCAGTATTACCCCGCCGACCTCAGACTTGTGCGCGATACCCGGCATCGCGGTTTTCAGCACTACCGGGTAACGTAATTGCCCGGACAGTGCGCCAAGCTGCGCGGCATCGGCAATAGAGATACCGTCGGCTATGGGAATATCAAAGTCACGTAAAAGATCCCCCGCCACTGCCTCGGACAGGGGCTGCCCCGCCCGCAACCGCTCGCGCCAATGGGTGAGTCTGGCGGTATCCAGCTCAGGCAATACCTGCGTATCAGCTTGCGCTATAAAGTTACGCCAGGACAACAGGCAGCGCGCGCCCACCAGGAACTCACGTAAGCCATCGAGCACGGGTGTGCCCTGTGCGGTCGCCTGCACTACACGAGGATCACTGCCAGAGCCCTGGTGATTTGCTACCAGGAAAACCGGCTTACCCGTGGCCAGCTGCGCAGCTCGCAAATACTCAAGATAGGATGGGTAGATCTCGCCACCGGGTGCCCGATCGTGAATCACCGCCCCCAGCGCCGCACCCGGGTCAGACAGTATCGCAGTAAAGCAATCAGACATGGTTTGCGCGGCGTCTGCACCACCACTACCCCAGGCATCCAGCGGGTTGACCGCAGGTAATCCGGCATCCAGCAAAGTCTCCAATCGCTCTACAGTAGACGACTCCAACTCAGTCAGGGGCACCTGCAGTTGCTCAGCCAGATCTATGGCCAACTGGCGCTCCCCACCCGAGTCGTGCAGACATACCAGCCCACCGTCCGCCACGGGGCTGGGCTGGGCAAACATAATTAACGCGGTGGCCAGCTGCGTCATATCGTCCACCCGCTGCACACCGTAGCGGTCGAACACGGCCTGGTAGCTGGTATCGCTGCCAACCAGCGCGCCGCTGTGGGATACCGCCAGCTGCGCGGCCAGGTCACTCTTACCCACCTTGATTACGACGATGGGGACTTTGCGTTGTCGCGCCTTGCCCAGGGCGGCAATAAATTTGGCAGGGTGCCGACTGGTCTCCAGAAACAGACCCACCACACGCGTTTCCGGCAGGTCCAGCACATAATCAAGATAGTCTTCCATGGCCAGACACAGTTCCTGACCGGTAGACGCGGCAAAACTGAACGCCAGGCGCTCCTCGCAATCCAGAATACCTGACATACCCGCACCCGATTGACTCAACAGCGCCACATTACCCGCAGCATTGTGGGCCCGGGTGTCAAAACCGGAAATCCACACCCCCTCATGGAAATTGAAAAAGCCCATGCAGTTGCCGCCGTGTAACAACAGGCCAGCGGCCAGGGCTTTATCCCGCACTCGCTGGCGCAGGGCGGGTGACCGGTCCTGGTCCAGCTGCAGGGATGAGAAAATAGTGGCCGCAGGTACACCCAACGCTATCGCCTCGTCGAGACAGGCTTCTACACGGGCATCACTTACTGCGAACACCACATGTTGTGGCACCAGCGGCAGAGCCGAGAGGGTGGGGTAGCAAGCAATACCGTCAATCGAATCGCTGCCGGGGTTTACCACGAAGAGGTCGCCTGAAAAACTGCCCTTGCGCAAGTTGACCAGTACCTCGTTGCCGGGCGAACCCGGGCGGGCACTGGCCCCTACCACCGCGATCGAGCGCGGTCTCAGCAGCGGATCGAGTCGGCGGGGACCATTCATTAGCTACTAGAAATTGCCAGGGGGCGTGGCGCGACGACGCGGGTGACTGAACACCGGGGCATCGATTACCTTGCACGGTGCCAGCACCCGGGTCCAGTGCAGCTCCCGCTGGTAGTAGATCTCGGCCACCAGCTCCTCCCCCACCGCCCCGTGCGGCATTTCAATCTGGGCGAAAGCCACATTCGACTTGGCGGTCGGGCACCAGGCAGCGGAAGTTACCGTACCCACCTGTTTATTGCCCTTGAGCACAAAAGAGTGATTCGCCGGTTTGTTGCCATCGACATCCAGAATAGCAAAACGATAGCGCGATCCATTGGCCAACTCCTGCTGCAAGGCACGACGCCCGTTGAAGACCGACTTTTCCATATCGACCAACCAACCCAGGCCCAGCTCAAACGGGGAGCGCGAGCGCCCGTTGCGGACCACTTCTTCAGCAGGCATAAAATCCACGCCTGCCTGCAGGAAACCCGCCTCGATTCTGGCCATCTCCAGGGCATGAGTGCCGAAGGGCTTGATAAGGTAGGGCTCGCCACTCTCGAACAGCCGATCCCACAGAGCCTCGGCTTTGTGTGGTGCTATCCACAACTCATAACCGAGGTCACCGGTGAACCCGGTGCGGCTGACCACCAGCGGCTCCCCTTCGAAATCAAACTCGGTCAAACCAAAGGGCTTGAGCTGATCCAGCCCCACCAGCCCCATGGCAGTCAGTGCCGCACAGGATGTTGGACCCTGCACCGCCAGGGCGGCCACTTCGGCAGTTTCGTCTTCAATCGTTACATCAAAGCCCAGGGCCGACCAGTGCAGCCAGTCTGTGGCGCGCGCATAAGCGCAGATGCGATAGTCATTTTCTGCCAGGTGAAAGATAGTGCCATCATCCATAACCTGGCCGGCCTCATCACACCAAACAGTATAGCCAACCCGCCCAACGCCAATTTTGCTGACATCCCGAGTCACCAGGCGATTCAGGTAGGCTTCCGCATCGTTCCCGGTAATGCGGTATTTATTCATCGGCGTGAGGTCGAACACGCCAGCGGCGTTGCGCACGGCAAAATACTCCAGCTCAACGTCGGTATAGGCGTTCGGCGTGGTGTAGCCCATCCAGTCGCCCCAACAGTTCAGCTCACATGCCGCCGCAATCCTGGAGTGAAAGGGCGTGGTGAGCATCATAGTGTCATCGCTTCCTGTGGTCATGCCGCTGCCCCCCGCTTGATTATTTCCCGCGCCGCATTGCGTCCGGCCAGTCCCATTACTCCACCGCCGGGATGGGCGCCCGCGCCGCACAGATACAACCCGTCAAACGCCGCATTGTATTGCGTCGCTCCCGGAAACGGCCGCATCATCAGCACCTGGTCCATGCCCAGCTCGCCGTGATGCCAGTGACCCCCGGTCATACCGTAATCCCGCTCCAGATCAGCCGGAGTGAGCAATTCACTGGCTACGATTTGCTGTTCGATTCCCGGGGCGTACCTGGCGATACACTCCACCACCAGTTGGGTAAATGTGTCCCGGTGAGCTTCCCACCCACCCCGTGGCGAATAGGGCGCGAACTGCACGATGGCAGACAGCACATGACCACCGGCTGGCGCCAGCTGGGCATCGTGCACGGTGGGAATACTGATATCCAGGGCTGGCGCCGTAGAATATTCCTTGTATTTGACCGCATTGAACGCGCGTTCGATGTAGTTCATATCGGGTGCAATTACCAGACGCTGACCCAGTTGTCGCTGATGCAGCCCGGTGAATACGGGGACGCCGTTCAGTGCCAGGTGTAACTTGGCGGCGCCGCCGGTGCACCTGATCTGGCTGACCCGTCGCGCGGTATCCGTTTCAAGGTTGCGCAAACCAACCAGTCGCTCAAAAGTCGTTACCGGGTCGGCATTGGATACCACAATCCCCGCGCTGATCTGCTCCCCATCTGACAGCGTCACGCCGGTCACCCGGCCCGCATCAACATCAATACTGGCGACCGCAGAACTGAGGCGAATTTCTACTCCGGCCGCCCGCGCACTGGCAGCCATGGCCTGCCCCAGGGCGCCCATACCGCCCTTCACCTGGGCATGACCGGCGTGACCAAACACTTCGCCCACCCGACGGTAAAGATAGCCAAATACAGTGCCCGGGGTGCGCGGCCCCATATGGGAGCCGAGCAGGCTGTCCAGGCTCAGCAGCCCCTTGAGCTGCGCATTGTCGAAGTTCTCCTCCATCACGTCATGCATATTGATCAGGATGATGCGCATCAGGTCGCTCATATCATCCCTACCCAGCATCTTCAGCCCCAGGCCCAACTTGATCAGTGTCAGCCGGTCTGTCAGGTTCGACTCAACCAGTTTCGGGGCGCGAGCCTCGAACGCCCCGGCCAGTAACTTCGCATACCTGGTGGTTTTGGCATGAAATTTACGGAAGGCGGCACTATCGGCCGCCGTAATATTGCCACCCTCAACATAGTCACCGCGCTGGGTCAGGTGCCGCCCATCCACGTCCAGCGAGATCGAAGCCAGCTCCCGGGCCGCCCATCGCAGGCCATGATTTTCCAAAGCGAGATCGCGGGCGACCGTCGGATGCAACTGGTTGAGCCATTGGGCGCAGGAAGATACCGAATAACCCGGGGCAAACTCCCGCGTCGCGGCACACCCGCCGGGCTCGGCGTTGGCCTCCAGCACCAGGACCTTCTTGCCCGCCCTGGCCAGGTATGTCGCACACACCAGGCCGTTGTGACCCGCGCCCACCAATGCCACATCATAGGTGTCAGTCATCGGCGTAGCCTCCGGGCACTGTGTTGGGTTTGCGCAAATCGTGGAGGATCTCCCGCGCCGCATTGGCCCCTGGCGCGGCCATCACGCCACCCCCGGGATGCGTTCCGGAGCCACACATATACATGCCCTGCACCGGCCCCCGGTACTGGGCATAACCGGGGAAGGGCCTGTTGAACAACAGCTGGTCAAAGGTCAGCTCCCCCTGGAATATATTACCCTCGGTAAGACCGACTTCTGCCTCAATCTCGCGCGGCGTGCGGGTTTCGCAGTGCAGAATCAGATCCTTGAAATCCGGGCTATGTGCCGCGATCTGGTCGATGACCGACTTTTCAAAACCGTCTTTATCCGCGTCCGTCCACTCGCCACCGTTGATTTTTGGCGGCGCGTACTGCACGAACACAGTCATCATATGCTTGCCAGGAGGCGCCATCGAAGGATCGGTCTGGGTCGGGATCAACATATCGACATAGGGGTCTTTGGACCAGGTACCATCTTTCCAGTCGTCATAGGCGCGTTCGATGCGCTCCAGCGAATCAGAAAAGTGCATATCGCCCAGCATTAACGGGCTGCTCTTGTCCAGCCCGTGAAACGTCGGCAGGCCATCCAGGGCGATGTTGAGCTTGCCAGAGGAGCCGCGGATTTTAAAA
>Ga0316193_10001695_pt1 | contig 15084 bp, 14 predicted proteins | sample MerIslsedime2_MG_FD_207735 | JGI IMG/M metagenome (GOLD analysis project Ga0316193, IMG submission 207735) | Coastal sediment microbial communities from Maine, United States - Merrow Island sediment 2 | ecosystem: Environmental > Aquatic > Marine > Coastal > Sediment | place: USA: Maine...
GAGGAAAAGGTATGGGACCCGGTCAGGGCATGGGACGTGGAAGGGGCATGGGCGGCAGAGGTATGGGGGGTAGAGGTACTGGTGGGGGAGGCGCGAGATAGAGTGTTAAAATCCGAGATCGGATTAATCAAAGTCCCGCTATCTGAAAGCCAAGGAGAAAGAGAAAATGAAACTTGTCGACATTATGCCAGTTGAGAAATGGGTAGAGATTGAGAAAGAGATTAATGAGCGATCCGGGCTCAATGCTGCGGTTTATGATGTTCAGGGTCTGAGGATTACCGATTTTAAAAAATGGGCCAACAGGCTGTGTCCAGCCATTCGGCAGACTGAAAAAGGGTTGCAATCCATCTGTTCGGTGGCCCATCAGAATGTTGCGGCTCAGGTTCTGAAAACCCGGGAAACCGTCGTTGACGAGTGCGATGCCGGCCTGATGAAATTTGCCGTTCCCATATTTGTGGATAACGAGTTTCTGGGGGTGGCCGGCGGTTGCGGTAAGCTAAGGGGTGAAGGACAGGTGGACGTGTATCTGGTGCACCGCACAGCGGACCTGGATGAAAAAGTCGTCGGCGACCTTTCAGGTGATATCGAGACGATTGGGGAGGACAGGTTGGAATCCGTTATCAACTATGTTGAAAAAGAAGTGGGTGTCATTATCGCCAAGTTCAGCACAGAATCCAGAGGTCTGAATTAAGAAAAGCCACCGAAGGAGAATGCCAATGATCATAACTATCGCCAGCGGAAAAGGGGGAACCGGTAAAACGACCGTAGCCACCAATCTGGCGTTGTCCATCGGGACAAAGGTTCAGTTGCTGGACTGTGATGTCGAGCAGCCCAATGCCCACCTGTTTCTGAATCCTGTTTTTGAGCGGACGGATACCGTTACCACTCCGGTACCCGAAATTGATATGGACAAATGCACGTTCTGCGGAAAATGCGGCGAATTATGCGAGTTTAAAGCCATTGTGGTCGTCGGTGAAACAGTTTTAGCATTTGATGAACTCTGTCACAGTTGCGGCGGCTGCATGGCGGTTTGTCCCGAGGGTGCCATCACTGAAAAGGGCCGGGAACTGGGGGTCCTTCAAAGAGGTCATTGCAACGGCATTGAATTCATGCATGGGAAATTGAGGGTGGGCGAAGCCATGTCACCGCCCCTGATCAAAGAGGTGCTGTCTTACAGGGATCCGGCCAAACTGACCATTGTGGATGCCCCCCCGGGAACCTCGTGCCCGGTGATTGAGACCATGAAACCGGCTGATTTTGTTTTACTGGTCACCGAACCCACGCCATTCGGTCTTAATGATTTAAAGCTGGCGGTCGGCGCGACAAAAATTCTCGATATCCCCTGCGGGCTGGTTATTAATCGCTGCGATATGGGAGACGAAAAAGTTAACGCATACGCCGACGACGAAAATTTACCGATTCTCATGGAAATACCCTTTGATCGGCGCATTGCCGAAGTCTATTCCAGGGGCGATATGATCGTGGACGTGATGCCGGAATGGAAGGCGAAATTCCTGGAGCTTTACGAGAAGATTAAGGCTCAACTAAATTAAGACAAGCAGCATGCAAGGAGATGGGAACCAGCCGATGAAAGAATTAATTGTCATCAGCGGCAAAGGCGGTACCGGTAAGACCAGTTTAATGGCTGCTTTTTCTTCGTTGGCTGAAAACAAGATACTTTGTGATGCCGATGTGGATGCGGCTGATCTGCATTTAATCATGGACCCCAAAGTCGTGCGGCGCACTGAATTTCAGTCCGGAAACACCGCCGCGATAAACAAAGACATGTGCACCGAATGCGGTCTATGCCGGGAGATGTGCCGCTGGGATGCCATCAGCGCCGTTTATGAAGTCAACTCCATTGGCTGCGAAGGCTGCGGGGTCTGTGTTCATTTTTGTCCTGAAAAGGCCATTGATTTTCCGGAAAACACCTGTGGCGAGTGGTTCGTTTCGGACACCCGCTTAGGACCTATGGTGCATGCCCGGCTTGGCATTGCCGAGGAAAATTCCGGCAAACTGGTCTCCCTGGTGCGTCAGGAAGCCCGAAAACTGGCCGAATCAAAAAAACTTGATCTGATTCTTACCGATGGTCCTCCGGGGGTGGGTTGCCCGGTAATTGCATCCATCGGCGGCGCCAGTGCCGTGCTCATTGTCACCGAACCCACTGTTTCCGGCAAACACGATATGGAGCGGGTGGCACAGCTGGCTGCCCATTTTAAGGTTCCGGCCATGATCTGTGTCAACAAGTTTGATCTCAACCTGGAGCAGACCCGGGAGATTGAAAACTATGCCGAAAAAAAGGGTATTATTTGTTTGGGACGCATTCCTTTTGATCCGATTTTCACCAAAGCCATGATCAAGGTCCAAACCGTTTTTGAATATAATGGCCAATCAGCGGTAGGCGAGGCCCTCCGGGGTACCTGGCAACGGCTGGCAGAAAAGCTGGAGTTGGGATAGCTGTATACACACTATTAATTCACTAATTATCAAAGGAGGTTTTTTACTATGAAATTTGCAATTCCTTTAGCCGAAGGAAAACTCACCGCCCATTTCGGGCATTGTCAGGAATTCGCACTGGTGGAAGTTGAAGCCAATCAGATTAAAAACAAAGAGACCCTGGTCCCGCCGCCCCATGAACCCGGGGTGCTGCCAAAATGGCTCCATGACCTGGGCACCAATGTGATTATTGCCGGCGGAATGGGGGCAAGGGCGTTGGAGCTTTTTGCCCAAAACAATATAAAGGTGATTGTCGGTGCCGCGGCCCTGACGCCTGAAGAACTGATAAATCAGTACCTGGACAATTCACTGCAAACCGGCGGTAATGTCTGTGATCATTGATTAGATTTTAACAAGGACACGGATCAACACGGATTACACAGATAGGTAAATGTCTTTTTAACTTTTCTATAAAAAACACTGGCATTTAAAAAATCGGTGGGGATCTGGGTTAATCTGTGTCCTGTTATCCATAATTAAATTTTTGCCATTTTTCTTGTTAAGTAAGTCAATGGAACAGAAAAAAACCGATTTCTGGCAGCATCATTCGTTACACTTCCTGGAGATGGCCTTTCGCAACGACAGGCGGGAGAGAGTCGCGCAACCAGATGGATACGGGAAGCGGACCGGTGAATGCGGTGATACCGTAGAAATATATTTGACCATCGACAGTGGGCGCATCCGGTCGGTTTCTTATGAAACCAACGGCTGCATGAATACCAATGCCTGCGCCAACACGGTGGCTGAGTTGGCGGAGGGAAGAAAAACGGAGGATGCCTGGGAGATCACCTCTGAAGATGTGGTCGCTTACCTGGAAACACTGCCGCCGGAAAATACGCACTGTGCGGAACTGGCGGTGGGCGCGTTTTATCTGGCGCTAACCAAATGGCAGGAATTCCAGCGCCGGCCCTGGAAGAAATTATACCAGGGCAAGTAAGGTATCACCAGGTGGTTGCCGGGATGCAACGAGTGATTGAAAACCAACCCCAAATCATTTCAATAATGAGGAGGAACCTCAAATGGCAGATGAAAAAAAAGCAGCCGAAACTAAGGTAAAAAAATTGGCCGATCCCGTTGCCGCATCAATTGATGTTGCGACCCAACAGATGATCCAGCGGTCCCATGAACTGGGCATAGAAACTGCATTTGACAGGGCCGTGACGATGAAGCCCTGTAACATCGGCACCCAGGGGATTTGTTGCAAGAACTGCGGCATGGGACCCTGTCGGCTCCCATTGCCGAAAGGGGGGATCGAAGGCGAAGACACCCGCAAAGGTATCTGCGGTGCCACACCCAATACGATTGCCGCACGGAATTTCATCCGGATGATTGCCGGCGGCGCGGCCGCGCATTCGGATCATGGACGTTCGGTGGCCGAAGTTTTTATGTCCGCTGCCAGAAAAGAAACCGATGCATACAAGATCAAGGATACCAGGAAATTACTGGAAGTCGCTCCCTACCTGGGGGTGGAAACCACCGTTGAGGTCGACGGGCAGAAACTAGATCGCGATATTGATGAAATTGCACTGGAAGTTGCCGAAAAAGCCTTAAAGGAGTGGGGCAAGTCCGAAGGCGAATTGCTCTATTTAAAAAGAGCGCCCGCACCCCGCTATGAAATCTGGAAAAAGCAGGGGGTTCGGCCCCGAAACATCGACCGGGAAATTGTTGAAATTATGCATCGGACGCACATCGGGGTCGATCAGGACTATAAAAACCTGATGAAACAGGGAACCCGGGCTGCGATTGCCGACGGCTGGGGAGGCTCGATGTTGGCCACAGATCTTCAGGATATTCTTTTTGGCACGCCCTATCCAGTGGCATCTGAAGCCAATCTGGGTGTGATGAAAGAAGACATGGTCAATATTATTATCCATGGTCATGAACCGGTACTTTCCGAAATGATCGTGGCGGTGGCCCAGACCAAAGAGATGAATGATTATGCAAAATCAAAAGGTGCCAAGGGAATCCAGCTGTCCGGAATCTGTTGTACGGCCAATGAAATGCTGCAGCGTCATGGCGTGCCCCTGTGCGGCACCTTTTTACAGCAGGAACTGGCGATTATCACCGGTGCCTGCGACGCCATGGTGGTTGACATTCAGTGCATCTTTCAGAACCTGGCCAATGTCGCCAAGTGTTTTCACACCAAGCTGATTACGACCCACCCCATCGCGCGGATGGAGCAGGAAAATGTCGTTCATATCGAATTTGACGAACACCATGCTCTCGAAGATGCCGAAAGGATTGTCAAGATGGCCATCGACAATTTCGAAAACAGGGGCACGGAAGTGATGATCCCCAAGCAAAAGGCTCCGATTGTGGCCGGCTTTGGTGTTGAATCCGTCGAGTACCACCTGGGCGGTACGTTTCGCGGTTCTTACTACACCCTGAATGACAACATCATCAACGGCCGGATCCGGGGTATCGGCGGGGTGGTGGGCTGCAATAATGTCCGCACCCGGCATAATGACGGCCATCTAACGGTGGTCAAAGAACTGATCAAAAATGATGTGATTGTTCTCACTACCGGCTGTAATGCCATTGCCTGTGCCATGGAGGGGTTGCTGACCCCTGAATCCGCCCAAGTTTTCTGTGGTCCGGGACTGGCAGAGGTGTGTGAAACCGTTGGCATTCCGCCGGTTTTGCATTTGGGCTCGTGCGTGGACAACAGCCGGATCCTGCTGGCTGCCACCGAAGTGGTCAAAGCCGGCGGGCTGGGCAATGATATCTCCGATTTGCCGGCCGCCGGCAGCGCTCCGGAGTGGATGAGTGAAAAAGCCATCAGCATCGGACATTATTTTGTGGCCTCCGGTGTCTATACCGTTTTTGGGGTCGGCCTGCCGGTATCCGGCGCACCGGTATTTCAAAAATATATATTTGAAGAATTTGAAAAATTGTACGGCGGTATGTGGGACCTGGTGGTGGATCCCGTGGAGCATGCCCACAAGATGATTGCCCATATAGACCGCAAACGAAAAGATCTCGGCATCGATAAGGCCAGAGAGCGGGTCATGATGGATATGTCAGATCGTCGGGCGATGGACACAATGTAATCGTTCGATCGAAATCGAAACCATGATGGAGGCTAAATACTGCAACATCCAATCGGTTAGTAAAATTTTTAAGGTCGGCGTGCCCTTTCAGGAACTGCTCAAGGTCATTGACGAAGAGAAGCCGGCCCTAGTTGTAATGGGTACCAAAGGACGCAGTAACATTGCCGGCGCTCTCTTTGGATCGACCGCTGAAAAAATGTTTCGTCGTTGCCCCGTTCCTTACTGAGCGTTCGTGAAAAAAAATAATGATGGGTACCTTTCTCATCAGGGGAAGCCCGGAAATAAACTCACAATTAAGGTACTATCTTAACTGTTACGCTCGATTCAGGATGCAATGCACATTAGAACATTCAAGGTTTAGAATTAAGGGGCAGTATAATTACTACCCCTTAATTCTGAGCATAATGCAGCCTCCCATTGCTGCGGCTCAATTAAGATAAATCGGCAGTTTTGTTTTCCAATTCATCAATACGATTATTGATTGGTTGTTTTGAAAGATGATCATCGAACAGACTGAACATCCAACATCGAACATCGAATAATGATGTCGCTCCGCTCCGCAATTTAATTTGTTTTTCTTTTCAGCCCTTCGACTCCGCTCAGGGCCGTGAGCCTGTCGAACGGCCCTTTTGATACTCATAACGAAAATCTTAATTAATTTTTTTGTTTCTTGTAAAATATCATTTAGTAGTTCAAAATTATAAGTTTTCTTCTTCATCTTTTCCTATTCAACATTCGATGTTGGACGTTCGATGTTCTTTTTTTAGTTTATTTTCCGCAGTCTGCCGCCGTAAAATTAACACATTCCTTACGGGCCTGATCCCCGGGCCCGACCCCGGCCGTCACCTCTGCCTGGTCCCCGGCCTTGACCTCTGCCGCCGCCCCGGCGGCGACGCCTGCCCATGCCTCTAAATTCGTAGTCACCGCCTTCAATTCTAAGCGCTTTGCCGGTTATCAGCGCTTCGGATATACAATGGCGTGCCCGGGCCAGAATTCTACCGTAGGTTTGACGTGATACCTCCATTAAATTGGCGGCGGATTCCTGATCCAGACTTTCAAAATCGCTCAACCGGATGGCCTCGAGTTCCTCAACCGACAAAAGAACCTCACCGGTTACCGGAACGCCCTCGGGAATAAATGCGGTTAGTGTTGGATATCCTGATACAAATCTCGGCTTTTTGGGACGCGGCATGGTATATCTCCTCACCATGTTATGATCATTTGATCATAACATATATTTTGATTTACTTAATTTCAATAAATATTTTGGTCGAATGATCAAAATTATCCAAGCTCGAATAAAACCAAGAAATTGTGCAGGGCATCCTCACAGCCTCTACTTCATCCAGTATTGGCTAAATTCGAGCGCTCGCATTTGATCTTGAATTCCGGCTCTTTACTCTCTATATTGAATTGTTGCTTTTGATATACCTGATAAGATAAGAGATGACCTGAATTAAGACGACGGGATTACCCAATGATAAAAACCGATCAAATCCGTTTAACGACGACTGTTGCCGGTGCCGGCTGAGCTTCCAAGTTGCCGCCGGGGGACCTGGCGCGGGCACTGTGCGACCTGAAAATTCCCACCAATGCCAACGTCCTTGTTGGTATGGAAACAGCGGATGATGCCGGGGTGTATAAAATTTCAGAAGAGCTGGCTATCATTCAGACCGTAGATTTCTTTACGCCGATTGTTGACGATCCTTACTGGTTCGGTCAAATTGCGGCAGCCAATGCTTTGAGCGATATTTATGCCATGGGCGGCGTGCCGAAAACGGCAATGAACCTGGTGGGATTTCCGCTCAAACAAATGGATATCTCTATTTTGCGGCAAATCATCCAGGGCGGGCTGGACAAATTAAAAGAGGCCGATGTCGTGTTGTTAGGGGGTCACAGCGTTGAGGACAGCGAAATGAAGTATGGTCTTTCGGTTACCGGTTTCATACACCCGCAAAAAGTTGTGACAAAGAAAAATTTAAAGTCCGGCGACCGTCTCGTGCTGACCAAGCCGCTGGGTACCGGTGTCATCAACACGGCTATAAAGCGTGGCGTAGCTTCAGAATCCATCACCAAACAGATCTCGCGCATGATGGCTGCACTGAACCGTACGGCTTCTGAAGTAATGCAGCAATTCTCGGTGCAGGCCTGCACCGATATCACCGGTTTTGGGTTGCTGGGCCACCTGGCCGAGATGGTGGAGGATTCCGGGATGGCCCTGCGTCTGGAATCCAGTCAAATCCCTATTTTTCCGGAAGCGATTGAGTATGCCAGGATGGGGATGATGCCCGGCGGGACTTTTAAAAACAAAGAGTTTCGGCTGGCCATGATCGAATTTTCGTCGGGGGTGGATCCGCTTCTCCAGGATATTCTGTTTGACCCCCAGACCTCCGGGGGATTGATAATTTGCGTTAAAAAAGAACAGGCCGATGCGCTGGTCAGCAAGCTCATTGATGAGGGTGTGGCGGCCTCTAAAATCATCGGAGAGGTGATCAGCGTGGCAAGTGAAAAAATCTACGTCGAGTGAATTGTAGCTGTTGTCATAGATATGATCCGATATCGACGCTCAGTTTTGGACAATGTTTTTAATGCGTTCATACACATCGGTTGGGCTGGTTTTATTCTGAGTGGCGATTTTTTTCAGGGTCAACTCCTCGGAAGCATCAATCCCCTGCTTTTTTAATTCACGAACAACCAGTTTCATATTCAGGTTAAATTGGGTGCAAAAATCGGCCAGGGTAAGATTGCCCGTACCCGGCGGGGCTGACTCCGGCAATGCGTTATTATCCCCGGATTTTTGGGCAGCGATTATCGCGGCCGGTTGGATCGTCTGGTAGATCAGCTGGGGGGGAATATTGTACCGTCGCCCGATGGTGTCTAATGTTATATCGCTATTTTCAACTGTATATCCTGCTTTATCAAGCAGCTCCATACTTCTGGCAAGATCAAGGCTCATTTTTTTGGTAAACGTTTTCAGCGAGGACAGTTCCGCGTGTCCGTAAGGTGGTTCACCGTATTTTTCGGCGCCGGTATCCTTGAAATGCTCATTCAGCGTCATAACCCAGCTAAAGGGTGGTACCAAAAAATAAGTGCCGGCAGCGAACACAATAACAATAATCAGAGCGATATTAAACTCGGGGGTAAAGACTTTGATCTTTTTGGCCTTATTTTTGAGATATGATATAAGCGGTTTCCAGTTGTAGTAAATATGCAAAAACAGGGCGATAAGAAACAGCAGGCCCAGATTAATGTGTATGTTGCCCCAATCCGTTTTGCTCAATCCCCACAGGCGCCAGTCAGCCCAGTAGGCCACCCGGCCCTGGGGGACGATGTATAAAATTATGCTGGTCAGCAACATCAAAAGGAATGCCACCGTGGCAGTCAAAGATGTTATTCTACGAATCTTCAATATATTTTCCTTTGCTCTGAACTTTTTGCTAGCTTGGATGAAATAAATCGACCCTGTAGGCCAATTCCCGCAGGGCCGATTTATCGCTGAAAGGGGTAAAGGATGCAAATGGAGGTAATTGCCAAATTAACCCCTGTGCGAAGAAGTATTAGCAAATTTAATGCCACAAATTAGCGGCTATATTTTTTCTGGGCCGTGATACCGTATCTTTTCATGCGGTTCCAAACCGTGACCCGGGATATCCCTAAAATGTCCGGATCATAGGCTTTAATTAAAGGGATGACGATTTCGGTAAACACCTCCAGATAAGCTGCATCACAAATCCCGATGGGCAAGGGGGCATTGACGGTAAAACCCTTTCCGGGCCCATCACCTGTTTCGTTTTCAAAGCCTGTTCCGGGCCACAGTGTTTTGCCGCTTTCATGCAGCGAAATTACCAAAACCTGGTTGCTGGTGTAAAAAGCTTCCTGCACACCGTCTCCGTGGTGAACATCGATATCCAGGTAGAGGACTTTTTTGCCGTTATTCAAAAAACGCAGGCAGGCCTAACGAAATCAGAAGTTCCCGGGTTTTGGCAGCTCTTTGAGTGACAAACATGGATTCAGGCGGGTAGCTGTATTTTTCAAGCTCCTGTGAATGTATAAATACGGCTCTTTTAGAATTATCCATAGTCAAGTGGTTAACACTTTTTTTAAATCAATACCGTATTTTTTCATGCGGTTCCAGACCGTCACGCGGTTGATTCCCAGTATGCGGGCGGCCTGGGATTGATTGCCATTGGTTTTTTTCAAGGCTTCAACTAAGGCCTTCTTTTCATTGGAGTCACCTGAGTTGGATAAAAACGGTTGCGTTTCCCCTGTAATTTCCTGATCGTGAGTGTTCAGGTGCATTAGATTAGTCGTGGATGGCATCTGGGCAGGTTCGATTATTTTTGGCGGCAACTGATCGAGGTCAATTACATCCCCATCGGCCAGAACGAAGGCAAACTCCAAGGCACTTTTCAGCTCCCTGACGTTTCCGGGCCAGTGATAGGCCATAAAACGTTCCATGGCTGCCGGTGTTAACCGCGAGATATTTTTCCCGGTCCTCGCACGCATGCGTTGGATAAAGGTGTTAACCATCAGGGGGATGTCCTCCGATCGCTTCCTTAGCGGGGGCAGATGGATGGGAAAAACATTTATACGGAAAAATAGGTCATCGCGGAATTGTTTTTGTTCAATTAATTCGTCCAGGTTTTTATTGGTGGCGGTTATGATGCGAACATCCACCGAGATGGGACGATCATCGCCTACATGCTCGAATTTTTTGGTCTCAAGAACGCGGAGCAGTTTAACCTGGATAGACAGCGGCACATCGCCGATTTCATCCAGAAAGATGTCCCCCCCGTTGGCCACTTCAAACCGCCCTTTTCGATGACGGTAGGCCCCGGTAAAGGCCCCCTTGATATGGCCGAACAGCTCACTTTCCAGCAGTGATTCGTTTAAGGCGGCACAATTGAACTGCACAAAGGGGCCGTCTTTGCGGCCGCCCAACAGGTGAATGACCCGGGCAACGAGTTCCTTGCCGGTGCCGCTTTCACCATAAATGATGACCGGTGCCTCGCTTTTAGCCGCCTTTTGGATGATATCAAATACCTTCTGAATGATAGGGGATTTGCCGATAATACCGTGAAATCCGTCCTCTTCGCCCAGCTGGCGTGACAGCAGTTCCAATTTCTGATCCAATCTGTCAAGTTCGGAGAGATCTGTCAGGACCTCCACCGCTCCTATATCCAACCCATGGTCGTCTTTCAAAACAGCTGCATTTTTAAGCGCCGATACATAGGTGCCGTCTTTTTTTAACAGATGGCAGCGGCATTTGATCACCTGGCCCTCTTCGAATAATTTGCACCACCGGTGGGCGGAGGCTTTCATGGTGCCTTCGCAGGCATCGCATTCAAGCAGGGTGCAAGGTCTGCCGACCACCTCATCGGAGGCATAACCGGTGAGTTCTTCAAAGGCTTTGTTCACCATGACAATGGTTCCATCCGGTCCCACCAGCATCAGACCCTCGTTCATGGTGCCGACAATCTTTTTCCAATAGCGATTGATTTCCAGTTCGCTCATTTGTACCCGCCCCAGTGTTTAAATATATGTTTAATTGTTTAAACACTTGTTTAAATAGCATTAAACACTTTTTGATAGCAATAAAAATATTAAAAAAAATTAGTATTAATATCAATTTGTTACAAATTTCTGAAAAATATCGATTTTAGGCACGACTGTTGCTATCTCGATTGGTGAGTAACAATACCCATTAAGAATTTCCAATTGGGAAAAACGATGACGGTAATCGCAAAACTTAACCTTGTTGGAGTTGCATGGCCGGTCTGCTTGCTCGAATTCAAAAGTGCGGCCGATGGTCTGGCTACTCACGAGGTCCTGGAAGTTTTGACCCGGGACCCGGATGTGGTGGCCCATATCACCATGATCGTCGACCGATCTGAAGACACACTGATCAATCAGCAAAAAGAAGACGATGTCTATCGGTTGTCAATCCAAAAGGGATACGGGATTTAAATTGATAAATTCGCATAAAAACAAATTCATCGATCATATTGCGGGGCAAAATCATGGAAATTAACAGAAGGCACTTTTTAAAAATTTCAGGGGCATTGGCCGCCGCGTCCTTCGTAAAACCCGACCCGGCGTCTCATGCTGTGCAGGCAACGCCCCCTTTGGAAGATGGCAATGGCTGCCTGGTGGATACGACCCTGTGCGTCGGCTGCCGCAAATGTGAAGAAGCCTGCAACCAACGGCACGGCCTTCCCCAACCAAAGGAATCGTTCGAGGAGATGACGGTACTCGAAAATGAGCGGCGCATGGATGAGACCTCCTATACCGTCGTCAATAAATACTACCCCAAAAACATCGGCACCTTGACCTGGCGCACCCGTCCGACCTTTGTCAAGTTCCAGTGCATGCACTGCAACGATCCTTCGTGCGTCTCAGCCTGCATCGTGGGGGCGCTTACCAAACAGCCCAACGGATCGGTCATATACGACGCCGGCAAATGTATCGGCTGTCGCTACTGCATGGTGGCCTGTCCCTTTCAGGTCCCGGCCTATGAATATCACAACGCCCTGACGCCTGAAGTCCGAAAGTGCACCTTTTGTTTTAATTATATCAAAGACGGCGGGCTGCCGGCTTGCGCACAGGTCTGCCCCCGGGAAGTCATCACCTTCGCGAAGAGATCCGAGCTTTTAAGACTGGCGCGCTGGAAGATAAAAAATAACCCCGGCAAATACGTGGACCACATTTACGGGGAACATGAAGTCGGCGGAACGTCCTGGCTGTATCTTGCCTCCGAACCATTTGAGACCGTGGGCTTCCCAAAGCTTGGCACCAAGGCGCCGCCCCGACTGACCGAATCAATCCAGCACGGTCTGTTCCAGTACTTTGCCGCCCCCATTATCCTGTACGCTGTTCTTGGCGGCATCATGGGAGTAACCGGCTATTTAAAAGGTGCCAAAGAAGATTTAAAAAGCGATACTGAGGCGAAAGGAGACACCCAATGAATATGCACGGTGATGCGGCGCCGATAAAAGAAGAAAAGTTTTTAACCCCCGGGGTAATGGTCATGCTGGCCCTCATGGCCGTGGGCCTGGCTTTTGTTGCCGCGCGATTTCTCTTTGGCATCGGAAAGGTTGCCAATCTCAACAATCAATTTCCCTGGGGCCTTTGGATCGGAGTCGACGTGGCGTCCGGCGTGGCCCTGGCTGCCGGGGGATTCACGACCGGCGCCATTGCCTATGTTTTCAACCGCGACCAGTATCATGCCGTCATCCGTCCGGCCCTGCTCACCGCCATGCTGGGTTATACCTTTGTAGTGCTGGGACTTTTGGTGGATATCGGCCGCTACTGGAATATTACCAGCCCGCTGTATAACTGGAACGGGAATTCCGTCCTGTTTGAAGTGGCCATGTGTGTCATGATTTATTTAAACGTTCTGTACATTGAATTTCTACCCATTGTGGTGGAACGTTTCAAGGGGCGGGTGAAGCTGCCCGGTCCTCTATCCGGGCTAAACAATCTGATCGAGAGGCTTTTGTCATTGGCCGAAAAAATTCTGGGCAAAATCATGTTCCTTTTTATTATTGCCGGCATTGTTTTGTCCTGCCTGCATCAATCCAGCCTGGGATCTTTGATGCTTATCGCCTCCTACAAGGTCCATCCCCTGTGGTACACGCCGATTCTGCCGCTTTTGTTTCTGCTTTCGGCCTTTGCCGCCGGTTATCCCATGGTCGCATTCGAGTCCATTCTGGTGTCCAAATCTTTTGGCCGCCAACCTGAAATGGACGTCCTGACCCCGCTGGCCAAATTTATGCCGCTTTTAATGGGGACCTATCTGCTATTCAAAATCGGGGACATGATTGTTCGCAGTACCTATGTTTACCTGCTGGACGGGACCTTCCAGACCAATGCCTTTATCGTCGAGGTCCTTTTCGGTGTGATCTTGCCCTTTGTGCTCCTGATGTTCAAAAGGGTCCGCCGATCGGCCGGGTGGCTGTTTTTTGTATCCGCAACTTTTGTGCTGGGAATCCTTTTAAACCGCATCAACGTCTTTGTGGTCAGTTACACGCCGCCCTATATGATTGTTAAGTATTTTCCGGCCCTGGGGGAAATTTTTATTACCGTGGGGCTGATCGCCACGCTGATGTTTGTATACCGGGTGTTTGTGTTCATATTTCCAGTCCTGGGAGCGGAACCCAAGAAAATGTCCACCACGGCTGTGGCCGTGCTGGCCCTGGCGGCGGCCCTGTTGATCCTAACGACCCCTTCCGGCGCCTGGGCGGATCAGACGCTAAAGCGGCTGCTGCCCCTGGAGGAGAACATAACCCCTTCGATTGCCGATGCACCCAAAGTGGCTGTGCTCAACAGCCCGGTTGTTAACAAGTATAGCGACCTGTATGGACCGGTTCGCTTTATGCACAGCAAACATGCCAACGTCCTGGGCGATTGCACCATCTGCCACCACCGGATACCCAGGGAAGAGTGGGATATATACGGTGAACCGGTATCCATAGCCAAATTAAAAGCCAAAGCGGTGGCGCCGGTGGCCTGTTCCGTCTGCCATACCGATCCGTTTAATGCCAAGGACCTGGGTACACCGGGGTTAAAGGGGGCCTACCACCAACTCTGCATGGATTGCCACGAGCAGTCGGAACAGGTTCCCCATGCCCGCGGTCCGGTTCTATACAGCGCCATGGTGCGGGGACCCATTGCCCGGACCCTCGATACCCGGGCGCCCACGGATTGCCTGGCCTGTCATGCCAAAAAGGTGCCCAACCACGATCAGCTGGTCAAGCTGGAAGGCACTGCGGATGCCCTGGCGGTGACCCGCAGCTGTCTTTCCTGCCACCAGAAGGAGGGCGAAGCCATTTTAAAAACCGCCCACTGGAACTGGCACGGCCCGTCTCCGTATACTGTCGGCCAGGAAAAAAGGATCGATCTGGGAAAGAACCATGCCACCATCAACAATTTTTGCATCAACCTCAACGGGAACTGGCCGCGGTGTACCAGCTGTCATATCGGATACGGTTGGAAGGACCAAGACTTTGATTTTACCGATATGTCCAAAATCGATTGCCTGGTTTGCCACGACACCACCGGAAAGTATAAAAAAGCGCCGCCGGCGGCCGGATTTCCGGTAAAGAACCTGGACCTGGTTGACATTGCTCAAAATGTGGGCCGACCCGGTCGGGCCAACTGCGGTATCAACTGTCATTTTCGCGGCGGCGGCGGTGATGCGGTCAAGCATGGGGACATGAGTTCGACCCTGGCCAAACCTGACAAGGATCATGACGTCCACATGGGAGTTACCGATGGGGGACTGGATTTCAGATGTCAGGACTGTCACAAGACCCGCAATCACATGATTTCCGGGCGCAGCATATCCGTGGCGGCCGTGGAAGGGGACCTTTCCTGCGAATACTGCCATACCGACAAACCCCACATCGGCAGTGAGTTGATTGACCATCATTTAAATAAACACACTAAGCATGTGGCCTGCCAGACCTGCCACATTCCTGTTTATTCCAAAAGCAATCCGACCAAAATCTTCTGGGACTGGTCCACGGCCGGCCAGGAC
>Ga0316193_10001696_pt1 | contig 15083 bp, 18 predicted proteins | sample MerIslsedime2_MG_FD_207735 | JGI IMG/M metagenome (GOLD analysis project Ga0316193, IMG submission 207735) | Coastal sediment microbial communities from Maine, United States - Merrow Island sediment 2 | ecosystem: Environmental > Aquatic > Marine > Coastal > Sediment | place: USA: Maine...
ATCAAATTAGTTTTAGTAGGTTTTTATTTAAGATCTATCGTTTTTCCGGCAGCAGCACTTTTTTTGGCTGCTTCTAAAATTTCCATAACGATCATATTATTTTCAAGCGACGACAAATCGTACGCTGGTAATGTGACTTTATTACGTATAACGGCAACTAATAAGGCAAATGGATCGTCATAGGGTGTTTTAAGTTCTTTCAGTTTTATTTTTTGTTCAATATCATCTTCACTTAACCGGAATCGCATTTCTGATGTGTTATCACTATAAATGTAACCAGTACTACCATAGACTTCCATATCTTTTCTGGCAATAGGCCAATTCCATGAAGCTTGTATGATCCCTTGCATATCGGGGTATTGCAATATTATGGTGGCTTCATCATCAACTTTAGGGTATAAAGAGGGTTTAAAAGTTTGTGTAATTGCTGTAACTGACGATGGCCTTTCTCCTTTTTTTAACCAGGTAATCAGATTGGCGCCGTAGCAACCAAAATCTGTTAATGCCCCGCCACCATTTTTAACGGGGTCTGTAAGCCAATCTAAAAATTCCTGATTGACACCTATTTCAATAGGGCCTTTATGACCATCGTGTACTACTATTTTTCTTAAATCACCAATATCGCCCTTATTAACCATTTCATGGGTTTTATGGTTCGTAGCATACCAGGATGTTTCATAATTAGTAAGTAGATGAATATTGTGCTTATTTGCCAATACTTTCATTTTTTTTGCATGTTCAAGGCTCACAGCCAGCGGTTTTTCAACCATAACGTGAATGCCAAGAGGAGCAAAAGTTTCTACGACTTCCAAATGTTCGTAGATAGTTCCAAAGGCGGTTACAGCTTCCGGTTTCGTGGAAGAGATCATTTCTTCCATGGTATTAAAAACTAAATTCATTGGATAGCCATGTTGTTTTGCATAGCGTTTTGCCAGTTCACTGTTAGGCTCTACTATCCCAACGATTTTAATATCTCCCCGGTCTTGTCTGCCCAATATCCAATGCACATGTGTATGCGTAAGTCCAATAACCCCAACTTTTAGAGGTTCAAACTGAGTTTGACTGTTCACCAATCGAGGATTTATTAAATTCAATGAAAGTATTATTAGAAATGTTAGAGGGTTAAAATGATTTAAATTTTTCATTGTAATTATTTATATTTCTTATTGTAACTATGTCTTTTAATTTAATATCTTTTCAAAACATAAACTGTTTTCAATATCAGAGTATTGACCATAATAAGCATGATCTTCGCCGTCACGTTCTGCAAGATCAGCATCAAGGTTTTTTACAAGCTCCATAAAGCCTAGATTATGAGCGTTGGTTCTAACTATTCTAGTCATTTATAATTTCGAGACAGATTGGTAATAATCTTTCAACAAATTCGCCATAAGCATTTTCAGAAAGGTGGAGCCCATCAGAGGCAACTAGTGTAGGGTCGCTTAGTCCTTGTCTGCTTATGTCAGTGATATTCAAAAATTTTACATTTTTGCTTTCGCTTGTTTTCTTTGCGAAATCATTATATAAGTCAATTTCATTAGATACCAGTTGAAAATTATTTAAACCTTGGCCAAAAGGAGTAAAAGAATAATCAGGAATCGATATCACAACAACCCTATTTAAATTTCCGTTAGCTAACTGTATGGCTCGATTCAATAATATAGAAAATTCTAACATATAAACATCAAAGGGTTTTTGCTGAAACTGGTTATTAACACCAATCAATAAGGTTACAAGATCAAAATCATTTGAAAGATCTTGATTATTGATAGCTTCTATTAATGCTGTTGTATTCCAACCGGATTGTGCAATAATTTCAAGATTTATATTAGAATTTAGTTCTGCGGATAATTTTTCTTGTAATTGAGTCGGATAATTACAAGTTGCACATACACTTGTACCTATTGTATAGCTATCCCCTAAAGCTAAATATTTTATATTATTTGAGCTATTATTTTGTGGTGTTTGATCTCCTGTAGATCCAGCGTTATTATTGTCTACGTTTACAGTAGTATCCTGTAAAATGACATCTTCAGTATTAAAACTATTTGAACTACAGGAAATCAAACAAGCATGCAGCAATAATAACAAGACTACATTGTAATTGTTTAAATTTTTTGAAATCATTATATATTTCATTAATTAAATAGAAATTTATTTTTTATCTATCCATATTTACTGACATAATTTTCTGTCTCTTCAATATATTTCTTTTTTGATTCCTCATCTAATAACGAATATTGAAATGAGTTTATGGCCAATTCATAAATTTCTTGTTTAGTTAAATTTAAAGCCTTTTGAATAGCTACATAATTTTGATTTACCTGTCCACCAAAATAAGCCGGATCATCAGAATTTATAGTTACTTTCAAACCTAGAGTCATCATTTTTTTCAATGGATGATTCCTCAGATCATCAACAACTTGTAAAGCTGTATTAGAAAGCGGGCAAACCGTCAATGCTATGTCTCGTTTTACGATTTCTTGAACTAAAGCCATATCTTTTAAGCAATTATTACCGTGGTCAATCCTATGTATCTTTAACAGATCCAATGCCTCCCATATGTACTCTGGCGGACCTTCTTCGCCTGCATGGGCTAAAGGGATATATCCTTCATTTACGGAAGCCTCGAATACCTTTTTGAATTTTGAAGGTGGATTTCCTTTTTCTGAAGAATCTAATCCAATAGCCGTGATCAAATGTTTAAAGGGAATTGACTGCTCAAGTGTTTTGAAGGCGTCTTCTTCAGATAAATGACGTAAATAACTCATGATCAATAATGAAGATACACCTAGTTTTTGTTTACCGTCTTGGCAGGCCTTAGAAATTCCCTTAATTACTGTTTCAAAGGATACTCCGCGTTCTGTATGTGTTTGAGGGTCAAACATAATTTCGGTATGCCGTACATGTTGGTCTGCACATTTATGAAGGTAACTATAGGTCAAGTCATAAAAATCTTGTTCTGTTATTAGAACACCAGCCCCTTCGTAATAAATATCCAAAAAATCTTGTAAGCAATCAAACTGATAGGCTGCTTTAATTTCATCAATAGACTTATATTTTATTTTAATATTGTTTCTTTTTGCAATATTGAACATCAATTCAGGTTCAAAAGTGCCCTCTATATGTAAATGTAATTCTGCTTTTGGCAGATTATTTATGAAGTTTTCCATTGGTTAATAATTATTGAATATCAAAATTAAACAAATTTTACTATTACTGATAAAATGATGATATTTACGAAATGAAAAAGAAACTTGGAATACTCATAGTACTGGTTCTACTGGCCTTAATCGTTCAAAGTTTATACCCGCAAAAAATGAATATAAAAATAGGAGATAAAGTACCAATATTTTCATTACTTGATCAAAATGGAAATAATTTTGAAATTAAAAATTCCATTGGTAAAACCGCTATGGTGATTTATTTTTATCCTAAAGACGATACACCCGGATGTACCAAAGAAGCCTGTTCTTTTCGTGATGAATTTGAAACTTTTACAGATATGAATGTTGCCGTTATTGGCATAAGTGCGGATAATGTCGCTTCACATAAAAGGTTTGCTGACAAATATCAATTACCGTATACCTTGCTATCTGACAGTGAAAAAAAAGTAAGAAAATTATTTGGCGTAAAGAACACATTATTAGGTATTTTACCGGGAAGAGTAACTTATGTAATTGATAAAGAAGGTATTGTTCGATTCATATTCGAAAATCAGTTTGGGGCTGAAAAGCATATTACAGAATCATTGAGAATACTAAAAGAATTAAATTAATGAGTATAAATTATCCAATAAAGTTTAAACCCATTTTAAAGGAAACAATTTGGGGTGGTGAAAAGCTCATGACTGTTCTAAATAAACATTCTGATGTAAAGAATATTGGTGAAAGTTGGGAAATATCAAGTGTTGACAGGAATATTTCTATTGTAGCTAACGGTAAGCTAAAAGGAGAGTCACTAGAGAATTTATTGATCATTTATAGAGACGCCTTAGTTGGTAAAAAAGTTTTTAATGAATTCTCCTATAAATTTCCATTATTGATTAAATATATTGATGCTAAAGAGGCATTAAGTATACAACTACATCCGAATGATAAATTAGCTAAAGAACGTCATAATTCTTTTGGTAAAACAGAAATTTGGTATGTCATGCAAGCTGACGAAGGAGGAAATTTAATAGTTGGGTTTAAAGAAAATAGTAACAAAGAGGAGTATTTAGAGCATTTGAAACATAAATCACTTTTGGAGATATTAAATGTAGACAAAGTGCAAAATGGTGATGTATATTTTATACCTACAGGTAGAGTTCATGCTATCGGTGCGGGAGTAATGTTGGCAGAGATTCAACAGACCAGTGATGTAACTTATAGAATTTATGATTGGGACCGTAAAGATACCAGAGGAAATTATAGAAAATTACATACGGAGCTGGCACTTGATGCGATAGACTATAAAGCACAAGAAGAATATAGAACCTTATATAATAAAACTTTAAATAAACAATCTAATATTATTGATTGTCAGTATTTTACAACCAATATAATTCCAATTAAAGGAAAAATAGAAATAGATCATTCCAATAAAGATTCATTTGTAATTTATATGTGTGTTAAAGGGGAAGCAACCTTTCATTATAGCGAAGACGAGGTTGAAACAGTATCATATGGTGAAACAATTTTGATACCGGCCATTTTGAAAGAATTTAGTATTTCTTCAAAAAATCATTCAGAATTATTAGAAATATATATTAATTGATGACAACTTATAAAAATATCAAGGTAATAGCATTAGATGCAGATGATACCTTATGGGTAAACGAAACGTATTATAGGGAAGCAGAGAATAAATTTATCAAGCTACTATCTAATTACGAAACAGAAAATAAACTGGACCAGGAGCTCTTTAAGATGGAAATGAAAAATCTTCACTTATATGGTTATGGCGTGAAGAGCTTTATATTGTCTATGGTTGAATCAGCTTTAGAGCTATCAAATTTTAAAATCAAACCAGCTGTTATTCAACAAATTGTTGAAATTGGAAAGGAAATGTTGGAAAAACCAATTGAATTGTTGGAAGGTGTTGAAGATACATTAAAAGCTTTACATCCTAAGTATAGATTAATTTTGGCAACTAAAGGAGATCTGCTTGATCAAGAACGAAAATTAGAAAAGTCAGGTTTAATTAAATACTTTCATCATATTGAAATATTAAGTGATAAGAAGGCAGATAATTACCAGAAATTACTATCACATTTAGACATCATGCCTTCGGAATTTTTAATGGTGGGAAATTCATTAAAATCGGATGTATTGCCTTTACTTGAGATAAAAGCCAAAGCTATTCATGTGCCATACCATACTACTTGGGCTCATGAAGTAGTTGAGCATGATGGGAATAGTAATGATTTTAAAACTGTTAAGAAGCTCATAGATATTCTAAAATTTTTATAACAGCATGCAAGAATTAGATATAGAAAATTGGAATAGAAAAGAGCATTTTCATTTTTTTAGTCAATTTGATGACCCTTATTTTGCTGTTACAGTAGATTTTGATGTAACCCATGTTTTGAACTACTCAAAAAAACATCATATTTCTTTTTTCGCCTTGTATTTGCATGCCTGTATGAAGGCAATCAATAGCGTAGAAAATTTCAAGTATAGAATTCGCGATGATAAAGTTATTATTCATGATATAATTCATGCTTCACCAACTATACTAAGAGCAGACAATACTTTTGGTTTTTCATTTATTCATTTTAATGAAGATTTTAATCAATTTTTCAAAAATTTTGAAGCTGAAAAGAACCGAATATTATCCAGTACTGAACTATTTCCAGAACATGTAACAGATGCCTGTATTTATTGTTCGGCGATGACTTGGTTTAATTTTTCAGGTCATAAAGAACCATTATTCGGTGTCAAAAAAGAATCAGTGCCAAAATTGGCTTTTGGCAAATACATTAAAAAAGATTCAAGGTTAATGATGCCCGTAGCAATTGCAGTTAGTCATGCCTTAGTTGATGGTTATCATGTGGGTCAATTTGTTGATGCCTATCAAAATGCCTTAGATGATATTTAAGTGAAAATTTAAATAGTTTTTTGGACAAATAAGCTTAAATTTGTCGAAATTTTAAAAATAAATTTATGGCTAGCGTAAAAAACTTAAAAAAGGATATTAATTACGTATTATCAGATATTATAGAAGAATGCTACTTGTGGCAGATGTTACAGGAAGATGCCAAGAAAGCCGATAAAGCTGAGAAAATAATTGATGAAGCAATCTCAACATTTGATGAGTTAATTGAAAAAGTCAATACTAAGAAAATTAAAGATAAAAAAGCTCATTTTAACTTGATAAGTAATGAGCTTGAAAATAAGGCAAAATCATTATTATTGAAGATAGAAAAATTGTAATTTTTTGTGAATCAATATATTACAAATTGGTTTAAAAATTTAACATTTCTATATGTAATTTTATACGTATATTTACGTTCTAACAACTATCCAACTTAAACCCAATTTAATATGGCAAGAGCAATGTTTGAGTACACCAAAACAGTTCTTAAAAAGGTAAGTTTTGATGTGGAATTGTTTTGTAAAGAATTAAAAAAAGCTATTAAAAGATTGTTGCCCTATGAAATTCAAGAATTAAGAATTTGGCTTCATGATTATACTGCAAATAGGCCGGAGCTCTATGTAAGTTTAGCTTTAGTAAAATAAAAAAGAGGGGTTTAAAGCCCCTCTTTTATTTTTTGAAGCGGACTTATTATTTTAACGTCACTAAAGGAAATGATGCCTTTAATAATACCGTCAATGGTATCTTTCAAAGCTTCAATTAACTGAATTTTAAGTTGTGATTTATGATAAATCACACTCACCTCTCTTGAAGGTGTTGGTATATGAAATTCTCTGAGATGTTTTTTGTCATTTTCATTTATATCTAAAGTGTGCAAATAGGGCAGAAGCGTCATTCCTAACCCTTCTTTTGATAATTTCATCAGCGCGTTAAAGCTCCCACTTTCTAATTTAAAATGCTGGGGTGTATTCTTTTTAAGAGCACCACAGATATTTATGATATTATCCTTAAAACAATGACCATCTTCCAACAATAGAATGTCATCAATATCCAGATCATCTATTGCTAGCTTATTTTCTGAAAATAATCTATGATTATCATTTACAAACCCTACAAAAGGTTCATAATATAAAACACGTTCTTTTATAGCCTCGTTTTCTAATGGTGTTGCAACAATGCCGGCATCTAAATGCCCCTCAACTAATTTTTTAACAATATCATCTGTGGTTAACTCTTCAATTATTAAGTTTACTTTAGGATATTTTTTTAAAAATGTTTTTAAGAATAAAGGCAATAATGTAGGAATAACAGTTGGGATAATACCCAATTTAAATTCGCCCCCAATATATCCTTTTTGTTGATCTACAATATCATTGATTCTATTGCCTTCATCAACTATGATCTTCGCTTGCTCAACAATTTTTTCTCCTATTGCGGTCAGTTGTATAGGTTTTTTCTTACGGTTAAATATGATAATGTTCAGTTCGTCTTCAAGCTTTTGGATTTGCATGCTTAAGGTTGGCTGCGTAACAAAACAATTTTCAGAAGCAATAGTGAAATTTTTGTATTCAGCCACTGCTAGAACATATTTTAATTGAGTAATGGTCATTTATTATAAGTTTTGATGATAAAAATATAAAAACTATCAATGATATTTATAATGATATTAAAAAATCTTACAATAAATTTGTAAAGAATTTAAAATCAATCAATTATGAACACTATGATATTAGGCTTAAATGAGAAGAAAATCAACGAATTAGCAGTTGATTTGAACGAACTATTGGCGAACTTTCAAATATACTACCAAAATTTAAGGGGTTTGCATTGGAATATTAAAGGGAGATCATTTTTTGAATTGCATGTGAAATTTGAAGAACTCTATACAGATGCGCAAGAAAAAGTAGATTTAATAGCAGAGCGTATTTTAACCCTGCAGGGAACGCCATTACACACCTTTGAAGATTACCAAATGATTGCTACAGTACCTGTCGGAAAAAATATTTCTAAGGATATTGAAGCCGTTCAAATTGTTGTAAATTCATTAGAGGAACTAATAAAGATTGAAAGGAGAATTTTAGAGAAATCAGGAGAGGCTGATGATGAGGGTACAAATTCCTTAATGAGCGATTTTATAACTGAACAAGAAAAAACGGTTTGGATGATGAAAGCTTGGTTGGGTTAATAAAAATCCCAAAACTCTCTTTTTTTATTTAATTCAGCTTCTTGTTTAGCATATTCTTCTACCGGAACAACTTTTAATAGTGATGGATGTTGTTCAATTGCAAATTGTAATTGTTCAACAATTTTTTCAAAAGAATCATTTTCATAATCGATCTCAAGAGGCTCTTTAATTACCATTGATTGAAGCACGCCTCTTTTTTTTAGGTTTAGCCCTTTTTTATCATAAGCCCTTCTAAAGCCATCAATAACAATTGGGATAACTATCGGCTTGTTTTCTTTGATAATATGAGCCGTACCTCTTCTAATTGGCTTAAATGGTGTTGTTGTACCTTGTGGGAAAGTAATTACCCAACCATCATTTAAGGCCTTTCCTATATTGCTTATATCTGACATTTTTACTTGTCTCTTGACGTCTTTACCTTTATTCCTCCAGGTACGTTGTATAGATATAGAACCGGTATAGGCAAATATTTTAGGCAAAATACCCGATTTCATGGTTTCAAGTGCCGCAACATAGTATATGTTTAGCTTGGGCTGCCATAAATATCCAATATTTTTTATGGAATCATCCCTTCCTTTTAATGAAGCATTAAATACGTGTAACATCGCCGCAACATCTGCAAAATAAGTTTGATGGTTAGAAACAAATAAAACACCTGTTTCAGGTAAATGTCTTAATATTTCAGAACCTTCTATATTGAGTTTATTAAAGCTTTGATATCGTTGGTGAGAGACGATACCTAAAAGACGAATTAAAAATTTTTTAAGAAAAAGGGCATTACCAAAAGGGTCTTGCTTAAATAATTTCATAAAAGGGTTGTAGTTGGTTAAGACTAAAAACAAATGTACAAAATTATTGTGTTTACAATGATTTTAGTAAATCTTTAATTTCACTCAACATCATCGCTGTAGCTCCCCACACGGTGTAATTATTTAATTTAAAGCAGGGTACATCAATATTTTTCATATAAGAAGTTGTTAGATTTTTACTGATCAACCGATCATCATCCAGCAATTCATTTAAAGGAACTTCAATTAACTTTTCAACCTCATTGTTAGTTGTAAAAGTTGGGGTCTTATCAAGAATTCCAATGAAAGGAGTAACCCAAAAATTACTGGGGGGAATATAGGTTTTGGTCAATTTTCTGACAATGGCGATTTCAGTTCTTGAAATCCCAATTTCTTCTTCTGTTTCACGCAAAGCTGTAAACTCAAGATCATTATCATAGTCATCTTTTTTACCTCCCGGAAAACTAATTTGTGCAGAATGAACCCCATTATAACTAGCACGAAGCATTAATAAAATATTTGTATTTTGGTTATTATCAGGATAAAATAGGGCTAAAACGGCCGATTCTTTTGGTTTTTGATCTTCAATATCTTTAAGAGAAAATTTTTTTCTCAATTCCGGAGCCATTTTAAACTGAGAATCTAATCCGCCCAACGGCAACTGTTTTAATTTAGAAATATGTGTTAAAAAATAATCGAAGTCCATTAAAAATTTTAATTTTACAACGCACAAATTTACCAATATTAATAATTCTTTTAAAAAGAAATATTATTTGATGTAAGTTTGAAAATATACGAAGACAAAAGAAAGTATTATTATATAATTACGACTTAAAAGAAAATTCAATAATGAAAATTGGAATAGTTTGTTATCCTACTTGGGGCGGCAGTGGCGTTGTTGCTACTGAACTAGGTATCGCCTTAGGTAAAAAAGGTCATGAGGTACATTTCATTACATCAAAACAACCAGTACGTTTAAATTTCTTAACGGATAATATTCACTTTCATGAAGTGTTTGTTGAAGAATATCCTTTATTTCATTATCAACCTTATGAGTTAGCATTGTCTAGCAAATTGGTTTCTATTGTAGAACGTTATGGTCTTGATATTTTACACGTTCATTATGCCATACCGCATGCCTACGCAGCCTATATGGCGAAACAGATGTTAAAAGAGAAGGGTATTGAGATTCCAATTGTAACAACCTTGCATGGTACAGATATCACACTTGTTGGAAGCCATCCGTTTTATAAAACGGCTGTAGAGTTTAGCATCAATAATTCTGACGTTGTGACGGCAGTATCTGAGAATTTGAGAAATGATACGTTGCGATTATTTGATATTAAAAAGGATATAGAAGTCATTTATAATTTTATTGACTTTGAAAAGTATCCAAGCATAAAGGATAAAGATTGCAAACGGATCGCTATTGCTGAAGAAGATGAAAAGATCATTGTACATGTGAGTAATTTTAGACCAGTAAAACGTATTAAAGATGTTATCACAGTTTTTGACAAGATCCAAAAAGTTATGCCGGCAAAATTGTTGCTAGTGGGTGACGGACCGGAGCGTGAAAGTGCTGATCTTCAGGTTAAACAATTAGGAATTAGAGAAAAGGTACTATTTTTAGGGAATAGCGATGAAGTGAATAAAATATTATGTTATGCCGATCTATTCCTGCTGCCTTCTCAAACAGAAAGTTTTGGATTGGCAGCATTGGAAGCAATGGCGGCTAAAACACCTGTTATTTCTTCAAATTCAGGAGGGTTACCCGAAGTAAATGTTCATTCTGTAACCGGGTTTACCAGTGATGTGGGCGATACGGAAACTATGGCTAAAAATGCAATTTATATCTTGGAAGATGATCAACGATTGGAAGAATTCAAAATAAGAGCTCATGAGAATGCACGAAAATTTTCAATTGAAAAGATATTACCCCTCTATGAAGAAGTATATAGAGCCGTTAAAGTAGGGTGCTGCTAGTCTAGTGAACTATGAATTATAATAATTCAATCCTTCAATAACTAACGCTGTTGGGGCCGTGCCATTTATAATAAAATCTTCCACATTTTTCAATAAAATATAATGGATAGTCCCATTTTTATTCTTCTTGTCATGTTTCATTAGGTCCACTATGGCATCATAATGTTCGTAGGGAATGGAAGTTTTACCGTATGTTTTATGAATATAAGTTTTTAATGATTCGAGTTCGGTTAATGGGAAACCATGCAGCTTATGTGATAAGTAAGCTTCTATAACCATACCGATAGCGATCGCTTCGCCATGCGTGAAATTTTCTAGAGATAAATGGTCCAAAAAATAAGATTCAATCGCATGACCAACGGTATGACCAAAGTTTAAGACCTTACGTAAATTCTGTTCATTTATATCTTGTATTACTACCTCATTTTTTATCTTGATAGATTGATATATGATATGATTTAAATCATTAATATTTAACCAATTATCATTTCTAATCTCTACTAATAGTTTATTATTAAAAGTAAGCCCGTATTTAATGATCTCAGCCACACCAGATCGCATTTCACGTTTAGATAAAGTCGATAAATAATTAGGATCTACAAGTACCATTTCAGGGTTTGAGAACACACCAATTAAATTCTTTAAATTATCAAGATCGATACCGGTCTTGCTGCCAACTGATGCATCAACCATGCTTAAGAGGGTAGTAGGTATGTTGATAAATTTAATGCCTCTTTTAAAAGTTGAAGCTACAAACCCCCCAAGATCAGTTATCATACCTCCGCCAAGATTAAGGAGTAAGCTTTTCCTGTCAGCACCTAAATCTGTCAATTTTTTCCATACCTCAACACATGTATCGATGTTTTTATTCACCTCACCGGAGCTAATTTCAATGACCGTTATCTTCTTTTTGGTTGAGATCCTTTTGTGAAACTCAGGGTAGCACAGCTTATGTGTGTTTTCATCAACCAACACGAAAATTGTAGATGTCTGATAATTAGTTAGATAACTATCTAATTCCTTATAAGCATCTTGGTTAAAATAGATAGAATATCCTGTTGATTGAATAGATTTCATGTACTAACTTTTATGGATTAAATTCATGCGAATTTATTGAAAAAATTAGTTAGCTTAAGTATCTTTGTTAAAAGATTATTAAACAATGAATGATTTATTTGAAAATACAGAAATAGCTTTTTCAATAAAATCCGATTCTGAATTGGATAGAGCTTTTTATTTGTTTGAAATGATCAAACGACAACCTCTTGTTAAAATTGGTACAGCGGTGACCAAATTTGCCTTGAAAACCCACCTACCCGTTGAGGGAATTATCAGGGCAACCGTTTTTGACCATTTTTGTGGTGGCGTGACTGAAAAGGACTGTATGCCAATCATTGATAAAATGTATTCTAAAAATGTACATTCAGTGCTAGATTATTCTGCAGAAGGCAAAGAGGTCGAAGAGCAATTTGATCTTGCCTTGGGAAAAACATTGAACAACATAAAGTTCGGTAAGGAGAAAGAAAGCCTTCCGTTTGCAGTTTTTAAACCAACAGGATTTGGTCGATTTGAAATTTATCAGAAATTAACCGAAGGGGAAAAATTGAATCAAAAAGAAGAAGTAGAGTGGCTACGTATCAAAGAGAGGTATGATAAGGTTTGTAAAGCTGCATATGATGCCGATGTTCCGATATTGATAGATGCTGAAGAAACCTGGATGCAAGATACTGCAGATGATCTGATAGAAGCCATGATGAAAAAGTATAACTCGGAGAAAGTGATTGTATTTGGCACCTTGCAATTATATCGTAAGGATCGATTAGATTATCTTAAAAAATTACACATAAGGGCAAAAGATCAAGGTTTTAAAGTTGGGATGAAATTAGTGCGGGGTGCCTATATGGAAAAAGAACGGGAACGAGCCGAAGAAAAAGGGTATAAGGACCCAATATGTGCTGACAAAGCAGCAACAGATAAATTGTTTAATGATGTTTTAAAATATATGTTTGATAATCTTGACGACATGGCTATTTTTTTAGGAACTCATAATGAAGAAAGTTCTTATTTATTAATGGATTTAGTTATAAAATCAGGATTAGACAAAAAGGATGTTCGCATTTGGTTTGGACAATTATTTGGTATGAGCGACCATATAAGTTATAATTTAGCCAAAGAAGGGTATAATGTAGCAAAGTACTTACCTTATGGGCCTGTACGAGACGTTATGCCTTATTTAATTAGGCGTGCTGAAGAAAACACCTCTGTTGAGGGTCAAACAAACAGGGAGCTTCAATTATTGACACGTGAACGTAAAAGACGTAAATTGTAAGAAAGTATTAAAAAAAATGATTTGAGACATTTTCGTTAAACTTAACTAGCCTCAAATCATCGTTTTAATATGTGAAAAATTAATTATTGAACTGCTTATGTCTTTTTACTTAGTTGATTTAGTGCAATTGTAAAACATATGGGAATAGCCGCAAATGTATAGAATGCATAATCGTTTCCTGGCAGCTCGGTTCCCTGTGATAAAGTACCTACCGTAAAATAAACCAGTATAGGAACGATCCCTATAATTGTTCCTAAAAGCATCATATTTAGCCCGTTTGAACTTCTGTCTGTGGCACTTGCTTTTAGGTATTTCTTAAGCAATGTAATGATTGCTATTAGAAAATAACCAATAATAAAGGCTCCAAAGAGTAATCTCATTACCATGTTAAGTGTTCCTGATCGATCTAATTGGAGTATTTCAAGAACCACAATAATAGCTAATAATATCAGCATAGGGATGTACAATAATTTACTGTTTTTACTATTTAAAAATGCACTTTCAGGAGGATAACGTAGCATATATATGGCTAGTGCCGTAAATGAGAATAAAAATACTGCAGTAGAGAGTATACCTACAACCCTACTTAAAATATCAGAACTAATGTAAGGCCCGTTCGTAAATAAAAAGCCAAAACAAATAGCAAAAACAGCAAATGCATTACTTAGCGTCGACTTGTGTTTATGATTTGCAAAAATTCCTAGCACAATAAATAATACTCCGATTAGAAATCCAATAATATTATTAGTACTGTCTTTATCAACCATTTCTGCATAAGTAACTTGAAGCGTAATTTCTTCACCACTACGATCTATGAGGTACTCTCTGGTCTCTCCAATTTTTGCACGCTGTCTTTTATTGAGAGCCTTAGTATCGGTGACGGCTATGCCACCAGTACTTTTAAGAACATCTCCTTTTTGTAATCCGGCTGCTTCAGCCGGGCTGCCTTCTTCAATTTTAATAACAGTCCAATTGTCATCTGTGTTATAACCTGCGTACGTATAATTTTTGGCGTCCATTAACCCCAGGATACCCCAAATAATAAAAAGAACGCCAACAATAATTAGCAAATTGTTGTACTTTGTTGATTGTGTTTTCATATAGTTTGTATTTAGTTGGTTACATTATGGTTAGGTATTAAATTTTATTTAAGCTACTACTCGGTTTTTATTCCTAAAACTGAAAATATATAAACTGTTCACTATTTCCTTGTGCGATTGACATAATTATTATCATTACGGCCCATGAAACTCCAAGAACCCAAGCAGGAGTCTTTTCTGCCACTTCTTTTACAGACGTATTCCGCATGATCCAATGACAAATAAATAAAACGGCAATTACGGTCATAACTTTTATGATATCAAATTGCTCTAATATCTTTTCGCCATCTGTATTTAAAAACAACATTGACTTTATCATCTCCCATGCAGTTTTAAATTCTCTAGCTCTAAAAAATACCCAAGTTATATTAACACAAGTAAAAGTTGTAAATGCCAGGAACATGCCGTTCCAGGCTGTAATTTTAAATGGTATATATTGCTTTTGTAACTTTTCCAAAATTAAATAGAAACCGTGTAAACCACCCCAAACTATAAACGTCCATGCAGCACCATGCCATAAACCTCCTAATAGCATAGTAAGCATTAAAGCAACATACATCCTGGTAATACCATGCCGGTTACCTCCTAAAGGAATATATAGGTAATCTCTCAACCAACTT
>Ga0316193_10001697_pt1 | contig 15081 bp, 8 predicted proteins | sample MerIslsedime2_MG_FD_207735 | JGI IMG/M metagenome (GOLD analysis project Ga0316193, IMG submission 207735) | Coastal sediment microbial communities from Maine, United States - Merrow Island sediment 2 | ecosystem: Environmental > Aquatic > Marine > Coastal > Sediment | place: USA: Maine...
GAGGAACCCGGCAGCCCCGTCGAGATCGCCAGTCGCCGCCGCAGCGCGACCCGCGTTGTAGAGCAGCGCCGGCTCCGCCTCCGGAGAGTCGGCCATGGGCGTCAGAACCGCCACAGCGTCTGCTGCTCGACCCGCCTCCAGATACAGGGCGCCGAGGGTTTGCGAAATGCGGGAGTCGGTTTCTCCCCGGTCGCGAGCCGCTTCCAGCAAGACGGTCGCCGGCTCGAGCTCGCCAGATTCCAGGTGGTTGAGCACCTGGTTGAGGACTTCATCTGCTGAGGGTGATTCCTGTTGCCCAGCGGTGGCTACAGGCATTAGGGCGAGAAGCAACAGCAAGAGGAAAGTCGGATGTTTCATGGTCGTCTCGGTTTCTGGCTGTCAGGGTCGCCCATCCAATGACGGGCAATACGGGGTAGAATTACGGTCGGAGTGGAAGTATGGTTTGGACTGCTCTCATCGACGAGCGGTAGGAGGATGCTCCTGCCGCTCGTCCCACAGTATATACAAGTGAAAACCACCTTCTGGACGCTCGAGAATGACTAGAAGTCCTTTGCTCAGCTTGATGCTTGTTGGCTTTTCAGGTTCTGGCGGGAGCTCCCGGAGACTCTGTCTTCCACTTCTGGCGCTGGTGTTGGCACTGCTTCTGCTGAGTGGGAACGCCGGGGCATGGGAGATCGAGCCGACCGAGTCATCGGCCCAGCAGGAGGCTGCGGCCTCCAGCCCAAGCTCTATGGAGGAGGAGCTCGAGTTGCGCCGCCGAATGATGACGCACCCAGAGCAGCCGGAGATCTACCTCGAGCTGGCGGACATTCAGGTATCTCGAAGCGCTACGGACGAGGCTCTGACGATGCTGGCCGGCAGTAGTCGGCGTTTTCTCGGCTCAGGCGAGCCCAAGAAGGCGGTCATGCTCCTGAGCAAGGCAGTCGAGCTGCGGCCGGAGGATCCTGAACTCCAGCTGCTCTTGGGCAAGGCTCACACCCAGAATCGAGACTTCGAAGCAGCCGAGGGGCCGCTGCGCAAGGCCCTCGAGCTGGGCTCACAAGACCCCTCGGCGCTGGTGTTTCTGGGCGCGATTCTCTGGGAAAGCGGCCGGATGGAGGAGGCAGAGCCGGTCTATAGGCAAGCGATCGAGGCCACGGGGCGCGCCCACATGCCCCTTTCGCAACTAGGTCGGTTGCTGCTGTGGCAAGGCCAATACCAAGAGGCCACAGAGCTCTTGCGGGAAGCAGCCCAGAGGAGCCCCCGCGATGTCGGCACGCTCTTCGATCTGGCCGAAGCTCTTCGGGGCTCGAATCAGATCGAGGAGGCCATCGCGACCTATCGCCGGGTCGTCCTTCTCGCCCCCAACCTGAACAAGGCGCACTATGGGCTGGCGATCCTGCTGGCTCGCCAGGGTGACCGGGAGGGCAGCAAGGCGGAGTTCGAGATCTACAACCACCTTATTCTCGCAGCCGAAGAAAGCAACCGAATGGCCGAGATCGAAGAGGGCGAGGTCGATAGGGCAGGGCTCATGCTCCGGCAGGGACAAGTCGAAGAGGCTATCGCTCATCTCGACAGCCTGGAAGAGACCGTCGAAGTTCTTTTGGCTAAGGCTCAAGCCTACCGAGCGGCCGGCGAGCTCGAAGCATCGGTCGAGAGCCTGCAGCGCGCTGTGGTCCTCGATCCGAGCCGCCAGGATGTGCGGCAGATGCTGACCAGTCTGCGTATGGAGATGGCTCAAAGCCGATGATCGAGCGCCGAGCAAGGCCTCGCTGGTGGTGGTCCAGTCTGATGGTGGGTGGCCTGCTAGTCGTCTCGACGAAGGCGAGTCCCGCTCAGCAGGACGCCTGCAGAGGAACCGCGCTGACCGAGGCGGCCGACGAGACTGGAATCCTCTTCGTCCACGACCGGGGTGAAACGGGGAACTTCTACAACCCGGAGACCATGGGCTCAGGGGTCGCATGGTTCGACTACGACGGCGACGGCTGGTTGGACTGTTATTTAGTGCAGTCGGGGCCCTTCCCCCCGCCAGCTGAAGGCAGGGCTGCGGCGACCAATCAGATGTTTCGAAACACCGGCGACGGAGGCTTCGAGGATGTCACGGCGCGTACCGGAGCCGGGGAGATGGGCTATGGGCAGGGAGTCCTTGGTGCCGACTTCGACGGCGACCGGATGCCGGATATCTACCTTGCCAACTGGGGAGTCGATCGCCTGCTGATGAATCGCGGTGATGGTACCTACGAGGACCGTACCACTGAGTCCGGTATCGAGGTCGAGGGCGCCAGCGGATGGAGCTCCGGTGCTGCTCTCGGTGACGCCGACAGGGACGGTGACCTGGATCTCTATCTTGTGATCTATGTCGAGCACGATCCCGAAAACGAGCCTTTCTGCCTTCACCCTTCTACGGGGGAACGCTGGTACTGCGGTCCGTCTCCCTTCGAGCCCAAAATGGACATCTTCTTCCGCAATCAAGGCGGAGCGGTGTTCGAGGACGAGACCCTGGAAGCGGGCTTCGAAACGGCCAACGGCAAGGGCTTGGGAGTCCTTTTCGTCGATCTCAACGACGATCAATGGCCCGATGTCTACGTCGCCAACGACATGACCTTCAATCTCTTGTTCGTCAACAAGGGCGACGGGACTTTCGAAGATCTGTCGTTGATGTCCGGAGTGGCAGTGAGCCGCGACGGGATGCCCGAGGCCGGAATGGGAGTGGCGGTCGGCGACGTCGATGGCGACGGGGATGCCGACCTGGCGGTGGCCAACTTCGATGTGCAGACCAATACGCTCTACATCAACCAGGGGGACTTCTTCTTCGAGGACAACTCCGCTGCCAGTGGTTTCGGAGCGGCGTCCTTCAACTATGTCGGATTCGGCCTTGTCATGGCCGACTTCAATCGAGACGGCAACATGGATTTCTTCAATGGCACCGGCCATACGGTCGAGATCTCACCGCGCGCCAATGTGTACTACGAGCAGCCCGACGTTCTGCTTCTTGGTGACGGAATGGGAAATTTCTCCGAGCCCGATTGCCCTTTGCCGAACCAGCGTCCTTCGGTCTCGCGGGGAGTGGCCTACGCCGATTACGACAACGACGGCGATCCCGACGTCGGAATCCAGCGCAGCGGCCGGGCCTTTTCCCTGCTCCGCAACGACACGCGGGCCGGGAGTTGGCTGGGACTCCGTCTGTGGAGCGACACGCCCAACAGTGAGGGAGTCGGGGCGGTGGTTAGCCTGAGGACCAGTAAAGGGGTCCAGAAGCGATGGGTGATCGCCGGGAGCAGCTACCAATCCTCCTCGGACATCCGGGTCCTCTTTGGATTCGACAAAGATGCGAAGATTCACGAAGTCGAAATCCTCTGGCAATCGGGTAAAGTGCAGCAGATCCATCAACCTCCTCTCGAGAGCTATCTCACGGTGCGTGAGCCCCTGTGAGTCGCAGGCATGACCATGCATAGAGCCGTCTATCCTCCGTTCTCATCCCCAGCCAGCTTGCTGGCGCTGTTCATCGTCGGGCTCGCCCTGGGTCTGTCCTCGCCATCCTCGGCCCAGCAGCCCGAGCTACTGCCATTACCCGAGGTGGAGCTGGTCGAGGGCGTGGAGGCTGGTGTTCAGGAGGTCTTTCCGCAGCTGCTCGAGACGATCGAAAGGCTCATGGCCGACGAGAGTGCCAGCGGCCGGCAGCTCGCGGAGGCCTTTGGCGACTTGGGTCGTGCGGCGCTTTACTACGAAGTTACAGCGGTTATCGAGCCGGCGCTCCAGAATTCTCAGCGGTTGGATCCCTTGGACTACCGCTGGCCTTATTACCTTGGGGCGTACTACCAGGATCAGCTGCGGCGTGTCGCAGAGGCCACAGAACAGCTGCAGAGAGCGCGTGAGCTCAGAGCGGGCGATCCGGCTATCGACCTTCGCCTGGGTCAGCTGGCGCTGCTGGCGGAAAGGCCGGATCAGGCCCCCGAGTACTTCGAGCGGGCGAGACGAAGCGAGGGCTTTGCGGCCATCGCTCTCTACGGTCTGGGACGCAGCGCCAGCCTGCGAGGTGACGACGCGGCAGCTGTCGAGCTCTTCGAGGCCGCGCTGGATCTCGAGCCCGATGCGGCCGAGGTCCACCAGCAGCTGGGTCTGACCTATCGCAAGCTGCGCGACCTGGACTCCGCCCGAGAACATCTGTCGAAGGAGGTCTCCGGCAGTCTCAGTTTTCCGGATCCTCTGATGGCCTCTCTGAAAGAGGACTTTTCGCGCAGTCATCTGTTCGCGGGAATGGAAGCCCAGGTCAGCGGTCGAATGGAGGATGCCGTTGCCGAGTACCGCAAGGCAGTGGAGCTCGATCCGAAGAGCGGCGTCGGCCATGAGGCTCTGGCGGCTGCCCTCGAAGCGGCCGGCGATCTCGATGCGGCAATCGACGAGTACCGGGTGGCTGTCTCGCTGTTGCCGAACGACGCAATGGTCAGGGTGCTAGCCGCCAAGGCTCTGACCACGAGAGACGGAGCTACCGATGAGGCGTTGGAGCTCTACCGAGGGGCCGTCGACCTGGCGCCGGAGCTGGCTCAAGCGCGGAAGGGTCTGGCGTCGCTCCAGTTGCTCCAGGAGCGACAGCTCGATGAAGCATCGGAGCATCTCAGAGTTGTCCTCGAGACCGATCCTGAGGATCTGGGTGCAAGGCTCCAGCTGGCTCGGGTGCTGATCCTCTCTGGCGAAGCAGATAGGGCCGTGGAAGAGCTGGAGAAGATTCTCGCTGTCGACCCGATGCGCCCCGAGGTGCTGCTGAACTATGGCCAGGCCCTGGCCAGGAGCGAGCGAGCGAGCGAGGCCAGAGCCGAGCTCGTTTATCTCCTGGAGCTGCCCAGCGCCAGCCTCTCGATCAAGGCGGTGGTCCACAAGGAGCTGGCCGAGTTGGCGAGCGCCGAAGGACTGGATGCAGAGGCCCTTGAACACTGGAGGCAAGCGGCCGACCTAGCACCCGATCTGCTGCCGATCGGGCTCGGCTACGCCGAGGCGCTCAGCGCAGACGGTCAGCACGAGGAGGCGATCGCTGCATTGGAGATGATCCTGGTCATCAACCCCGAGGACGAAGCGGCTCGACTGGGCCGGGCTCGAGCCCTGGCCGCGGCAGGCCGAATGTCCGAAGCCAGGTCGGAGCTCGAATCGCTTATCGATACCTCTCCGGACCTGTTAGAGGCGACGCTCGACCTGGCGGCGCTCCAGGCGCGTCAGGGGGACTTCGAGGGCGCCATCAAGAACCTCTCCCGAGCCCGAGAAAGGGCAGAGGGGGCCGAGGTCCGGGCACTCCTGAGCTTCGAGATCGGCGGAATGTGGCAGATGGCGGGAGACGATCGGAAGGCCGTCGAATCCTACACTGCCGCAACCGAGGATCATGCCGAATTCAAGGACGCTCATTTCAATATGGCGGTGTCCCTGGGCCGGCTCGGCCGAACGGAGGAGGCTATGGAGCACCTCGGCCGGGTCATCGAGATCGATCCGAAGGATGAGGAGTCCTATCTTGCCCTCGCTCAGGCCCTTGCTTCCGAGGGCCTCTTCGCCGAGGCTCGTGACACCCTTCAACGAGGACTGGATCACGCGTCGGAGAGCCCGATCCTGACGAGTGCTCTGGTGCAGTTGTTACTAGCTAGCCCCGACCAAGAAGTCCGCGATGCCACCGCCGCCGTGCCACTGGCGCTGGCCCTCCACGAGAGGGATCCTTCGATCCAGAATGGGGCCATGGTAGCTGCGTCTCTCGGGTCCGCCGGCCGATACGCCGAGGCGGCGGACTGGCAGGCCAGGGTCGTGAAGGAGGCCGCAGAGGCGGGCTTGCCGGACGACCAGCTGCAGCGCATGCGCTCGGACCTGGCACTCTATCGACAGCGGGCCGGGGGCGGCTAATGGCAAGCGAAGGACGCATGGCCCGGCTCTCGCGCCGGATCGCCTCCGAGGCTCCTGGATTCGTTCTGGCAGTCTCTCTTTTTTTCATCCCGGTACTCAGTGACGCGGCGTCTCCGCAAGACAGGGCCCAGATACCGGGCGGCGGTGACACCTACTTCGCTGATCGTGGCACCGATGTGGGTTTCGATTTTCATTTCTTCAACGGTGCAACGGGGGAGATCTATCTGCTCGAGATCATGGGATCGGGAGGTGGACTGGTGGACTTCGACAACGACGGCGATCTGGACATCTACGCCGTACAGGGTAGGGTCCTGGCTCCGGGCAAGACCGTCGACGATGCAGTCGTGCCGGTAAAACACCCCGTTCCCTTGACGGATCGCCTGTATCGAAACGATCTGCAGGTCGAGCCCGATGGCACCCGTTCGCTTCGCTTCACCGATGTGACCGCAAGCATGGGCCATGCGAGCCTGGAATACGGTATTGGTGTGGCGACCGGGGACTTCGACAACGACGGATGGACCGATCTTTTTGTGACGAATTTCGGTCCCAACAAGCTCTTGCGCAACAACGGGGACGGCTCGTTCGAGGACGTGACCGAGAGCTCGGGCCTGGCGGAGGATCGATGGAGCTCGAGCTCGGCATTCCTGGACCTCAATCGCGACGGCTGGCTCGATCTGTATGTCGCCAACTACCTCGATCACAAACTCGCAAAACGGTCGCACTGCCTCAGTCCCACCGGGGCTCGAGATTACTGCGATCCCGACGTCTACAACCCAGACAGCGACTCACTGTTCCTCAATCGGGGCGATGGGACCTTCGAGAATGTGTCGGCGCAGTCGCAAGTAGATGGGGTCGAGAGAACGGGTCTCGGTGTCGTGACAGCGGACTTCGACAACGACGGCTGGCCGGATCTGTATATCGCCAATGATGGCATGCCGAATCAGCTGCTGATGAACAACCGTGACGGTACCTTTCGAGACGATACCCTTCTGGCAGGTTGTGCGGTCAATGCAGAAGGTGTGCAGGAGGCGTCGATGGGGGTCGATGCCGCTGATTTCGACAACGACGGCGACGAGGATATCTTCTTGACGCACTACTCGAAAGAGACCAATACGCTGTACCTCAATGATGGAACGGCCCTTTTCGACGATGCGACGCAAGCCGCCGGCTTGGGCTCGCCGAGCTGGTACTTCACCAGTTTCGGCACGAGGTTCCTCGATCTAGACAACGATAGCCTGCTCGATCTGCTGGTCGTGAGCGGTGCAGTTACCTTCTTCGCCAACAGCAGCACCAGCAGTCTCGCCCAGTCAAATCAGCTGTTTCGAAGCATCGATGGCCGGCGTTTCGAAGAGGTGACGGCAAATGCAGGTGCGTCTTTCCATGTCAAGGAGACCAGTCGAGGAGCAGCGTTTGGCGACCTCGACAACGATGGCGATACCGACGTCGTGGTCTTCAACAATTCGGAGCCTTCACGCCTGCTGATCAACCAGGCGGGTTCCAAGAGCAACTGGCTCGGGCTCCGGCTGGTCGGCAAGGCGGTGGCGCGCGACATGCTGGGGACCCGGGTCGAGCTGCGGCAGCCGGATGGGCCTGTTCAATGGCGACGTGTCCGTACCGACGGAAGCTTCGCCTCGGCGAACGATCCGCGGTTGCTTTTCGGGCTGGCGGACCGCACTTTACCGGCCGCGGCGCGGGTGACCTGGCCCAGCGGTCTCGTGGAGACCTTTCCCGAACTCGCCGTGGGTCAGTACAGAACTCTGATCGAAGGCACCGGTGAGCCTGAGGACAATCCGGCTCCTGAGAAGAAAGACAGCGATTGAGCTCCTCCGCCAGCGGAGCAGGCGCTGCCTCGGATCTAGACAGTGAGGATATGATCTCGATATGGATTGGAGGAGCTTGCTTCGAGTTCTCTGGCTTGTTGCCGCGCTGATGAAGCCGGTGGACGGCGTCTGCCAGGGGCTCTATCCATCGGTCGGCGAAACTCGCAGGGAATTCGAAGCTCTGTGTCGCCGGCTCAGAGAGAGCGACAACCCCTACTACGGAGTAGGCCTGGTCGACAAGGCGAGGCTGAAGGTGGAGGAGCAGGTGACAGATCCGTTGATCGCGAGCGCTCGCCTCGGCCTTCTCGGCTGGCACCATATGCGCATGGGCAGCAACGAGGAAGCCGTCGAGAGTCTTGACAAAGCTCTTGTTCTGGCCTCCTCCATCGACACAGATGAGGCCAGGGATCTGGCCCTCGAGCTCCGCTCCCTGTTGGCTCTGGCTCATCTCCAGTTTGCCGAGGATCTCAACTGTCTCGGGTTTCACAACAGTGCGAGCTGCATCCTGCCGATGGGCAGGGAAGGTGTCCACCAGCTCCCCGAGCACGCCAGGGTCGCCGGCGACCTGCTGCTGCAGGTGGGGAAGGCCCGCCCCGAGGACGTGACCGTCCGTTGGCTCCTGAACGTCGCGCGGATCGTGAGCGGTGACTACCCGGAGGGTGTGCCGGAGGCGCTTCGCCTGCCCACTGGCTCCACGCTCACAGCCGATATGTCGCGAGCCTGGGTGAACATCGCCCCTGTTCTTGGACTGCACATCATCGATCTGTCGGGTGGTGCCGTCATGGACGACCTCGATGGCGACGGGTTTCTGGATCTGGTGACCTCGACTTCTGATCCCTGTGGACCGATGAAGGCCCTGCGGAATGACGGTACCGGAGGTTTCCTCGATGTGACCGCGGAGTGGGGGCTCGACGGCCAACTCGGGGGCCTCAACCTCGTTTCTACGGATTACGACAATGACGGGGCCATCGATCTCCTGGTCCTTCGCGGTGGTTGGTGGGGCCGCGACGGTCGCATGCGGAACTCCCTGCTCAAGAACGAGCTCCGCGGCGAGAAGACAAGCTTCGTCGACGTCACCGTAGCCGCCGGCCTTGCCTTTCCCGCCTACCCGACACAGACGGGTGCGTGGGCCGACTACGACGGGGACGGAGACCTGGATCTCTACATTGGCAACGAGTCGGAGGGCACCGCCGTCTACACGGCAGACGATTTCTACCGCCAGATGGGCACCAGCTATCCTTCTCAGTTTTTTCGCAACAATGGCGATGGCACCTTCACGGACATCGCTCGGCAGGCCGGGGTCGACGACTACAGCTACACCAAGGCGGTAGCCTGGGGCGATTACGACAATGACGGAGATGCCGATCTCTACGTCTCCAATATCGGCACGAACCGCCTCTACAGGAACAAGGGCGACGGTTCCTTCGAAGATGTGGCAGTCGCTGCCGGTGTCACCGAGCCGAAAGGCATGAGTTTCCCGGCCTGGTTTTTCGACTACGACAACGACGGTTGGCTCGATCTTCTGGTCACCGATTACAGCGTCGATATGGATGTCGTCTTTCGCTCCTATCTCGGCTTTCCGACCAGCTCGGGGCAAGCGCTTCTGTACCACAACACCGGTGACGGCCGCTTCGAGGAAGTGTCACGCGAAATCGGTATTCGGCGGCCCATTCTTCCCATGGGTGCGAACTTTGGAGATCTGGACAACGACGGTTGGCTCGACATCTTCCTCAGTACAGGCCTGCCCGACTTCGAGTCGTTGATGCCGAATGCGGTCTATCACAATGAAGAAGGCAAGGGCTTTCGAGAGATCACTTTCGAATGGGGCTTCGGCCATATCCAAAAAGGACACGGCGTCGCTTTCGGCGACCTGGATCACGATGGCGATCAGGACATCCTGCACCAGATGGGAGGAGCCTATCCCTTCGACGGATATGCCAATGCGCTCTACGAGAATCCCGGATACGGGCAACACTGGATCGTCTTACGGCTCGAGGGCGTCGAAGCCAATCGGCCGGCCATCGGAGCGCGGCTCACGGTGATCGTGAGGCAAGCCGACCACACCCGGAAGATCCACATCGTCGCCGGAACCGGGGGATCGTTCGGCGCCTCGAGCCTGCAGCAGGAAATCGGGTTGGGCGAGGCGCAAATTATCGAGGCGATCGAGGTGCTCTGGCCTGGCAGCGGCAAGAAGCAGAGCTTCGGCAGCGTCGAGATGGATCGTGCCTACAGTCTGCAGGAGGGACGACCGGATCTCGTGCCGCTGGACTATCCCGAAGTATCCTTGGCGTCCGCTCGGTTGCCTGCTGGCGCCGCCCATCACCATCCACCAGACCAGCCTTGATGACGAGCAGAGTCAGTTTTCTCGCCGGTCTCATTGCGCTGCTGGCACCCTTCAATCTTGCGGCCCAGGAGGAAGTGCTCTCGCGATCGGAGGAGGTCTTGCAGCAGGCTTTGGCCGACCTCGAGGCTGGCGACGTTGCTGCCTCACTCTCTCGCCTGGAGGCTCTGCAGCAGTCGGGCAAGGCGGAGGATTCGGCTGTGGCAGTCCTTGGCGCCATCTACCTCGAGACCGGAGATGCTGCCGCCGCCGCTGCGACCTTGAAGCCACTCACGGAGAGAGAGAGCCCGGACCCCGCCGTTCTCTATAACTACGGCCGGGCAGCGCTTGCCCTCGGAGATGTCGCCGTCGCGGAGCGCTCCCTGGAGGAGTCGGTCAGGCTCGCGCCGGGATCTCCGGCCGCTCGAGAGCTGGGTCTCCTGCGTATCGCCCTGGGTGACTACTTCGCCGCCTACCTGCAGCTACGCCCCTGGGTACTGGCACACCCGGAGGATACGCAAGCTCGAACTGCGGCAGCTCTGTGTGCTGTCGAGCTCGAGAGGCCCGGGGATGCCAGCCGCCTGCTCTCAGACCTCACGCAGGAGAACCCCTTGGTCCGACTTCTGTGGGCCAAGACACAGCTCATGAAGCAGGACCCGTGGGGGGCCATCGCCCTTCTGCGGCCATTCTCGGATGACACTCCGGCAGACCTCGAAAGGGAAACGTGGCAGGTCCTGGCCGAGGCGATGCTCGAGGTCGGCAACGGTGAGGCCGCTATCGAGCTGCTGTCGGGTCGCGTAGGCGATGACCCGTCTCTTGCTGCGCTTCTTGCCAGGGCTCAGGATCTCATCGGGGATCGTGAGGCCGGCCTGGAAACGCTCAGACCGCTCGTGGCGCCGATGGCCGAGAGCCAGGATCCCGATCTGGTTGATTCCGAGCAGGCAGCGCAGACCGAGGTCCTGTTTTGGTATGGCGAGCTGCTGGCCAGATCTGGAGATGCCCTCGCAGCCCTCCCTTACCTCGAGACAGCGGTCCAGCTCGATCCGCTGAATCCGGACAAGTGGAAGTCTCTGGGCAGGTGGCGAACCGAGGTCGGGATGATAGAGGAGGGGCAGGCCGCCACCCACAAGGCCGAGGCCCTGACGGCGGGGACCGTGCAGCATCAGGCGGGAATGGAGCTTGGAGGCGATCCGGAGGACGTCACAGCGCAGGAGCTGGAGCAGGCTCTGCGACTGGCAAGCGTCGATCTCCTGGCTGAAGCTCTCGAACTGGTGCGGAGAGAGCGTCAGCTGGCGTCGCCCGAGGATCCCCGCCCGGCACTGCTGGAGATCCATCTGCTGCTGCGCCTGGGCAGATTGGGTGAGGCTCAGAAGGCTCTGAAGCCACTGGTAGATCGGTTTCCGGGCTCAGCAGACGCCTACTATCAGAAAGCGGTCCTCGAGGTGGCTAGGAACGATCTCGAGATGGCCGAGGCCAGCTTCCGAAAGACCCTCGAGCTGTCACCACGGCACTTGGCTGCCTTGAACGATCTTGCTGTACTCCTGATGCGGACCGGGAGGCAGGAAGAGGCCCGCCAGATGCTGGAGCTCGTGCTGGTACTGAGGCCCGACGACGAGGTTGCAAAGAGGAACCTGGAGGCGATCGAGTAGGGGTCAACCCAGGCTTGAGAGGCTTGGCTCGTCAGGCCAACGGCGTTGCGCCTCGTTCAGGAACTCCTTGGCTGTCGGAATGTCCTCCAGCTGCCGAAGCGTCCTCACTGCGATTGCGTAGGCCTGAGGAGTCGGGTTGCGCTCGACCATAAGTCGAAGCGCCCCACGAGCTTCCGCGACTTGCTGCTGCATGGCGTTGACAATCGCGAGGTTGGCGTAGGCGCCAAGGGCGGTCGGAAAGAGGTCAGCCTCTTTCCTGTAGGCTCGACTGGCTTCGTCCAGTCGGTCCATCCTGGTGAAAGTACTGCCGCGAAGATAGTGGAGTCCGCGGATCGACCGCCAATCGGTGCGATCGCCGAACTCGGAGAGAGCCTGGTCCGTCAGCTCCAAAACCTCATCGAACCGGGCCTGACTGAAGCGTAGCTCGGCCGCGGTCACCAATGGCCCGAGACGGGAGCCGCGCCGTGCGAGTGCCTCCTCGACAATCGGTTCGGCTGCTTCGAGATCCCCCTGGCGGATAATAATCTGGGCCAGTGTGTCGCGGCTCTGCTCGTGGCCCTCGACGGCCAACTCGGCGTACTGTCGCGCTTCTTCCAGCCTGTCGAGCTTGAGAAGCACCCCAGCAATGGCGCCGGCCACGGGAGGCGAGCCGCCGGAAAGCTCCATGGCCCTTTCGAAGGCCTCGAGGGCCGCCTGCGGCTGTCCCATCGCCATCTGTGCATGGCCCAGCTGTTCCCAGGCGTCGATCAGCTGCGGCTGCTGGTCGAGGACTGCCTGGAACTTCTCAGCAGCTGCAGGGTAGCGGCCCTGGGCGTAGTCCTCGAAGGCGAATTTGAGCTCCTCGACCGTGGCCAGCTGACTCTTGGGATCGGGCAGCTCGCCGGTACCAGCGCTTGCTGTCGATCCTAGATACCCCAGAGCGGCGAGTTTGTCGCGGGTTTCGGCGTCCTCCTCGGAGGGAGGCGCAAAGCTCTGTTCGTAAGCCTGGAGTTGTTGACGCATCTTGCCGAGTGCCCGTCGGTCATCGCGCAGGATGTTGTTCTTCTCGAGGGGGTCGAGATCCAGGTTGTAGAGCTCCGGGTCGGGCCCCTGGATGTAGTGATACGGCGGGTCGAGGACCGAGAAAAGCTCGCTCCAACTGAAATGGAAGCGAGGGAAGAGGGTCTCCGCATATATTGGTCGCGAGCTTGCGGCATCTTCAACATCCAACAGGGATAGCCCGGGTAGATCGTCGGGCACCTCGGCACCAAGCAGAGGTGCGAGAGTCGGTACGACATCGATGAGGCCCACGGCTCGTTCGACGGTCGAGCCGCCACGCTCGGAGAAGGGAAGCTTGAGTAGGAGGGGTACCTGCAGGGACTCGCGATAGAGCAGTAGGCCGTGCTCGTTATCGCCGTGATCGTAGAGCCCCTCGCCGTGATCCGAGGTCAGCAGGATGATCGACGAGTCGTAGACGTCGAGTCGCTTGAGCTCCTCGAAGAGCTCCCCGATCACCGCGTCGGCGGCTGCTACCTCGCCATCGTAGGCCGACTCGTAGCGCGAGGCGAAGGGCTCTGGCGGAGCGTGAGGTGTATGGGGTTCGTAGATGTGGAAGAAGAAGAAGAACGGCTCCCCGGCCACGGACCGCAGCCATTGCCGCGATGCCGCAAGGGTGTCGAGGCCATCACGTTGCAAGTCGCTGAGCAGTGCTTTGGCGCTGATCAACAGGTGGTCATCGTAGAAGTCGAAGCCGGCGTCGAGGCCGGCCGTGGCCCTCAGAACGAAGGCCGAGACAGCTGCGCCGGTCTGGTAACCGAGCCCCTTGAGGAGCCGAGGCAGGTAGGGTAGACCCTCGCTCCTCAGCCGGTACCCTGCATTGTCGCGAACGCCGTGCTCCGGGGGGTAAAGGCCGGTCAGCAGGGAGGCGTGTGCCGGAAGTGTCAGTGGTACGTGGGAATAGGCTCGCCGAAAGAGAATCGAGTCGGCTCTCAGGCCGTCGATGGCCGGCGTTTCGACCCCGCCATACCCGTAGGCTGGCAGGCGATCGGAGCGCAGGGTATCGATGGAGATGAGGATGACCGGGGTGCCTGGCGGCACCGAAGGTCCGACCTCCTGCCGGCGGCAGGAAACGCCTCCGAGGCCGAGGGCCAGAAGCAACCAGAAGACCAGCCCTGGCTCGGCCATGAAGCGGAGGGCTGGAGGGAGTCGATATCGATTCGGGATCTCGATGGCCAAGAGCGCGTACAGCTCGGGAGAGCTGCGGTCCTCCTATTCACCCGGCTGTAGATACTCGAGGAAGCCCTTGGCCTCGGCTGCGCGCGGCGAGTCGGGAGCCAGCTCGATCAACTTCAGAAAGTCGGCCGCAGCAGCCTCGTTGTCGCCCTGGTTGAGGAGGACGAGACCCCTGTAGTAGTAGGCTGTTGGGAGGTCGGGGAAGCTCTCGACGACCTTCTGGAACTCCACCAGCGCCTCGTCCAGATTGCCATCGTTGTAGAGGTCGATGCCGACGTTCAGATAGGCATCAGCGTCGAGCAGCTCGCCTTCGGGTAGTTGGTCCATGAAGACTCTGGCCTCGTCCTCGCGTCCCTGAGCCACCAGCATGCTGCTCAGCAGCTTCAGTGCGTCGACGTTGTCGGGCTCGATCTCCACGACCCGCCGGAGAGTGGCTTCGGCCTCAGCCAGGTTGTCTTCCTGATAGTAGGTTCGAGCGATTCCCATCAAGACGGGTGGGTGGTTCTCCAATTCGAGTTCGGTCAGCGCAGTCTCGTACTCGGCCCGAGCTTCGGCCGGTTTGCCCTCTTGCAGGAGCTGATTTCCCTTGTCGAGAAGCTCCACAGACAGCGCGGCGGCGGCCTCGGCCAGCACTTCTGGCGGGATGGGACGCAGGGTGACATTGACACTGGGGGAGGAGCCGAACTCGTTCGCGCCCACCGTTCCCTCGGAAGGGACGTAGCCCTCGAACTCGATGCTCACGTTCCACATTCCGTTTGTCAGCCCCAGATAGCTCCACTTGCCCTTGTTGTTGGTGAAGAAGGGTTCGGGCCCGGCGCCTTCCCGGATGAGGGTGACCTTGGCGCCTTCGATCGGTTGGCCGTTCTCGTCCTTCACTGTGCCCTGTAGGCGGCCTCGGCCGGCCCAACCCTGGGCTAGTACGGGGGTTGCCACGACAGTAAGAACAAGAACTACCAGAACCAGGGGTGCAAAGTGTCGCATGCTGATCTCCTCGTGGGATTCGGGCCGGATACCCGCCTCCTCCGAGGCGACGTAACCGACGAAAGACCGTCAGAGTTTACCAGAAAAAAAGCCGGGGGCTCAGGGCCCCCGGCGGGAAAACAGTGCAGTGACGCTGGACGCCTACCGCCAGTTCACGCGGACACCGAGGCGGAAAATCCGTGGTGCCAGCGAGGTACTGATCCACCCCACGTTGCCGGAGGTGGTGTTGCGGAAGCGATCCAGC
>Ga0316193_10001698_pt1 | contig 15073 bp, 13 predicted proteins | sample MerIslsedime2_MG_FD_207735 | JGI IMG/M metagenome (GOLD analysis project Ga0316193, IMG submission 207735) | Coastal sediment microbial communities from Maine, United States - Merrow Island sediment 2 | ecosystem: Environmental > Aquatic > Marine > Coastal > Sediment | place: USA: Maine...
AGACGTACGACTTGCTCGGCTTTTGATCCCAGCATGATGTGTTTCATCCCGGTTCGCCCATGACTTCCCATGACCACCATGGACGCATTTGTGATCTCGACCATCTCCAGGATGCGGTTAACAGGCAGGCCGATCACCAGTTTGGTCTGCGCTTCCTGCAGTAACTTCACTTTCGGATTCTGTTCTATAGCATCCTGCATGAAGAGATCGAACGCTTCTTGCGCCAGGTCATCGATATGCGCAATTTTCTTTTTCTTGGTTACAAGGTTGTAATAGCCCGGCATTTCCGCGGGATCGTGGACAACGTGCAATATGATAACCGGCTGCCCGGTGCAATCGGCCAGTTCACAGGCCTTGAGTAAGGCTGCCAGCGAATGGCCGGAAAAATCTACCGGTACGAGAATTGGCTGTTTACCGTCATTATCTGCCATTTAGAAATTCCTCATTATTAGCCCTCAGGCTCGAATTTAAGCGGGTCACATATATAGTTTAGGACATATGTCAGCGGATAACCCCATGACCTGGTTTTGCCTGCCACCCTAGCCAGCGTTTAGCGCGCATTATTCACAAAAAACCTGGATTTACCGCCAAGCTGGCACGGCATATTGCGCTCTCATCTTGCGTCCGCCTTTGTAAAACAGGCGGTTAGTCAGTGTCTGGTATATGCCAGAACATTGTCACAATAATGTAATTATATCGTCACATTTCTTATATATAGTCAGAATTTTCCATGGGATACAGGAGAAACAAGAAATGATGCTCCCAACAATGGGCAGGCGATACCAGATCGACTACATGTCTGGTTTACGTTATGTTTTCTCACCAGCCTACAGGGCTCAAGTACGCAATACCTGGGGCCGCAATGCTGGGTTAAGGGTGGTGTATTTGATTGGCGGCCTTGTCAGTACAGCTGTTGTGATATCGGCACTACTGCTGCTGGTGCTCGCCATACAGGGACTGTTACGCTAACCCTCATATCGTAATATTGTTCACTATCGATTTTTCCCAGGTCCGCCTTCGTGCAAGTTCGGGCTAAGGTACATGTACCACAGCATTACTATTATTTTGTGGTCAATCAAATACACGTAAAACAGGAATGTTGACAGATATTCGCGGCTCACGCGGCTGTCAATGCAGGAACTGGACTTCGAATAACCTTCATAATCAGTGTTGCAGGTATAATCATTTAACTTAATGTCGAGCGATATTTTGAAGGTGTCATCCCCGTCCAGCGTTTGAACGCGCGCGTAAAGTGTCCGGCATCGTTGTAGCCGAGCTGGTAAGCGATATCGCTGATTTTTGCTGCGGGATTGTTCAGTTTCGATTTCGCGTATTGCTTGCGCGCTTCATTTAACAGGTCGCTATAGCTGAGGCCGTGCTTTTTCATCATGCGTTGCAGTGACCGTGTCGAAATTCCCGCGATGTCAGCAATGGCTTCGATCGAAAGGCTATCCTCGGTTATATACAGCGCGATGATTTCACGCAACGCGTTGGCCAGCTCGTTCTTGTCCTGAATGTTATTCAACGGCTGGATCTCGACCATTGCCGTCGCAGTCGAAGGTCCTTTTTGTGAGGACTTGTTTATGGTCGCATCCAGCAGGCCGGCGGGGAAGGCGATGGCTGTCTTTGGTTGAGAAAACATCAGTACACAATCGTCAAGGATGCGGTTTTTCGCGGCTATCCGGTTTTTGCCCATCATCAGACTAACGACTGCAGGTTTCCAGTTGCTGCCGGTTGCGAGTTGAATCAGTTCGATCATGCTGGTGACGCGATAAAGCTCCATCTGGATATCGTGATTGACGAGTACCTTGCCAGCGTTCTCGAACCAGCAGGTAGTCCCGTCGATCCGAATGCTGAAGCTGGAGGTATTGCTTTGCCCGGAAGCTCGGTAGCAGAAAGTGTTGAGCAGCTCTTTCAGCGTGCGCTTGTCCTGCAGGAACGCTTTCAGCGTATCAATCTTATACCACGGTATTGTCTGAGCGACCTGCATGCCGAAGTCGGGTAGCAGTTCTGCAATGGCGACCTGGTTGATCAAACGCCAGAACGGCTTTTCCGGGACCAGTGCCTCTGGATCGAACGAGTCGGACTGTGGCAGTCGGAATTTCCCGAAATACCGATCCGCATCGATGCCATTTTTCTCCATCGCCATTCTGAACGGTATGACGAATGCGGCTTTGACCAGTGGGATCGTGGGGGTAGCGTTGGTATCTGTGTTTTTCATTTGCGATGACTTTTCCTCAGATCAGCTTGTGTTGATCCAGTACAGAATGCGTTTCTGGTAACAGCTTATTGGCCACCCTGATCATATTACCTGCCATTTTGCGACGTAGTCATGCCATAAGATCGTGATTGTCGCAAAATGGCAAGAATAATGCTTCTCATTTGCGTATTTTTCTAGCATGCTCAGGATTCAGCGGTCCCATTAATCTGGACAAATCCGCATGTAACGAATTGCTGATATTTCACACACTAAGGGGAGATCTAAAATGAAAATTAACTTGCCACTGTTAAGTGCCTTGCTGGCAGTATTGATTGCTGTCACCGTGGGCGTATCGTCAGCTGCAGCAGAAGACAGGCCTGCGCAGGTGCTGATCGTCAATGTTGATGTCTGGGACGGCACCAGTGAAGAACTGAAAAAAGGTGTCGATGTACTGGTCGAAGGCAACAAGATCAAGAAAATCGCTAAAGGCATCAAGGCGCCCAATGCAACGACTATCAATGGCCAGGGCGGTACCATGACGCCCGGTCTGATCGACATGCACCAGCATTTAACCCTAAATGGTGGTACCGCGGCGGGTGAGAACTGGGATGCCTATGTGCAGGGTGCGCATGCATCACGTGCTGCCGAATATTTGCTTAGAAGCGGTTTTACCACCATTCGTGACATTGCCGGTAACACCATCGGATTGAAAAAAGCGATTAATGAAAATATTCTGCCAGGCCCTCGTATGTATACCTCTGGTCCAGCGCTTGGCCCAACCGGTGGTCATAGCGACTGGGCTCCGCGTACAGCAGCCCCTGGTTACGAGGCTTATCAGGAAAAAGTTGGCAACACCCATGTGATCGATGGTCGGACGGAATGGTTAAGAGCCGGACGTTGGAACATGCGTAATGGTGCTGATTTCCTCAAAGTGATGGCTGGTGGCGGTGTTGCCAGCGAATTTGACCCATTACATCTTCAATCACCATCACCGGAAGAAATGGCAGCCGCTGTTCAGGTAGCAAACGAATACGGTGGTTATGTCGCGATACATGCATACACTGATGATGCTTATCTCAAGTCATTAAATGCGGGCGTTAAAAGTTTTGAGCATGGCTTCCTGGCAACAGAAAAATCCATCAAGCCGTTGGCTAAAGCAGGCGCCTGGTGGTCATTCCAGCCCTACGGTGGTTATACGCTTCTTTGCGGCGCTTACCCTGACTGGTATACAGATGTCATGATTAAAAAAGGCAAGATGGTGTGTGAAGGTGTAATCAATACCATCAAGACCATGAAGAAATACAAGGTGAAAACCTTTGTTGGGTCGGACATGTTCGGCTGGGACAACTGGCACAATGCGATTAGAAATGTTGCCTCACCCACTGTAGAACTTCCTGAAGATCTAAGATACACATCATTGGAATCAATGAAGATGTCGACTTCACTGCCTGGCCAGTTCCTGCGTGAAAATGTTAACCAGAACCGTAATGATTTCATTGCTGCAAAACTGGGTGTGGTAGAAGAAGGCGCCTGGGCCGATATCCTGATCTGGAATGGTGATCCGACCAAAGACATCAGCCTGATCCTGAAAGAGCCTAATCTGAAAATGGTGATGAAAGACGGCGAGGTATATAAAAACCTGCTGGTTGATCCAGAGCACGAATCTTTCCGTTCGGCACCGGCACCGTCTGGACATTCATTCAACATGTAATGATTGTTCGAATAATCAAGTAGTAAATAATAAACAGGGCGCTTTGACGCCCTGTTTATTTTAATGCTCTTTCGTCATTGCGAGGAACGCAGCAATCTCCATAAGCTATCGAGTCGTCCGCATGAGATTGCTGCGTTCCTCGTAATGGAGAGTTACTTTATGACGTGTTTTTTAGCTATTTATCTGGATTATCTAAAAATGAATAAAAGCATTGCTCATGCTTGTATCATATTGGCGCTTCTGTTGACATGGTCATCAGGTGTTATCAGTGCAGATGATGCAGCACCACAAATACTAATTAAGAACGTCAATATCTTTGATGGCAAAAGCGAACAACTGTCATTGGGTCATGACGTGCTTGTCGAAGACAACCTGATAAAACAAATCGGAAAAGGTTTAAAAGCGGATAAAGATGCAAGTGTCATCGATGGTGCAGGCAGAACCCTGATGCCGGGCCTGATCGATATGCATACCCACCTGATGTTTCGATATGGCGCTCGCGTCATGATGACTGACTTCGATGCGCAGGCATCGGGTGCAGCAGCGATGGAAACCTTACAGCTGTACATGCAGATGGGTTACACCACGGTACGTGATGTTGGCGGAAATAGTCTGGGTCTGGCGAAGAACATCGCGGCAGGGCGCCTGAAAGGGCCGCGCATCTATTCCAGTGGCGGTGCGATTTCGGCTATCTCCGGACATAACGATCTGGCGATGTTCAGCGAACAGCCGGGTGAGGATGTCTATTCCCGTCGCGGCGACACCAATATTATCTCTGGACCGATCGAGGCGAGAGCGGCAACCCGTCGGTTACTTCGTGGTGGTGCATCGCAGATCAAGGTTATGGTAGGCGGCGGTGTCGCGTCGGACTTCGATCCACTGGATGCAAACACCATGAGCGAAGACGAGATCAAGGCAATCGTTGATGCCGCGGCCGACTTCGGTACGTATGCCTGTGCACATGCGTATACCGATGCATCGATAAATCGCTTCCTTGATGCGGGCGGACGTTGCATCGAACATGGTTTCCTTGCTTCTGAAAAAACGCTTAAGCGCATGAAAAAACTGGGCGCCGTGATGTCGTTGCAGCCATACGCGGGCTACGAGATATTCAAGGAGCCGGAGAAGCTGGCCGGCTTCAACGAAGAGAACATCCGCAAAGCCCGGCGGGTGCGTGACGGTGCGGACAATATGCTCAAATTGGTGGCAAAACTTAAAGTTGATACCTTCGCCGGTGCCGACCTGTGGCAGGAAGGCGTTATTACCAAGACGCCTGAAGACATGGTGCTGCGCAAACGCTGGTTCGATGATATCGAAATACTGCGCCAGAACACATCTTATGCAGCAAAATGGCTGGCGAAGTCAGGCACCAAGAACCCGTACCGCGAGGGCCCGCTAGGTGTGATCGATGAAGGTGCATACGCCGACGTGCTCCTGATCGATGGTGATCCCGTAAAAGATGTCAGCGTGCTGGCGGACTGGAAGAAGAACATCAGGTTGATCATGAAAGACGGGGTGATTTACAAGAACACCTTATAACAAAACGTCATTGCGAGGAGTAAAGGCGACGCGGCAATCTCCCAATACAGGCGTCACAATTTGTGTGCCGTCATCCCGGCATGTTTTTAGGCCGGGATCCAGCGGCTTGACGCATACGAACAAAGCTTATTCAAAATCAGCAAACAGTTATCGTGTCGCTGGTGAATATGACGAGATTAATTTCGGGATAGTGGAAATAGGCTGGGATGTTGTGCCATCACCATTAATTAAATTAGTCGCAATGAATGCGGCGGGTGAACCGTATTTGAAAACACTGTGCCACGATCGCAATGACAGTTGAACGGGTCATGGTGAAAGTATATGGAATGGATGATGCAGAGCTTATGCTTAAGAATTCAGTATGCTGATAGTGTTTACTATTGATTGCAGTCATTATTAATACATAAAAATAAATATATAAGGTTAGTTATGAAAGATAAACGGCTTAATATCTCAATGATATTTACGGCTGTATGTTTGCTGCATGCCGGCTCGGCATCCGCTGCGAATTTCGGCGGCCCCAACGCGACTGAGAACATCATCGAGACCGATGCCGCTACGAAGCCGGCCGCAGTTGAAGAACGGTTGCTGGACAGCTGGTTCGACTGGAAAGCCGGTGTGCAGAAAGATCATGGCATTTCGCTGGGTATAGACTACACGCCAGTGTACTTGCGTTCCAGTGAGAACGGCGCCAGCGGTGACAACAATGCCTCGAGCGGCATGGTGCGTTTCTTCGGTTCATGGGACCTTGTTGGGAAGGGTACCAAGAATACCGGTGCGCTGATCTGGAAGGTTGAGCATCGTCACAAGTACTCAGACATTCCACCACAAGCCTTTGGATTTGATCAGGGTTATATTGGTTTAATCGAGCCACCTTTCAGCGATGAAGGTGGTCGCTGGACAAACCTGTTCTGGCGGCAACGCCTGAATGACGGAACGGCGACCATCACCGCGGGCTTGCTGGATGCAACGGATTATCTCAACCTGTATTCCCTCACCAGTCCGTGGACCGGCTTCATGAACTTCGCCTTCAGTGCCGGCAGCCAGACCATGTTCATACCCAATGATGCAACCACGGGTATAGCAGGTGCAACCATGCTGGGTGACAACATCTATGTCATCGCGGGTGTAGTGAATGCCTATACCGATCCGACCAGGCCGTTCGATACTTTCGATGATTTTTTCAGTGAGCGTGAGTACTTCACCAGTCTTGAACTGGGCTGGGCGCCATCACAGGGGCAGATCTTTTTTGAAAGTACACATTTAACCTACTGGCACGTCGATGCCAGTGTTCCTGCGGGCACGCCTGGTGGCTGGGGGCTCGCGTTCAACTATTCGAAGTCACTGAACGACAACACGTTGAAACCCTTTATCCGCGGCGGTTATGCCGACGATGGCGGCACCCTGTTGCAAAAAGCAGTCAATGTTGGAATGGGTTACAACACATTCGGTGGGCGTGATGAACTCGGCGTGGGTGCGCACTGGGGCCAACCGAACGAGAACTCGTTTGGCCCGAACCTGAAAGACCAGTACGTGTTTGAAGTCTTTTACCGTTACCAGCTCACACAGCAGCTGGCCATTACACCGGATATCCAGTACCTGATTGACCCAGCGCTGAATCCTGATCATGACAGCCTGTGGGTGCTGGGCCTCAGGGCCAGGCTAGCACTGTAACGCCTGATCAGAACATAAGTGGCGAGCTGCTGTTTGAGGCCAATGCATTCGAATACTTTTTACGAGAAAGGAAGATAACTGGTATGAAATTGTGTAGTTTGTTGTTGCTCGTACTCGCGACGGCATTATCTTCAGTATTTAGCGTGCATGCCGATGAATGGTCACCGATTACAGGTAAGGAATCACTTGAAGCTTTATACAGTGGCGTTGTTCAGCAAGGGGATCTGACCAGAAAAGCAAAATGGCGAACCGAATACTGCGCAAACGGCACAGGTATTCTACGGGCCTGGGGGCAGGTATTCCCGCGCACATGGCGGGCCGTTGATGATGAAAGGGTGTGTGTCACCTCCGATGCAAACACCAAGGTCGAGTGTTTCCGTTATGAAAAAAACACGAGCAAGCCAAATACTTACAGGGGCAGGGATGTTGTATCCAAACAGGTCTGGGAATTCAGCATACTCGATGAGGAACCCGCGTTCTGTAAAGCTGCACCGGAGAAGGTGGTAGCGCCGCCATCTGCTGCAGCACCTGCGCCCAAAGCGAGTGCCGGCCCCAGCGCAGCAGAAATGGCTGAAAAGCTGGCAAACCCGACCCTGGCTATCGGCCAGATGACAAGCAGTTTTATTACCAGCCAGTACCGCGGCACGTTACCGGATAGTGTCAACCAGGACAGTTTACTGTACAAGTTTCAGCCGGTACTTCCATTCCCGACGGGCGACGGGAAATCTTTTCTGTTAAGACCCTCCATAAACGTGTTGTTCGATCAGCCGGTATTCAATGCCAATACAAACAGTTTCGAGGAGCAAAGTATTGAACTGGGTGATCTGCCATTTGACTTCGTCTATGGCGGCACCAATAAAAGCGGGTTGTTGCTTTCCTATGGCATAGCCGGCTCCATACCAACAGCAACCAGCGACAAGATAGGCAGCGACCAATGGACGCTAGGACCGGAAATCCTGTTTGGCCAGACATTCAGTTGGGGGTTGGTGGGCTTGCTTGCCAATCACCAGTGGGATGTTGCCGGAAGTAACGACACCGATAAAAGTGTTACTGCCGGCCAGTATTTTTACGGTGTTAATCTGGGCGGAGGGCTATTTCTGTCCTCAGGCCCCGGCTTCTCATACGATCATAATGCAACGTCGGGTAACAAGTTCACCTTCCCACTGGGTATTGGTGTTTCCAAAACCACAAAAATCGGCAACCGGATCTGGAAGTTCGCTTTTGAATACTTCTATTACCTGGAAAGCCCCGATGTTTTCGGTCCACAGCATCAGCTGAAGTTCTCGATTACGCCAGTGGTTGAATTGCCCTGGTCGAAATAATGGTGACAAGACCAAAAGAGACTAAAGAACAAAAGGGTCAGAGTCGATTGAAATATCGTATTAGGCAAAACTCAACCATACCAGAAGGGATCAAGCGACTCCGACCCTTGGCATGAAAATTCTGCAGTTCGACTGGGAAGTCTTCGATATTGTCGCGGGGCTGAAGTACGTGACCGGCGTTGCCATCATGCTCGCGCTGTCGTCGGTCATCGACTTTCACTGGTTCGCTGCCGGACTGAGTGCGCTTCTGGCGGTTATTGCGAGGAATCGCCTCGGTACAACTTCATAGTCCAGCCGTAGTTCGAATGAAAACAGCCAGGGATAATGGAGCGCAGGCTTTTAAAGGAATGCAGCTACAAGCCATTTTGATTGGCAATCAAGGCGCCGGGGCTGTAATTTTGGCGCTGAATGTGATTACATGGTGCGATGAGCGCAACACACAGAAAAGGTAATCTCATGAATAGGTTGGCCGTATTTTCCATAGGTTTAGTGGTATTAACCGGCTGTGCGGAATTTCGCACGCACTCGTCGTTCGTTGCCCACGTGGATAACACGAACAATCTCCTGTCCGGGGCTGACAAAACCGCTGCCGGCAATGGTTGTTATGATGCTGCCGAAACAAACGAGGACAGGCGAGGTTGCATTGACAAGACGGTCGATCAACTGATGAGCCGGGAAGGTTACAGTTTTTATAAGCGGTCGATTGGTGTCGTCAACGGCCTTGAAGGCGATGGCAAGGTGGCGCTGACAGAAGATGGTACTGAGTGGTACTTTACTGGCGAGAAGCGTGTTGATTCGGCTCAATAAACCCAATTGAGCCGAAATAGTATTAAAGAAAAGCGGCCCCTTTATAAAGGCGGGCACATGTTCGCAGCTAAAGCCGTTCCTGCATTTCTCGCGATCAGGTGACTAGAGGGTAGGAGCGGCTTCTGCCGCGAATTGTCCTGTAGTGTAAGACAACAGAGCCATATGAATAACAATGAATTAGAATCGCTCACGCGGTACAACTGAAACACAACATTAACGCTTTCATGGCCGAAGAATCAACTGTCATTGAAATAGCAGACCTCAGCTTTACCTGGAAAAAGCAGGCACAGCCCGTGCTGAACATTGCATCGCTGCAGATCAATCGCGGTGAGCGTGTGTTTCTGCGTGGTCCAAGTGGCAGCGGCAAGTCGACCTTGCTGAACCTGCTCGCCGGTGTGGCCTTGCCCCAGTCCGGCATGCTGAAGGTGCTGGGGCAGGACATGAATGCGCTTGGCAGTGCACAGCGCGATCACTTTCGCGCCCATCATATCGGTTTCATTTTCCAGATGTTCAACCTGATCCCGTACCTGTCGGTGGTCGAGAACGTGACCCTGCCGTGCCACTTCTCCGACAAGCGCAAGCACAAGGTGCTGGCACAGGCCGACAGCCTCGACGACGAGGCAATACGCCTGCTCGATCATCTGGACATGGCGCAGGCCGAAGTGCTGCACAAGCAGGTGAATGAACTCAGTGTCGGTCAGCAGCAGCGTGTCGCGGCTGCGCGGGCGCTGATCGGAGCACCGGAACTGGTGATTGCCGACGAGCCGACCTCATCGCTGGATGCGGACCGGCGCACGGCCTTTATCGACCTGTTGTTCCGCGAATGTGACAATGCCAATGCGACCTTGATTTTTGTCAGTCACGACAACTCTTTGCAGGCGCCATTCCAGCGCACCATCGAGTTTGACCAGTTAAACAGCGCAGCTTCGGATAAACAGCCGAAGTTGCACGCGGTGTCATAGGAATTTTATTTATGGCAATTCTTGGGCTGGCAATCAAAAGTTTCCGAAACCGCAAGTTCACCACGGGCCTGACGGTACTGTCTATTGCACTCAGCGTGATGCTGCTGCTCGGTATCGAGAAAATCCGCCAGGGCGCCGAGACCAGTTTTACCAGCACCATATCCGGTACCGACCTGATCGTTGGTGCGCGCAGCAGCCCGGTACAGTTGCTGCTGTATTCCGTGTTTCATATCGGCAATCCGACCAACAACATCAGCGGGCACAGCTACGAAGAAATCAGCGATCATCCACAGGTGGAGTGGGCAATACCGCTGTCACTCGGCGACAGCCACAAGGGCTATCGCGTGGTTGGCACAACGGAACAGTTTTATCAGCATTACCGCTTTGCCCGAGGACAACAGTTGCAACTCGAACAGGGGCAGTGGTTCGGCGAGGGCTACGAGGCTGCGGTGGGTGCAGAAGTGGCAGCTACGCTTGGCTACAGGCAGGGTGATCAAATCATCATCGCACACGGCAGCGGTGATGAAAGCTTCATTACCCATAAAGACAAGCCGTTCCGGGTTGCCGGCATACTTAAACGCACCGGTACACCGGTTGACCGTGCCGTGTATGTCGGACTAAAGAGTATTGATTCAATCCATCAGCGTTTTAATGCTGATGAGCATGACCACGACCCACTGATGGCGCACGCTGATCATGGTGAAGAATCCGAGCAGGGCAGCCTCAGCGCGATACTGCTTGGTTTAAAGTCACGTGGCGCCGCGTTGTCGATGCAACGGGCGATCAACCAGGATGATCATGAACCGCTGACAGCGATCATGCCCGGCGTGGTGCTGCTGGAAGTGTGGCAAATGATGAGCGTGGTGGAAAAAATCCTGATGGTGGTTTCCGGCCTCGTGGTTACGGTTGGCCTGTTCAGCATGTTGATTATTTTAATGACCAGCCTGAATGAACGTCGCCGGGAAATGGCAATACTACGATCGGTGGGCGCACGTCCCGCGCACGTGTTTGTACTGATCATGGGCGAGGCCGTGTTTTTGACCCTGCTGGCAATCGGCCTGGGTGTCGCCATGGTTTACGGCCTGATGCTGTTGCTGCAGCCGTGGCTGGAATCGATGTACGGCTTGTATGTTGTTATCAGTTGGCCGAATACGACTGAACTGATGCTGTTGATGATCATCGTATTATGCGGCTTCGTGGTCGGGTTGATACCGGGTATACGCATATACCGTTATTCACTCGCCGATGGTATGACAATTAGAGTTTAAAAATGGGGTGTTAACCGCATCCAGTGAGAAAAAATTCAATTGATTACCACAGAGTCACAGAGAATACAGAGGTTTTATCCACCTGCCGCTACACGCCCCCCGCAAAAGACGCGAATGCTATTGTGTGAATAGTTTCTACGAACTGTGGATATATGTAATAAGGCTATTGCACAGCTGGATAACAAAAAGAAAAGGCGTGACATATGTCCACAGATAAACACAGATATATAGCAACTTAAAAACGCTTTTATCCGTGTTTATCTGCGTTCATCTGTGGATAATTTTTTTTCTATTACTAATTTGCGTGGGGCCGTGTAGCGGCAGGCGGACAAATATTCCCTGTGTGGTCAGGGTATTATCATGGTTCTACCCACTGTATTTGGAGAAGACCCAAAAAATGAGGTGTTTATGAAATATCGTTTAATCCTGCTGCTTGTTTCATTATTCATGTTGCCGGGTATGCAGGCCGGTGCCGAAGAAGTCCGCGAACTGTCATGGGATGACCTGATACCCGCTAGCCTGAATTTTGATGATCCGTTTGAAAAATTAACCGATGCTCAGATATACAACCTGGGTACGGTTGCACAGTACAGGGAAAAGCAGGCCAACAAGGAAGAAACATCCGATCCAACCAAAGCCTACTATGATGAAGCACTGGCTGAACTCAAGGCCGAAGACATCGACGTGGACGGCCTGCTGGCAATACGCGAAGAGATCACTGAAAAACGCCGTGCTCGCGGACAGAAAGCCAACGCTGAATTAAACGGCAAGAACATACGCATCCCGGGTTACCTGCTACCGCTGGAATTTGAAGACAAGAAAGTCGTCGAATTCCTGCTGGTGCCCTGGGTAGGCGCCTGCATCCACACACCGCCACCGCCGGCCAATCAGGTCGTACATGTAAAACTGGACAAGGGCTTTGACATCGGCGAAAACATGTACACACCTGTGTGGGTCAATGGCGTGATCAAGACTGAGCGAAATAATCCAGAGTTGTCATTCGTAGACGGCAAGCAAAATATCGATGTGAGTTATGTAATGCAGGCTGATGGGGTAGAGTTATACAAAGAATAGCTTTGAGCCAGCGTGCTCCGGTATAAGAATATGAGCAACAACATGACGCGTGTATCTGAAAAAAACAACTTCGTCTACCTGACTGTCTCACTGGTGATCCTGTTGCTGGTCGCGGCACTTGTTGACCAGTTTCCAATACCACTGGGCCAGCACATTGTGCAGGCTTTGACAGTGCTGACGCTTGCTTCCGGTGTTATCGGCTTGCAACATAAACGCCTGCATATCCGCACAAAAATTGGATTGATTGCAGGCCTGGCAGTCATCGTGCTGCTGGGTGCGATACTGGATGCATCCGGTCTGCATTACACCCACTTGCTGATACTGATCAGTTTCTATACCTGGGCAACCTGGCTGGCGGGCAAACAGGTCCTGTTCACAGGACCGATCGACGGAAACAAAATTGTCGGCGCTATCTGCATCTACCTGCTGATGGGCCTGATCTGGTCGCTCTGCTACCTGCTGATCGCGCAAGCAATACCCGGCGCCTTCAATGGCCTGGGACAATTACCCTGGTACGAAAATTTTGCCGATGTGTCGTATTACAGCTACGTTACCCTGACAACGCTGGGCTACGGCGACATCAGCCCGGTTGCGCCGGTCGCGCGCTTCCTCGTTTACATGGAAGCGATTGTCGGTGTCTTCTACATGGCTATCCTGGTGGCCAGTCTGATCGGTATACGCACGTCTGAAATGCATGCTAAGGATGTGCGATGATGGCAAACAGGATAAGGAGAATTAAAGAATAAAGGGAGCAGAATCCTTTATCACATCTAATCAAGTTGATTATCCATGTTTCTATTGGGTAGACTCGTTATCAATCAAGTTAACAGGCTGGTTGAAAAATGTTACGAAAATATTCCCCGTTCCCGGTTTTTATTTTTTTCCTGTTACTCCCTCCCTTGCTTTTCGCAGAAGATGTAGCCAGTGAATGGCGCCCACCCGTAGACGGTTTCGACTGGGTTCAGCTCAACGACAAGGAGTGGCTGATGGGCGAGATCAAGTCGATGTATAACGACAGCCTGGAGTTCGACAGCGACAACCTGGATTTGCAGAGCATCGACTGGGCCGACGTTTCCTATCTGAGAAGCGCAGGGGAATCGAGCATCAATATCGAGGGTATCGGCGAGGTGAGCGGTGTTGTTGAGATTTCGGGTGACACGATCAAGTTGATCGATGGCGACGATGTCAGGGAATTCAGCAGGGCACAGCTTATTTCCCTTACACCTGCGGGCGATCGGGAGCTTGATTTATGGACGGTGGACTTTACGCTTAGTCTGAATATCAGAAGCGGTAATACCGAGCAGGTCGATTACACCACAAGGTTTTCCGCAAGGCGTAGAACTGCAAGGTCACGTGTGCTTGCTGACTATATAGGCAATATTTCGAAAACCGATGCTGGTACCGGAACCCTGGTCGAAACCATTAACAATCAGCGCATCAGTGCCGGCTGGGACCTGTATACAACACGCAGCTTTTTCTGGTCGCCCTTCTTCGGTGAGTATTACCGCGATCCCTTCCAGAATATTGATCAACGCCTCACGGTCGGTGCCGGTCTCGGTTATACCATCATAGATACCGGAAAGATCGAGTGGAACGTGAGTGGTGGTCCTGCATACCAGGCTATCCGGTATATATCGGTGCAGCCAGGTGAAGATGACACTATTACCGGTGGTGCGCTGGTGCTTTCGACAGATTATGACCAGGAAATTAACAGCAAGCTTGATTTCATCTTCAATTACAACATGACAGCCGCGAACAGCGATCTGGGCGGCTATACGCACCACATGCTGATTTCGTTGGAAAGCGAAATCACCGGCAGCTTTGATTTTGATGTGTCTTTCATGTGGGACCGTGTGGGGCAGTCGACGACAGACGCCGAAGGCAACACCCCGAAACCGGACGACTACCGCCTGATGATCGGGATCAAGTGGTCGCTCTGATTGTTTTTTTTCCTTCCTCATTCGGCTGAGAGCTGATCGGATTTCAGCCCGCTTGCCTTAATACGGGTTGTTACGTAGCGTAGGCATTGCGAATGGATAATGAATACTTTATTGCCGCGAATAACGCAAAGGACGCGAATGTAGTCTTGTTATAAAAATCATTTCGCGTTTTTCGCGGACGTACTTCAATTGGAATACCCTACGGTACTGCTATTTTAGACGTTCCTGAATAATCCAGAACAATCATGCTTGCACAAGGATTACAGGTGTATCGAGCAGTAGGAATAGTAATAGGGTAGTGTCCCATTGCTGTCCCACATAATTTATACCTATTAGCATTCAACACTATTATTACAGTACTTAAATGACTTTAAACTGCAAATGGATATGAAATTCTAGAATGTAATTCATGTCATAGCCGCGTAGACACAATGCTGTCCGGAATAAGCTCGTCATGCCTGCGTAGGCAGGCATCCAGCGTCTTAAGTCACTGGATTCCGGCTAGAAACATGCCGGAATGACGGTGTTTATGAGATTATATAAATTTAAATCCGATCTAATCCACGCAGATTAAGT
>Ga0316193_10001701_pt1 | contig 15065 bp, 12 predicted proteins | sample MerIslsedime2_MG_FD_207735 | JGI IMG/M metagenome (GOLD analysis project Ga0316193, IMG submission 207735) | Coastal sediment microbial communities from Maine, United States - Merrow Island sediment 2 | ecosystem: Environmental > Aquatic > Marine > Coastal > Sediment | place: USA: Maine...
CGCCTGCGATGGCGCCGACGCATGCAGGATTCGAAGCTCGACGCCCTGTTGGGCTAGCTCGGCAAACATCTCGAGAACCGATCGATAGTTCGAGCGACGCCCACGACGCCGTCCGGGAACCACACGCGGATCCTCGACCATGACATCCTTGAGATTCGCGGTCGCCACCCAGACGCTCTGCTCCGCCGCAAGAACGGCCTGCATGACCTCCTCGTAGTGCTCTCGATCGGAGAGAAGGCGGAGGGGAATGGAGCGAGACATCTCAGGAAGAATACGTGAACCAAGACTCACTTCAGAAAAACCCGCGCCAGGTCCCAACCCCCGACGCTGACACCGGCACCGGCACTGACGCCGACACTGGCACTGACGCCGACACTGGCACTGGCACTGGCACTGGCACTGGCACCGGCACTGGCGCTGGCGCTGGCGCTGACACTGACACTGGCACCGGCACCGGCACTGACGCTGGCACCGGCGCTGACACTGGCGCTGACACTGACACTGACACTGGCGCTGGCGCGGTCGCTGACACTGGCGCTGACCCTTGCGCCCACACCCCCCAGCCACATGAACAAGCCCAGGAGGTCGCTCATGGGCAAAGGATGCGCTGTCATAGTTGGAGCCGGGGCCGGCACGGGGGCCGAGGTCGCCAAGCGATTCGCCACAGGCGGCTACGCCGTCGCTCTTGCGCGGCGAAATGCGGAGGCTCTTGCGCCGCTGGTCGCCGAAATCGAAGCGGGGGGTGGCAAGGCCCAAGCGTTTGGCGCGGACGCCTCCGATGAAGCGGCCGTCACCGCCGTCTTCGAAAACGCCGAACGGGAGCTCGGGTCGATCGAAGTCGCGGTCTTCAACGCCGCAGGGTTCACGATGGGGTCGATCGTCGACACCACAGGAGAGGCCTTCGAAGACATGTGGCGAGCGTCGGCGTTAGGCGGATTTCTAGTCGGCCGTGAAGCCGCCCGCCGCATGGTTCCACGCGAGCGAGGAACGATCCTATTCAGCGGCGCGACCGCAGCCATGAAGGCAAGCGCCAATTTCGCCGCATTCGCATCCGGCAAGCACGGCCTCCGAGCCGTCGCCCAAAGCATGGCCAAAGAGCTCGGCCCTAAGGGCATTCACGTGGCGCACGCGATCATCGATGGGGTCATCGACGTCCCCCGCGTGCACGAAACCATGCCCGACTTCGCCGCAACGAAAGGCGAGGACGGCCTCATCGACCCGAAGAGCATCGCGGATTCGTATTTCTGGCTGCACGAGCAGCCCCGGAACGCTTGGACCTTCGAGCTGGATCTGAGGCCGTACAAGGAGCCCTGGTAACCCGACCGCCCGCCGGCACGACCTCCAACCGCTGACCGCTGACCGCTGACCGCTGACCGCTGACCGCTGACCGCTGACCGCTGGATCGCGGTTTGCGGTTTGCGGTGACTGTCGTTGGCTTACGAGGACCCCACCCGAAGCGCCCCCGGCTCACCCTCGCTCGCGCCCTTTGGTGTCGCGAGCTCGGGGGAGTTTCGGACGGCGTGGATCATCGGGGTCATGATTTCGACGCCCGCTTCGTTGAACTCGTCCAATGCGTGCTGGTGGAGCTCTGAGACGGTCTTCACTGCGGTTCTCGCATCGTCGGTGAACGCGACGAGCTTGTACTGGACGGCGAAGTCGCCGAGTCCGTGCTGCAAGACGAAGGGCTCTGGGTCGTCGAGAATGCTTTCCGTCTTACCGGCGGCGTTCTTCAGGAGCTCGTGAACTGTGCGCCAGTCCACGTCATATCCAATGCCAGCCTCGATGGTGAGGGCGAGTCCACCTTTCTTCGAAGACGTGGTGTAGTTGATGATCTGCGTCTGCATCACGAGCCCGTTCGGCACCGTGACCTCTTCGTTGTAGATCGTCCGTAGCCGCGTCACGAAGAGCTTCTTCTCGATCACATCGCCGACGGTGTCACCGATCTTGACGCGGTCACCCACGCGAAACGAGCCGGTGTACGTCAAGATGATGCCGGCGATCACGTTCGCGATGGAGGAGCTCGCACCGAGGGTGACCAAGGCGCCGACGAACAATGAAAATCCTTTGAAGACGTCGGAGCCGGACCCTGGAAGGTAGGGATAGCTCATAATGATCACGACGAAGATGATCAGCAGGCGGCCAAGCTTGTACGTGGGCTCCGCCCACTCCGCCTCGAAGCCCTCGACCTTGAGTCCACCCGCACCGATCGCGACCATCGAGAATCGAAGGAGTCTGATCACGTAGCGTCCGACGGCGATGATCACCACCAAGGTGATGAAGTCCGGGAGGTACCCCCAAATCGCTTTCCCCGACGTCGCGACCGGCGCCATCAAATAGGGCATGCCCTTCCCGACGAGGTCCTGTGTCTGAGGGATCGCACTGAGAATGAACGGGATGTACAGGTAGAAGAGGACGAAGATCAGCAGGGCGCGGAGGAGCCGAAGCGCGCCAGTCAACATCGTGCGCACACGCTCTGGGGACAGCAGAACGGCGCTCTGCACTTTCACGCCCTCCTCTGCCGGCTTCCAATCATCGATTCGCGCCGCAAGGTTGCGGTACGTTCGCTGAATGAACAGGAAGAAGGTGATGAAGACGAGCGTGTAGGCAACGACTTTGGTGGCGGTTCCTAGATGGGTCTGCACCTCGACAACCTCGCCGGAACCCGTCGCAAGAATCCGCGCAATGCTGTTCTGACGAGCCCAAGACGCGCCCACCGCGGCTAGGATAGCCAGCGGAACCGCGGCCCGGAGCGTGTGCCGGCGCCAGCTCTTTCGGCGCTCGGGATCCTCGACCCTTCGCCTCACGAAAAGCAAGAGCAGCTCGCGGGCCAGGAGCACTGCCAGAAACGCGAGGAACGGCAGAAAGACCCCTTCGAACACCCAGGGGGCAACACCCAACTCTTGCTCCAGCCATTCCCGCATCGCGTCGACCTTACACTAATCCATTTCTCGGTACTGCTCTTCCTCGGGATTCTCGTCGGCATCCAGGAAGGCGAGGTCCTTCTGGGTAAAAACGCGCTCCAGACCGCGGCGGATGGGGACGAGCAACGCAATGCAGAGCGGAAACAGAACGCCGTAGGACGACTCTTTCACCAACCAAAGAGCCGACAGGCAAGCGACCTGAATCAAGGTGAAGCTATGGAGGACCGTTCGGGAAACGCGTCGAATGTAGTGGGTGGGCGGGTACAGCGTTGGGTCGGTGACCCACAGCTTCAAGCGATCGACGAACTGGTTCCCTCGGAGCGAGGCGATGCCCATGAACAGGAACAAGCCGAACACTACGGACATGGGGATCTCTCGAAGCAGCCCTAGGAAGAGCAACGAGCCGCCGATCAACAGGTGGACCAGCAACGGCGTAAGGCGGTTCTCCATCACCGAGATGATGTGCTCGCCGCGGGCATGGTGCCGAACGGTCGCCAAGCTTCGAACGTGATTCAAGGATCGCACGGTCGCGGCGACGACCCACGGCAACCCGATCACTGCACAAATCGCAACGAGCACCGCAATGACAGCCATGTCGAGGTTGTAGCCGGCGCCCTTCCTCAGCCGGTGCTGTGGGCTGTTGACGAGGCGAACCGTGATGTTCTGATCTAGGAAGAGCAGCACGGCGGCGAGGCCGGCGATCGGCATGGATGCAAACCAGAACCAGATCGGGGCCTCCATGGGGTTGACCAGCCAGGGTCGTCCGCTCGTCGTGGCGAACTCGTGCGGAACCGCAAGATGCTCGAGCTCGATGGGCCGCATGGCCCAGGCCGCGGCCGTCATCGCGAAGATCGCAATCGTAGGCCCGAAGTCGGCCAAGAACTCCCGGGCCGTCTTGGTGAGGAGCGGCTTCTGCCTCACACGGGAGAGCTGAAGGGCGATCATGTAGGTTCCGAGCGCTAGGATCAGCGCGAGCAGCTCGCCGTTCGTCGGCACCTCGGACCCGAAGATGTCCCCAAAAATGTCGCGGAAGGCCTCAGTGATGAAGATCAGCGCGATCAGCGCTCCGAAGATCTCGTCGGTGAACCGCGTGAAGAAGCGGATGTACCGGCTCGTGTTGGTCAGGGCCAGCACCATCATGAGCGCCGCGGTCCACATCCCGATCCAAAACAGGCCGGGAAGGAACGGCACAGCGAGCTGCCCGCAAAGGACGTAAAGGAGGGCCAAGAAGATCGTGACAGGCCCCGTGCTGCCGAGAAGCGTCAGAGGCTGCCCGGAGAGGAGCGCGTAGACCACGCCTCCGATCGCTGTCGCAAGAATCGCCTCGACCGTTCCGATCTCTCCGTCGGTGAGGAACGCGAGCAGACCGCCGAAAGCAATGGAGGGCGCGAGACACGCAAAGAACAAGAACAGGATTGTCGCGAGACCCTTGATGTTGAACCCGTCGACGAGGTCGCTGGGGTAGAAGGGAAGCTTTCGTCGAATGTCTGCGATCAGCCCCGAGGCAAACCCCGTTTCCGGCGGTGGAAGACTCGAGTATCTCGGGACGAGCGAGGGCCTCCGCTCGTCCGGCGGGGCCTCCACGTACTCCAGATAGAGCTGGTACGTCGCGAGCACCTGCATCGGATCGTTGGCGCCGATGATCGACGCGCTGAACCGCTCGTCGTGCAACATCCATCCGAAGGGCTCGAGATCCTCGTTGGGAGGAGTCGCGGCGCCGTACGGAGCGACGATTAGCCACACATAATGAACTTTTTCGTGGTCGCTTGCGCGGACGCCTTCGGGAACTCGGATCAGCGCACAACGGTAAACGTCTCCGTTCTGCGCTTCGTAGCGGACACGAACAACCCCCACGCCGCTGCCAAGGTCATGGAGCTCTCCCTCTCCCCGCTCGGCTAGCGTGTTTTGGATCGCTTGGCGCTGGCGGTCGCTCAGTTTCCCGCAGCGAACGAGCTCGTCCACCGCCTGCTGCACCAAACCCTGCAGATCGCTGGCAGCCAGGTCGAGTAAGATCTCGCTGTCGTGAAGACGCTTCTGCAAGCCCATCCCAATCGAAGTAGAGGAGGGTCATCGATCTCGCCGCCAATGGGAAGGAGGAACTGCCAGATTCGATGCCTAGCGGGCGAAAACTAGGCGTCGATGCAGCGCCGGACGACCTGCATCAAGGTCTGCGTGCCCCAGGCCAACCCGTCGACGGGGATTCGCTCGTTGTGCCCGTGGAACATATCGGCGAATCGGAGCGTGGGCGGAAGCCTAACCGGGGCGAAGCCATACCACTTGGTGCCGATCGCGGTGAACGCCTTGGCGTCGGTGAATCCTTGCAAAGTGAACGGCACCATCGGGGCGTCGGGCGCGCGCTCGGCCATGACTTCGTGGATGAGCGAGTACAGGGACGACTCTTTCGGCTCGGTGACGATGGGCGGCAATGAGTGCATCACCTCGAGCTCGATGTCGGTGCCCAACACCTCGCGCAGCTCTCGCATGAAGTCATCCTTGGTCTGCCCCGGAAGAATGCGACCGTCGATCTCCGCCTCAGCGAAACCGGGGATGACGTTGGTCTTGTTGCCGGCGCGGAGAACGGTGGGCGACGCGGTGTTGCCGAGCAGCGCGCGAAACGCGCGCCTCACACTTGGATCCGGCACGAGGTTGAGCATCGCGGGCCCGAGCGTCGGGCTGCTCAGCATTTTGATCAGTGGCCGCATCGGCGTGGGCATATGCGAGGCAACCGCACCGATGAAGCCCTGCACGGGCTCGGAGGCATGGCGCGGAAGGCCCTGCTTTCCCAGGCGCGCAATCGCCTCACTCAACCGAACGACGGCCGAGTCCTCGCGCGGCATGGAGCCGTGACCAGGTTCTCCGGTGGCACGCGCGCGCACCCAGCACACACCCTTCTCCGCGACCTGCACGGTGAAGAAGCTCTTGCCGGCAACCTGGATGTTGAAGCCCCCGCCCTCCCCGATCGCAAACTCGCTGCGCACCAGATCGGGGTGGTTCTCGCAAAGCCAAAGCGAGCCGTATCGGCACCCGGCTTCCTCGTCGGCCACTCCGGCAAAGATGAGATCGCGCTGCGGCTTCACCCCTTCCCGGGCAAGCCGAGTGATGATGGCAACCGACATCGCGGCCATATTCTTCATGTCGATCGCGCCTCGACCCCACAAGCATCCGTCGTGGACCTCGCCGCAAAACGGTGGATGCTCCCACGCCGACGGGTCTGCCTCGACGACATCGAGGTGCGCGGTCAGGAGAAGGGGCGGCTTCTCCCCGGTTCCACGAAGCCTGGCGACCACATTGCCCCGCCCGGGCGCGCTCTCTAGCACCACGGGCTCCAAACCTGCGGCGCTCAATTCTTCGGCGAGCAACTCGGCCGCCGGGAGCTCGTTCCCGGGCGGATTGGTCGTGTCGATGCGAAGTAGCTGTTGGCAAAGCCGAAACGCATGTTCCGCCAGCTCCGGGTCACCCTCAATCATGACTGCTACTTGTCTTTACTAGAAGTGGCCCTCTTTGGGCGGATTATCTTGACGCCCTCCTTTTCGGAGGCTTCAGTCCGGGCGACGCAACTTGATCGGCCCTCTACATTGCATCAGGGTCATCGCGTAGATGAGCCTGTTCGAACAGCTCGGCGGGGAGCCCAAGTTGCGAGCAATCGTCGATGATTTCGTCGACCGATGCTTCGACGACATGATGATTGGTTTTCTGTTCACGCGCGCCGAACGCAAGCGGATCAAACGCTTCGAGTATGAGCATGCGGCAAAACATCTCGGGGCATCTATCGAGTACGGTGGCCGCGCGCTCGACGAAGCTCACCGCCCACATCGGATCTTCGGTGGGCAGTTCGATCGACGTCGGCAAATCTTGATCGAGACCCTGCGCGACCACGACGCGCCGGACGAAGTCGTCGATGCATGGATCTCCCACCAGGACTCTCTGCGCGCCTTGATCACCAAAGACCCGGACTCGAACTGCCAAGGCTGATCATGGCCGAAACGATGCAAGGCCTCGTTGTTCGCTCGACCGCCGGATTCGTCGACGTCCGCATCGATGGCGCCGTCGTGCAGGCGCGAATAAGGGGCAGGCTCAAGAACACCCCACGGACGACGGACCTGTGCGTCATCGGCGACCAGGTGATGGTGTCTCAACCCGACGAGCACAGCTTTGTCGTCGTCGAGGTGCTACCCCGGGCAACTCGCTTCTCGAGACGACAGCCGGGAAGAGGCCCCCGAAAAGAGGACGTGCTCGTGGCGAACCTCGATCAACTGATGATCACGTTCTGCCACGGACGACCAGCTCTCAACATCCGTCTCCTCGATCGCTTCCTCGTGATCGCCGAGCACCAGCACATCCAGCCAGTCATCGTCATGAACAAGGCAGATCTCCGAGAGCCAGGCGACCCAAGCTGGCAGAGGGTGTACGAATCGATCGGATATCCGGTGCTGACGGTGAGCGCGGGCACCGGCGAAGGGATGGGCACCCTGACCGCAGCTCTGCAAGGCAAGATCTCGGCTTTCGTCGGCCCCTCTGGCGTAGGCAAGAGCAGCCTGATCAATCGCATTCTTCCCGACCTCGATCTGAGCATCGCGAGCGTGAGCGATCATCACGGCAAGGGGCGTCACACGACGCGCGTAGCGTCGCTGTATGCGCTCCCTGAAGGAGGATTCCTCGCCGACACGCCGGGGATCCGGGAGCTCGGAACATGGGCACTGCCCATCGAGCATCTCGACCAATGCTTCCCTGAGCTCACCGTCTATCGGGAGCAGTGCGCGTTTCGGAGCTGCAGCCACACACACGAGCCACAGTGCGCTGTAGTCGATGCCGTGAGCGCAGGCGATGTCGACCTGGAACGATACGAGAGTTACGTTCGGCTACGCGAGGAAGCGGGCGCTTAGCGCTTGGCGTTCGTCAGGTCGAAGCGAGCCCGCGCGACGCCGTCCGACTTGACCTTGACCTGACGGCTGAGCTTGCGGCCGTCGCCGAGCTCGAAGACGAAGGTCACACGCCCAAGCGGCGCATAGACGGTCTCGATCGGGGTCCGTCCAATCAGATCGCCAGCCATGTAGACATCCGAGGGAGGCGTCGTTTCGATGCTCACGCGGCCAAACGCTCCGGGCTTCGCGCCCCCCTGCTTGCCGAGAAGCGGCGCAGTCACGCCAGCGGTCTCCCCATGCGAGACCTCGACCTCGGTGGACCACGAGGCAAAGCCAGGCGCTTCGACACGAACCCGGTAGTCACCATGCATCAATCCAGTCAGTGCGACGGGCGTCACGCCCTGCTCTTTGCCGTCCAAGAAGACAGTGGCGCCGGGCGGCGAAGACGCAACCAAGATGCGCGCTCCATGCTCACGCAGAAGCGGATTGTCGTCGACCGCGACCTCGGGTGGGCCCTTGTCCTCGAACATGGCCTCGATGTCCCCCACCGCATCCTTCACGATGTCGGTTTGCTCGTAGGCCACGGCGGTTCCGCCTAGCCCGAGCAAGAGGAGCAGCGCCATCTGCTTCCAACCGAAGCGAGACGGGCTCTTCGGGCCTACCGGCCCCTTTTTCGGCGCCGCACGTTTCGGAATCTTCTTGGGCGCGTCCAGCGTCGGACGCTTGCTGACTTGTGGATCCGCAGCCGCCGGCTCCGCCTCAGGTGGAGGCAGCGGCGCAACGATGGGCGCATCGAGCAGATGCCCCAGATCCAGACCCGCCCCGGCGCCGTCGATCTCGAGCTCCCGAATGGCCCCCGGGATCTGCGACACGTACGACTTCGACGAAGACGAATCATTCGCGTGATGCATGTCGAGCGTGATGGAGGCCCCGAAGGGAACCGTATCGACACGAGGACCGCGCGTGAACTCCTCGGGGAAGACCTTTTTGACGAAGTCGGCAACCTCGCGTTGCGTGGCGAACTGCTTGTTGTCCTTGCCGAAGCGCTCGAGCTCGTTTGCAAACTCCTCGGCGGTCGCGAAACGATCGCCGGCCTCTTTCGCGAGAGCCTTTTGAAGAATCTGGTCGAGCTGGTCGGCGACGTCGGGCATCCGCTCCTTGAGGGACGGCACCGGGTCCATGATGACGGCCCGCATGGTCGCGGCTTCGGTCTGCCGCCGGTAGAGGGAGCGACCCGTAAGCGTCTCGAAGAGGCAAACGCCCAGCGCGAAGATGTCGAGGCGATGGTCTGCCTGACCCGCCGTGCATTGCTCGGGCGCCATGTAGGCGAACTTGCCCTTGACCACTCCGGCTTGAGTCTTGTGCGCACGGTGGTCCGCCTTGGCAATACCGAAATCAAGCAGCTTCACCGCGCCGGTGTAGCCAATCATGATGTTGTGTGGCGACACGTCGCGGTGAATGATGTTGAATGGTTCACCGTGCTCATCGTTAGCGATGTGCGCGTAGTGAAGCGCGCGCGCTACGTCGACGCCGATGCGAATGGCGATTGGCAGCCCCACTCCGCCGGATTTGCGCGCCTTTCGAATCATCCGGCCCAGCGGCACTCCGTTGACCCACTCCATCACGATGAAGTGTGACCCTTCGTCCGCGCCGAACTGATGGAACTGAATGATGTTCGGATGCTTGAGCTGCATCCCGATGCGAGCCTCGTCGAGGAACATCTGGACGAAGTCGTTGTCCTGCTCGAAGTGCGGAAGAATCCGCTTCACCACCAGAAAGCGATGATTGCCGTCGGTGTTGGCGTGACGCGTGAGAAGAATCTCGGCCATCCCTCCGAGCGCAAGGCGTCCGAGGACATCGTAGCCGGCGAACTTTCCGAGAACCGGAAGGTCGACTGGTGGCGAAGGTATATCGCTGGCTACGGCTTCTTGCATCACTTCGTCCTATCCCCCCCCAAAGGGAACGTGTGCCAGAGCACAGCATAGCCGCTCGATAGAGCGGTCGCCTACTTAGGGAGACGAAAACATCGGCGAAGCTGGTGAGATGTGGGGTTTCTCACAAAATGCGTTCGATGCGGCCGAGCTCCCGGCACATGTTCTTTTGGTGGGCTTCGAGGGTGCCGCCCCCGATCTCGAGGAGCTTGGCGTCGCGCCACAACCGCTCGACGGCGTACTCGGCCACGTAGCCATAGCCACCGAGCACCTGGATCGCCCGGTCGGCGACCTCCTTGCCCATGGTCGAGGTGAACAGCTTCGCGCCATCGGAATCGAGGCGGTGACCCGGAGTGTCCAAGCTCATCGTCGAAGCCGTGTAATAGGTGTACGCACGACCCGCCATGTACTCCGCGTATGATTGCGAGATGTAGCGCTGGATCTGACCGAACTCGCGCAAGGGCTTTCCAAACGAAGTCCGTTCGCTCGCGTAGCGGTTCATGACCTCGATCGACCTGCGCGCGATCCCTAGGCTCATCCCGGCAAGGGTCACGCGCTCGAGCTCGAGGTTGCGCATCATGTGAAGCGTCGCGGCGCCTTCAGCGCCCACCAGGTTCTCCGCAGGAACTCGGCAATCTTCGAAGACGAGCTCTGCCGTGGTCGACGCACGCATCCCGAGCTTGCCCTTGATCTTCTGTCCAAGACTGAAACCAGCGAACCCCTTCTCGACGATGAACATCGAAAGCTGGTTGCGTGGGCTGCCTTGAACGCGGGCGTACACGAGAAACGTGTCGCCGAGCTCGGTGTCACTCACCGCTCCATTGGTGATCCACATCTTGGCGCCGTTGAGCACGTAGACGTCGTCTTTGCGGACCGCCGTCGTCTGCATCCCCAGCACGTCCGTGCCCGCCCCTGGCTCGGACATGCACATGCCGCAAACCTTCCCGCCCGCACACGCAACCGGCAGATACTTGCTGCGCTGCTCGTCGCTGCCGTTGATTTGAAGGTTGTTCGCGAAGAGCATCGAATGCGAGAGGTACGCTAACGCGAAGCCAGGGTCGGCCGCGGAAAGCTCTTCGTGTACGATCACTGCAGCGACCGGGTCGAGGCCAGCGCCGCCGAAGCGTTCCTCGACAGTGATCCCGAGAAGACCAAGCTCGCCGAGCTTAGCAAAGAGCTCGACGTTGAACCGCTCGTCGTGGTCCGATGCCTCGGCTTGCGGGTCGACCTCTCGTTCGGTGAACGAACGGACGAGGTCGCGAAGCGCGCGATGCTCCGGAGAGGGATTGAATAGATCACTCATCCGGCGGGCTTAACATGGGAGCACTTCAGTCGGAAGCCGGCCCTCGAAGACCAGCCCCCTCAGGCGGCGTCTGCGACGGATGAGGTCGTCAAGATGCTGGTGACAATCGCGCGCGAAGCGGTCGCCGTGGCGCGGTCGAGGTCCTCCACCCGGCCGTCGAGATAGGCCTCGGCCAGGCCGAAAACGATGCTAACCAGCAACTCGGCATGCAGCGCTGCGTCGGCCGGCGTGATGCTGGGCCCCACCTGAACGACAATCTGGCGCATCCGCTCGCGGAGGCTTCCCGTGAGCACGCTCCAGCGCCGCCCGAGCGCGGAGGTTTCATCCATCCGATTTCTCAGGAATACCTCGGCGACTTTGCGGTCGCGAACCAGGGAGCGCGTGCATTTGCGCACGGCCTCTTGGAGCACCTCGGAGGCTCGATCGAGCTCGGCGGACGCCTCCGGATTGAGGCCGGGGCTGAGCTCCTGCGCGACCCACTCGGCTACCTGCTCGAGCGCTTGCTCCATGCTTCGGAAGTGCACGTAGAAAGTTGGCTGTGCCACCCCTGCGAGCTGCGCGACTCGCCCGGTTGTTAGGGTGCTGTGTCCGTACCGCTGGATCGTTTTGAGAATCGCCTGAAGTAGGCGATGCCGCGTACGTTCCTTGTTGATTTGGCGTGACATGCTGCTCGTGTAGCAGTCGAACCCACCTCGTTCCATCGAAAGTTGGGTCGCAACCGTGCTAATTACGCAAATGAAACAAAGGTACACTTGGGCAGGCGCAAAAAGTGCGTTCGGGTCACCATGAGCACACAGCACCCACCGCAGACGGAGTCGAACACAAACCCTGGTTTTGCACCCGGTTGGTACGTCGTAGCGGCCAGCAAGAAAGTGGGAACGAAACCCACGCCGTCGTTGTTGAACGGATTACCGATCGTTACATTTCGCGACTCGGGCGGACAAAGCGTCTCACTGCTCGATCGCTGCGCTCACCGTAACGCCCCGTTGTCCGCAGGGCGGGTCATCGGTGGGAACATCCAATGCCACTACCACGGATGGGAGTTCGACGGCACGGGTGCATGCAAATCGGTGCCTGGTTTGTGCGGTGAGCCTGACCACCCCGCGCGCCGCGTGCCTGCCTTCGCTTGCCGCGACTCGCAAGGTTGGGTGTGGGTCTACTCCGAACCCGACGTCGATCCCGAGTCGGAGCCGTACGAGATCCCGTGCGCGGATCAGCCTGGATACCTCACGATCCGGGAGCGGCTCGAAATGCCGGGGCCTCTCGACGCCGTCGCGGAGAACGCGTTGGACGTTCCGCACACCGCCTTCGTGCACGCGGGGCTCTTCCGCAAGAACGCGGATCGCAAGCCAATCGAAGTCGTGATTCGAGCGCTAGACGGCGGCGTCGAAGCACAGTTCATCGGCGAGGAACGGCCGAAGGGCTTGGTCGGCCGCCTCCTCGCGCCGCAAGGGGGCGAAGTACTCCATTGGGACCGATTCCTCCTCCCGTGCATCGCGCAGGTGGAATACCGATTGAGCGACCGCAGCCACATCATCACCACAGCCGCCCTGACGCCGCGAACACCCGTCGTGACCGATCTTTTTGCCACCGTCGCGGTCAAGGTACCCGTCCCGAACGGGATCTTGCGCAGCATCTTCAAACCAGTGGCGATGCGGATTCTGCGGCAGGACATCGAGATCCTGCGGCGCCAAACCCAGCAGGTGCAGCGCTTCGGCGCAGAAGAGTTCGCATCGACCGAGATCGACGTGCTTGGGCTTCGCATCAAGAAGCTTCTCCGCGAAGCCTCCAGCGGAAAGGTCAGCACCGCCCAGGAAGAGCGCCGGATCAAAATGCTCGTTTGACCACGATTGGTGTACCCTCATGGGCTATGGGGTCAGGGAGCAAGCGAGACTCTACCTATCTGATCAAGAATCCGCCCTCCGACCGCGTGGAGGCGCCGAGTCCCAGTGACGCTCCAACGTCGGGGCCTCCTGACGACCGTTGGCGCACCTCGCACCCGCCCCCCGGCGAAAGTCTCGAGGCGAAATGGTGGCCCGATCGGGAGCTCGGCAAAGCGTTTCGCCGATGGACGGGAATCCCGCCCGCCGGAGGCGACGACGCTCGAATGGCGGCCATGAAGTTCCTGATCGAGCGTCTGAACGTGGGCGAGTTGACCGCGGTCGGGACAGCACCGAGAACGCCGCTGCCCGAGCTCGAGCCCCCAGACTTCACCGCCCGCGTCCGCACCATGGTGGTTCGACTCGGGACACACGGTCCAAACGAAGAAGCGCCCGACCACAGCGCCCTACTCGCGATGGGCGAAGAGGTCCTCCCCACCTTGCGAAGCCTCTTTCCCGGGCGCCTCTGGTTCAATCGTTGGGAACCGCACGTGCAGCCTCCCAAGGGGAGGAGCGTGTCAGGTCTTTGCAGGACGCTCGTGGCGTTTGGCGATCGGGCAGCACCGTTCATTGGCCAGCTCCTCAAGTCCGACGATCCCGAGACCCGCTACTACGCGACACTGGTCGCCGCCGAGGTACCCCACCCGCTTCTGATCGAACCCCTGGCGGCCACCCTCTTCGACGACGATCAGGGTGTCTCGCGGAGCGCGTTGTACGCGCTGGAGGTCTTCCATGAGCAGGAGGGCGTCGAGGGGCTCAAGGAGTCGCTCCGCGCCCTTGCTCTCGCGTCGGACACCGACCAGCGCTCACGCCTGCTCTCGATGCGCGCGCTCGCCGTCCTCCGCGACGAGGAGTGCATTGAAGCGCTCATTCCCGCGCTGTCTGAGCGTAGCGTCCTCGGTGAAGCTGCGTGGCGCGTGTTGCGCATGCTGACTGCGCAAGACTTCGGCGATCGGGAGGCGGATTGGGGCGCTTGGTTTGGCGAAAACGGCGGGCGTTCGCGTGTGGAGTGGCTCATCGACAGCCTCGACCACGAGGACCCGGAGATTCGCGCAATCGCGAGTCGTGACCTCGTGCGCGCTTCCGGGCAGGACTACGGCTACCGGGTCAACATGCCGCGCGACGACCGCAGGGCGATCCGGGAGCGATACCGACTGTGGCAGTCGGCACAGGACGACTCGGGCAAGTAGAGCGTCAGCCGAGCAGTTGGCCAGCAATCGAGGAAGCGAGCCGTCCGTCGACTTGGCCCGGATAGCGCGCCTTCACCTCTTTCATGACCTTCCCGAGATCCTTCTTGCTCGAGAGGCCGAGCTCTTCGATGATCCCGGCGATCGCCTCGCGCGCTTCGTCTTCGCCGAGCTGCTTCGGGAGGTAGCGCTCGACCACTTCGATCTCGGCTTGCTCCTTGTCAGCGAGATCCTGACGGCCCCCTTCGACGTAGCTCTTGATGCTGTCGCGTCGCGACTTCACCGCACGGGAGAGCACCGCGAGCTCATCGGGATTGTCGAGCGTGAGGAGCTCGGACTTGATCATACGAAGGGTGTCTCGGGTCACCTCGTCGCGCTCGAGCATGGCCTTTTTGAGGTCGACGTTGATCTGTTCCAGGAGTGCCATGACCGAAGCCTGTGCGCGCTGGGCTAACCGCGCAACGCCTCGATCACCCGCAGCGCGTTGCCGCCGAGGATCTTCCGAATGCGCAGGTCGGACCAGTCGCGGTCGAGCATTTCCTGCACCAAGCGCGGGAGGGCCCAGAGCCCGGGCAAGTCCTTGGGCGGTGTGATGGCCCCGTCGTAGTCGGTGCCGATCGACGCGTGATCCTCGCCGACCGTGTCCACGATGTGCGCGAGATGATCGGCCACTGTGCCGACGCTAATACCACGCCGCCCGAGGAACGAGGCCTGCAGCATGACCCCGACGGTGCCACCGGTGTCAGCCACCGCGCGTAGCTGCTCATCGGTGATGTTTCGCCAGTGCTCGTAGATGCCGGCCAAGCCGGTGTGCGTCACGAGCAGGGGCTGCGTCTTGTCGTGCACCTCTACAGCATCGAAGAATCCATTGCGGCTGACGTGGGCGAGGTCGACCCCCACACGAAGCTCGTTCAGGCGCTCGACGTAGGCCCGGCCAAAGTCGGTCAGCCCTGCGGCACGCGACGAACCCGGCGCGCTGGA
>Ga0316193_10001702_pt1 | contig 15059 bp, 13 predicted proteins | sample MerIslsedime2_MG_FD_207735 | JGI IMG/M metagenome (GOLD analysis project Ga0316193, IMG submission 207735) | Coastal sediment microbial communities from Maine, United States - Merrow Island sediment 2 | ecosystem: Environmental > Aquatic > Marine > Coastal > Sediment | place: USA: Maine...
TCGGAAAACTGAAGTCTGACCCCACTTTGTTGCGAACCCTCCTAGCAAGCTGTGCCATAATCGCCCGCTGTTTGGAGCCCGCAGCTATTTTTGTGTCAGGCCAGTCGTTAATTATTCCAGGCAACACCGCGCGAGCCAGGAACCTGGAGGCGATCGGCCGCCTGACCGGCGCGAGTGCCCCGCTCGCTATTGCCGAGTTAGCAACGCAAATAGACGCACCTTTAATCGTATTTGCGACGGATCCCCGGCACGCCGATCAGCTTGAGGAAGAGGTGCGTTTTTTTGCGCCTTCGGATCTCCCGGTACTGCATTTCGTCGAATGGGAAACCTTACCCTGGGACAGCTTTTCCCCGCATCAGGACATCGTGTCACAACGACTGTCCGTGCTCAGTGCATTACCGACGTTGAAACGCGGCATCGTCATAGCATCCGCACCCAGCCTTTTGCAGCGCCTTCCCCCTGTCGACTACGTGGCAGCGCACACGCTGCGACTCGACGCCGGGCAAACTCTAGACCGGCAGTCATTTATCGATGCACTCTCGGCCGTTGGTTATCTCCGCGTGCCGCAGGTTAGTGAACACGGCGAATTTGCTGTTCGAGGTTCACTACTCGACATTTACCCGATGGGATCCGGCCGACCGTTACGGGTTGATTTTTTCGACGACGAAATTGAAAGCCTCCGTTACTTCGATCCTCAAACGCAGATGTCCGGTGCCAAAACAGAGTCGATCGAAATTCTGCCTGGACGTGAGATTCCCCTCGACGACAGCGACGTAAAATACTTTCGAGACCGCTACCGCGAGCGATTCGAGGGACAGCCCTCCAAATCCCGGGTGTACCGCGAAGTCTCGGATGGCATCGCACACGGTGGCATTGAGTATTACATGCCGTTGTTTTTCGAGTCGACGGCGACGCTGGTCGACTACTTTCCGAGTAACAGCGTCATCTTCACAGAGTCGAATCTCTCCGTGGTTTTGCAGAAGTCCTGGCAGGAAGTGGAAGAACGCTTCGATCTGTGCAACCTCGACCCCGAACGTCCCATTCTGGCGGCGGAAGAAAGCTTCGCAACGCCTGACCAGATCGAGGCCCAGCTCGCCGCCGCCCGGCAGGTTGTCTACAGCAGCCGGTCTGTCGCCGAATCGAAATCGGTAGTAAACGCCGCAACTCGCATGCCACCCGCTATGCGAATCGAGGCGCGCTACGAAGATGCCGCATTGGCCCTGGTTAACTTCTTGCAGGAGTTTGATGGCCGGGTATTGTTTACCGCCGAATCCGCAGGACGCCGGGAGCAGTTATTCGACCTGTTACGCGCTCGCGGGCATGAAATTCAGCGGTTCGATGACTGGCAATCGTTCAGGGACGGCGAAAATCGAATCGGTATAGCAGTTGCCCCGATAGCCAGTGGCGTATTGCTCCCGGACCGTTCGCTCGCAATCATCAGTGAGCAACAGCTATTTGGCGAGAAACCGAGACAGCGTGAACGCCGGCGTCGTCGCGCAGAACGTGACCCGGAATCCATCATTCGTGAGCTGAACGACCTGGAAGAAGGGTCGCCGGTGGTGCATGCGGAATACGGTGTCGGCCGTTACCTCGGGCTTATCACCCTGGATACAGGCGGCACCAGCGGCGAGTTCCTGCATCTCGAATACGCTGACGGCGACAAATTGTATGTTCCGGTTCACGCGCTTGACCTGATTTCCCGCTACACGGGCTCATCGAGTGACCATGCACCTTTACATCGATTGGGCAGCGATCAATGGGCCAAAGCCCGCAAACGCGCCATCGCAAAAATTCGCGACGTCGCGGCAGAACTGCTCGACGTCTACGCTCGCCGTGCGGCGCGATCCGGCCACCGATTTCACTGGCCGGAGAATGAATATCGTGCTTTCGAAAACGGTTTTCCGTTTGAATTAACCGAAGATCAGGGCCGCACGATTGACGAAGTGCTTGGCGATCTTGCTTCGGGCCAGCCAATGGACAGAGTTGTGTGTGGCGACGTCGGCTTCGGCAAGACCGAGGTTGCGCTACGAGCGACGTTTGCCGCTGTTCATGGCGGTAAACAGGTCGCGATACTTGTCCCCACCACCTTACTGGCTGCTCAACATGGCCTGACCTTCCAGGATCGCTTCGCGGACTGGCCGGTACGCGTTGAGGTCTTATCGCGATTCAGAACCAAGCGGGAGGCGGACGACATTGTCGACGGGCTTCGCTCCGGTAATGTCGATGTCGTCATCGGCACCCATCGCCTGCTGCAGCACACCCGCGACTTCAAGGATGTTGGCCTCGTGATAATCGACGAAGAGCATCGATTCGGCGTACGCCATAAAGAAGCCATCAAGACACTACGTTCGGAAGTCGACGTTCTTACATTAACCGCAACGCCGATACCGCGAACTCTCAACATGGCGCTTGGTGGACTTCGCGAGATGTCGCTCATTACCACGCCGCCGGCCGAACGCCTTGCTGTAAAAACGTTTGTGAGTGAATGGAATGATGTTGTCCTGCGCGAGGCTTGCCTGCGGGAGATAAAACGCGGCGGCCAGGTCTACTTCATTCACAATCGTGTCGAAGACATAGAGTCGATCCAGGAACGTCTCAAGGAACTGGTCCCCGAGGCAAGTGTCCGTATCGGTCACGGCCAAATGGCGGAACGCGACCTGGAGCAGGTCATGCTTGATTTCTATCATCGACGTTTTAACGTGTTGTTGTGTACAACTATTGTCGAAAGTGGCATTGACGTCCCCACCGCCAACACCATCATTATTAACCGGGCCGACCGATTCGGCCTGGCTCAATTGCACCAGCTTCGAGGTCGGGTTGGACGATCTCATCACCGCGCTTATGCGTACCTGTTTGCACCACCGCGCGCCGTCATGACCGCAGATGCTATAAAACGTCTCGACGCAATTGATTCCCTTGAGGACCTGGGCGCCGGGTTCACGCTGGCCACCCACGACCTGGAAATTCGCGGCGCAGGCGAACTGCTCGGCGATACCCAAAGCGGCCAGATCCAGGAGATCGGATTCTCGCTTTACACCGAGTTGTTAGGACGCGCGGTCGATGCACTTCGCAAAGGTGAAAAACCAGATCTTGACAAGCCTTTCAATGCCGGCGTCGAGATAAATATGCACGTCCCTGCGCTTTTACCCGAAGATTACGTACCCGATGTTCATCTGCGACTGATGCTGTATAAACGCATCGCAAGCACGTCGGACGCCGTTGAATTGCGTGATCTGCAAGTCGAATTGATTGATCGCTTCGGGCTCCTGCCAGACGCGGCAAAAAACCTGATCAGAAATGCGGGCATCAAGCACGTAGCGACAGCGCTGGGCATTGAGAAGATCGACGTCGCAGCAAAAGGCGGCTACCTGGACTTCGGCAGCGAATCCGCCGTCGACCCGCTGGTCCTGGTGAAGCTGGTTCAAAATATTGGACGTATCTATAAATTACAGGGCGCGCAGCGACTGCAATTCCGCACCGAGCTGGACGACATCGAAAAGCGGTATACCTTCATCGAAGACCTGGTGACTCTGTTGAGAGGCAATAACGATGCAGCTAACGCGCGAGCCGGTTAGAATCACGACTGAATCAGACAGGAGTAGCCCTGGTGGCAATTGATTGGTACAAAACCGGACGTTCAGTCCTTGTTTCCGCGTGTGCATTGTTCAGCCTGTCGGTCGCCGCGCAACTCCTGCCCGAAGAACCACTCGAGGGCGAGGGAGTCATCGAAGAAGCTCGCGTTTACAGCGTGGAGATTATCGTTTTCGAATATGCGAGCAATGTAACGGCCGGCAACGAGATATTTGAAGCCATCGAAGACGAACAAACAGAATCGGATAATGCGATCCCGGTATTCGGCGATATGGCCGCAGAGTCAGCTGTTCAACCGGATCAGACCGAGACCGTTGAATTCGGAAATTTCACCGACGTCGTTGAAGAGGAAATCACCGAGCTCGAATTAATGCCATCCATGTCAGCCGTAAACTTCAGATTGCTGACAGCAGAAGAACTAACCATGGTCGGCATACATGAACGCCTGGTGACGCTTGATGCGTATGAGCCCGTACTCTGGAGCGGATGGATGCAGTCCACACGCGAAAAGGATGCTACTCCGTCGATCCAGTTGCGAGCGCTTGGCACTCCCCCGCTCCATATCGACGGCACTCTCACTTTGTATCTGAAGAATTACCTGCACCTGGTAGTCGACCTGACACGCGAGCAAAAGATAGCCCGATTTCAACCAATCATCCGCCATGAGCAACCGTCACGCGACAATGTTCGGTCTGGCGGTAACAACGAATACACAGCCGCAGACATGCAGACCATCATCTATCACATTCAGGAAGACCGGCTCTTTCAGAGCGGCCAATTGCGTTATTACGATCATCCAAAGTTCGGCGTATTAGCCCGCGTGAACCGCGTTGAGGGAACTGCGCCGGAGGATGACGCTGAAGATGAGGACGATCCGTCCGGTCGCTCTATGCTGAGCAACGCCGAATGATTTGCGACTGTGTCGTTCCTGGTTCGACACTGCGCATTAACCAAAGCCTCAACTGTCGAGTGCTTTGAACCTGAATTTCACCAGTGATTGGTCGCCCCCGGCAACGCAAAAAACCGAATAACGGGCCTCACCTTGATCAGAAAACTACTGGATTAGTACGCTTGCGAGGAATTCCGTGGCACTTACCGTGTTCTGGTCAGCTTCCCTGACCGAGACCGTGTAGCGCACGGTTACGAATTTTTCCGAGCTCGATCGTGGGTGATGCAGGCCAAGCTCTCTCACAGCAGTCGCGATGCGCTCTGCGAAATCATTGACGCCCTGCTCGTCCGACGCATGTGACAGGACAATAAGCTGGTCGCCGTACCTGGCCGCAACATCGCTCGCTCGTCGCAGACAGCGCCGTATGGCCTGCGCGACCCGCCGCATACACGAATCAGATGCATGCTTGCCAAATACGGCTCGATACTGGTCAAAGTCCTGCAGGTCGAATGCAACCAGTGCAAGACGACTTTTCTCGCGTGAAGCGACAGCCCAGTCATGGTCCAGGACTTCTTCGAAGGCCTGCGCGTTAAGCAATCCGGTCGCATGGTCATCACGCGTCAAGTCCCGGATTCGGCGCTTGGCTCTGAGCAAGGCCTGCTGCGCTTCGCCGGACGCAGTATTCGATCCACTCGCTGACGATCCACGCCAATAGGCTGCGCAATATCGTTCGTCCGCGTCGTTGTCGAGCGTCAGCGGTTTTAACGCAAGCAGGAAGTCTCGCCCGCCTGCTTCAACCGGCAACGTTGTCTCCTCTCCGGCGCGTGCCGATTCGCTGACTTCCAGCGCGAGATCCCTGCCGATCAACTCTTCCACAACATCCGCGAATGGCCTCCCCGCGGCGCTGTCGCTGCCTGCGATGGATTCGAATGCACTGTTGAACAAGACCACTGGCCAGTCGGGGCGATCGATGCGCGCCACCAAAACCGGTTCGGCCGATCCTTCAATCAGCTGCTGCAGAATTTTTGTTCGTAGAGATTTCATTGCCCAACGCGATTAATCAACACTCCTGAAAAACCCAGTTAAAATTGCCACTGCCTGCTCCCTGGCCGACAACGTACTGGCCTCAACATCCTCATGTATGTCAGTTTCACTGCGCCCGGCGGCGTAATTTACGATCAGCGACAAACACGCAAAACGCATACCGAGCTCCATTGCGAGTGATGCTTCCGGCATCGCCGTCATTCCCACGTAGTCGGCGCCGTCTCTCTCCAGCTTGTTCACTTCCGCAGCAGTTTCCAGTCTAGGACCCTGGGTGACGGCGTAGGCCCCACCCTTGTGACACTGAACATCCATCTGCTCGGCCGCGTGCAACAGCGATCGACGCAAACCAGCATTCAACGGCTCGGTAAAATCAATATTGGCAAGACTATCCGATTCCCCGTCGTAAATACTGTGATCCCGTCCAAAGGTGTAGTCGATAATCTGGTCCGGAACCGCGACAGACCCCGGATGATGTCCCTCGACGATGGCGCCGACTGTATTCAGGGCGATGATATCGGTAACGCCGAGCTGCTGGAGCGCTTTCAGGTTCGCCCGATAATTGATTTTGTGGGGTGGAATAAGCATCGATTCGCCGTGGCGTGCCAGCTGATATACCGTTCGGTCGCCGTAGACAAGATCGCGTATCGGGCTGGATGGCGGACCGTATCTGGTTTCGACGCTGCGCCCTGACGAGTCTTCAACGAATTCCTGAAAGCCACTGCCGGCGATAATGGCGAATTTCCGCTCGCGCCCCGACGCCCTGTTTTTCTCCGACATTCTCTTAAGTCTCCGTCGCCTTATGAGCGGACGTCCTTTCAGGCATTTAGTTCCAGCGGCGGCCGATCGAGCCAGTGGTTAACTTTTCCCGCGGCGGTCTGCCATCGTTCGCTTGCCAGCAACGTTTCTCGAAGTACGCCGCCAGTACCGTGCAAGCGAGCCAATCGAACCAGCGACAGCGGGTTTGAATACTCCCGAAGTGCGGCGACGGTGTGCTGTGCCGCCGGCCTGTCATTGCAGATCGGAATCATGTCACAGCCTGCGTTGAGCGCCAGCTTCGCACGCTGCGGCACGGAACCGTAACTGGCGGTCGCTTTCATGGTCAGGTCGTCGCAGAAAATGGCGCCATCGAAACCCAGTTGCGCACGTAACTGCGTTTTCACCCAGAACTCCGAAAAACCGGCAGGAACCGGATCCATCTCCTCGAATATGACGTGCGCCATCATGACCGCACCAATCTGGCGTCGGCTAATCAGTTTTTCATACGGTCGCATATCGTCAAGAACGTCGCCGAAGCTCCGTCTATCGATCGGCAATTTTTCATGGGAGTCAGCGACAACTGCGCCATGGCCAGGAAAATGTTTGGCAACCGCCGCCATTCCGGCATCGCGCAAGCCACGACACAAAGCACTTGCCAGTGTGGCAACCGTCTCGGGGTTCTTGTGGAAGGATCGGTCACCGATGACTTCGCTGACTCCCCAGTCAAGGTCAACACAGGGAGCGAAGCAAAGGTCGATTCCAATAGCACGTAATTCCGCGCCGATCAGCCAGCCACAGGCCTCCGTCAGCTGGACACCCGCCTTTTCGTCTTCGTCGTACAAGTGACCCAGCCGGCGCATGGGTGGTATCGCGGTGAAGCCGTCTCGAAATCGCTGTACGCGACCGCCTTCGTGATCAACCGCGATGAGCAAGGGCGGACTTCGCACAGCTTTGATCGCAGCAACAAGATCAGCGATTTGAGCCGGCGACTCGTAATTTCGGGAAAACAGGATGACGCCACCGACAGCGGGTTCACGCAATAGCGCACGGTCCGCCGGGTTCAGCTCGAGCCCTTCGATATCCAGCATGACCGGACCTAATGCCATTTTAGTTTCTCGCTCGTTCGCGGTGATCGATTGCTTGCGCTGTATTGTAACCGATTATTTTTGCTGGTTTTTATGAAACACGGCGATCGACTCAACGTGCGCTGTGTGCGGGAACATGTCGATAATGCCTGCCGCCTCGAGATTGAATCCCGTCGATTGCACAAGTTCCCCTGCATCCCGCGCCAGCGTGCCCGGGTGGCAGGAAATATAGACAATCCGTTGCGGATTGATAGTCGCCATATGCCGGACAACCTCTGCAGCCCCACTGCGCGCCGGGTCCAATAACACGCGGTCCCAGTCCTGACGCAGCCAGCTCTCTGAACCATCGATCTTCGACAAGTCAGCGGTCAGGAATTCGCAGTTATCGATACCGTTCTTCGCGGCGTTGTCACGAGCCCGCTGAACTTGACGCGGTTCACCTTCGATACCCAATACGTACCCACAGCTGCGGGCAAGCGGCAGGGAAAAGTTGCCGATACCGCAATACAGGTCCAGCACTCTGTCCTCCGGACCGATCTGCAGCAGATTGATCGCACGCGACACCATGCGCTCATTCACTGCACCGTTTACCTGAATAAAGTCGGTACCCTCGAATTCGATCGTGACATCGAATTCATCCAGTCGGTAATTGAGCGGGGCGCTATCGGCCGAGCTGGTGAGAGGCTCAATCGAGTCAAGTCCACCCGGTTGCAGCAATACGCGAATCGAATGCGTATTGCCGAATTCGAGGAGGTGCGCTTCGTCCTCATCAGTGGGTGGATCGAGCACGCGAAATACCAGTGTTACTGCGTTATCGGCAACGGCCACCTCAATCTGTGGCAATCGGGCCCGTATCGTGAGCTTGCCGATCAATTCGCTCAACGGGTCGATAAGACTGTCCAGGGGGTGTGCCAGGACTTCGCAGCGGTGCATATTGGTTATGTAGGGCGCGTGACGCTCACGAAACCCAACCAGCACCCGACCCTTGGCCTGTACATCCTTGACGGCGAGTCTCCCTCGACGCCGGTAGTGCCAGCTGCCCTCATCACTGTCGTTGTAAAGCGGCTGCAACCACTCGTCAGGCGTCACACGGCCAATTCGCTCGAGGTTATCGGCCAGCGTTTTTTGCTTGATTTCGCGTTGGTCTTCGCCAGATAGGTGTTGCAGCGAACAGCCACCGCAGGTTCCAAACGCATCGCAGCGAGGCACTATTCGGGCAGCGGATGGCTGCAACACTTCAAGCAATTCCCCTTCATCGAAATTGCGGTGTCGCTTGCGTCGAATAAACCGGACCTCTTCGCCTTCCAGTGCGCCGGCTACAAATACTTTCTTGCCGGACACGGCTGCAATGCCGCGCCCGTCATGGGTTACGCCATCAATGATCGCGGTTTCGGGCTCGCGCCGTTGTCGTGCCATCCGGGACTACGCTACCGACCAGGCAGCGGCAAATTCATTCAAGTGTGGCTCATCCATTTCAGACAGTGTCGACCGAACGATTTCATATTCACGCGCAAGACCCTTGTCGTCGAGATTGCCCCGCATGTGTTCAAATCGCAGGTAGACGAGGTAGGTGTTCAATACGTCGGTCTCGCAGTAGTGGCGAATATCATCAATTCCGCCTTCGAGCCAGCACGGCCAGACTTTGTCGCCACTCATACCCAGTTTGCCCGGGAATCCCAGCAACAGGGCCATCTGGTCCAGGCTTGCTCGCCCACGCATCTGGAAGCCGGAAATGACATCCATCAAATCAATATGTCGCCAATGAAAACGGCTTTGATAGTTGTTGTATCGAAATTCCCGGTTGTTGTCGCCGTTCTCCCAGTAAGTCGGTGCCTGGATACCGTGCTTCATGGCACGATAATGCAAAACTGGCAGATCAAAGCCACCGCCGTTCCACGAAATAAGGTCCGGCGTATAACGATCGATGCCATCAAAAAATCTCTGGACGATTTCGGCCTCGTCCGCGTCCTTGTCACCAAGGCTCCAGACACGAAACGAGTCGCCGGTACGCAAAGCGACGGAAATGGCAACAATCCGGTGCTGATGCAATGGCAGGAACTCGCTGCCGGTCGCCTGCTGACGTTTGAACATCATGGCCGTCCCCACGTCTTCGTCGGAGAGGCCCTCCAGGTCGAACAGGCGACGTCCGAATTCGACATCCGGGATGGTTTCAATATCAAAGGAAAAACAATGCATTATAGATGTTCTCTAATGTAATACATGAAGTTTACTATCCGGCTCAACGCTGCATAACGACTGCGAATGCCATGACCAGGCCTGCATCATCAGTCAGGCTGACATGCCCTTCGCCGATGCCCAGCGACTCGCAAACCCGTTGGCCACGCGGTGACCAGATAATCAATGGACGTCCCCATTCATTGTTGATGATGCCAACATCTCGAATCCACATCCCGTGAGCGAACCCCGTCCCCATCGCTTTGACCGTTGCTTCTTTTGCCGCAAAGCGCATTGCAAGAAATCGAGTCGGCGACCTGGTCTTTTCAAACAGTGCCCGTTCTTCGTCAAGCAATAACCGGTTGACAAAGTGCTCGCCGAAACGTCGATAGATCGCATCGATGCGCGACTGTTCCACTATGTCGGTGCCGACGCCATAAATCATGATTGGTCTCAGCCTTGCCGTGCCGCAAGCATGAGCTGCTTCATGTCCGCGACCGCTTCGGCCATACCGTCAAAAACAGCACGGGATATAATGGCATGCCCGATATTCAGTTCGACGATTTGCGGAATTACTGCTATCGCCGTGACGTTGTCATAGTGCAGTCCATGACCCGCGTTGACGACAAGCCCGATATCGCTCGCATATTTTGCGGCGGAGACGATTCTCTCAAGCTCAAACGCCTGTTGTGATGCCGGCGCATCTGCATACGCGCCAGTGTGTAACTCCACGACCGGCGCACCAGCCACCACAGCAGCGTCCAACTGCGCCGGGTCCGGGTCAATAAAAATAGAGACACGTATTCCGTTTTCGCGCAGCCGTGTGCAGGCATCTTTGATCTTTTCCGGCTGCCCCACGACATCGAGACCGCCTTCTGTGGTCAACTCCTCGCGCTTTTCGGGAACCAGGCAGCCATCCTGAGGTGCTGTACGTATAGCAATGCCCAGCATCTCGTCCGTGACCGCCATTTCGAGATTCATGTGCGTCGTCATCACTGCATTGAGCGCCTGCAAGTCGTCATCCTGTATGTGACGGCGATCTTCACGCAAATGCAAAGTAATGCTGTCTGCACCGGCTTGCTCGGCCATCAAGGCCGCCTCGATCGGACTTGGGTACGCTGTACCTCGCGCCTGCCGCAATGTCGCAACATGGTCGATATTTACGCCAAGATGGCACTCTTTCTTGTTGCTCAAGCTAGGATCCCTTTGACGCTTGTTTTCTGTCGCTTTGCCTCATTTCCATGAGTACTTTCCTGCTTTTCAGTTCCTTGCCGTCGAGATGAAACGCGATAACGTCACGCAGCAATCTCCCCGCATCACGCAGTACTTCTTTTTTCTCAAATTCCTGCTCACGAATAGCAACCAGTTCGGCCCCGGTGAAAACGGTCGGCCCGTCTCGGTTAGTAACCGGAACCGGGCCCAGCTCCGGCCGGTATGCGTACAGTTGATCCGGGACCAGCTCCTGTTGTGAGTCGCTATCATGATGCAGATTGAGGGCGTAGCCAAGCATACTCAGCAAATCAATTTCGAACCGACGCAATGACAGAGCCACATCATCGCCGACGGCCAGACCGGCGATGACTTCGCTGTAGATATCAAATATGCCGGGTTGTGGATCGTGCTTGTGAAGTAGTTTCAGCAATAGCTCGTTCACGTAGTACGCCGATAACAGCGCATCACCCGACAACGTAAGGGGGCCTTGAATGATATCCGCACCCGTCAGGGTGCCAAGATCAGACCGACTGACCCAGGAAATGCTCAAGGGCATGAACGGCCGGAGAATCCCCTTCAGCCGGGATTTCACTGAGCGGCTGCCGCGAGCAACCAGCGACAATCGACCGTGGTCGCGACTGAGGATGTCCAGGATACGGCTGGTATCGCGAAACGGCCTGTGATGCAGCACCCAGGCAGGCTCGTTTTCTACTCGCCTGCTTGTGGTCACTGCAGTTCGTAGCCCAGGCGCAGGAGTTCTTTTTCGTTATCTGCCCAGTTTTCCTTAACTTTCACCCAAAGCTCAAGGTGAACCGGCACACCCATCCCTTTCTTTAATTCGAGCCGAGCCTCACGACCCACTTTCTTCAGGTGTTTTCCACCTTTGCCGACAACGATCCCCTTCTGGCTGTCTCTTTCTACCCAAATAATCGCGCTGATTGCGACTCCCTCGGGCTCCACTTCGTAACGCTCAATCTGCACGGTGAGTCCATAAGGAACTTCCTGGCGAAGACTCAAAGTCAGTTTTTCGCGTATCAATTCGGAAATGTGAAAATGTTCGTTGCGATCGCTACGCATATCTTCGGGAAACAATGGCCCCGATACTGGCAGGAAGTCCGGAATCATTTCACGCAATCGTTCGAGATTATCGCCATCTTTGGCAGACAAGGGTACAACCTCCCGAAAGTCGCCACGCGCATTCATTTCGGCAATTGTCTCCAGGACGAGTTCCCGGGGATGCACCTTGTCAATCTTGTTAAGCACTGCAATTGTCTGAACGCCGCTACTAATGACTTTTTGCAATGCGGCCTCATCTTCCTGCGTCCAGCGATTTGCCTCGCACATGAACAAGATCAGGTCGGCATCGCTCAATGCACTCGAGGCGGTCCGATTCATCATTCGATTCATCGCTTTGGTTGCGTTCCGATGCAAACCCGGCGTGTCAACGAACAGAATTTGCGAAGTTTCCTGCGTCAGCACAGCGATGATACGGTGACGGGTCGTCTGGGGTTTCGGCGTTACGATGCTGACTTTGCTACCGACCAATGCGTTGATCGTTGTCGATTTTCCCACATTCGGCCGGCCGATAACGGCGACATAACCACAACGAAAATTCGTTTCTTCCGACATCAGCCCGAATGCTCCAGTTCTTCAAGCATTATTTCGGCGGCATTTTGCTCCGCATCCCGTCGACTCGTGCCGACGCCGGACGTCAGTTTCCGCAATATGTCGATTGAACAACTGACCGTAAACGATTGCTTGTGTGCCTTGCCACTGGTATCCGTTATTTCGTAAGTCGGAAGTCCCAGGCGTTTCGACTGCAGGTATTCCTGCAGTCGCGTTTTCGGATCTCTCAGGTCGGCCGGGTCCGGCAGATTTTCAAGTCGATCACCAAACGCGGTGCCAATGACGCGCGCCGCCGTATCATAACCATCGTCGAGATAGACGGCGGCAAATACAGCTTCAAGCGCGTCGGCGAGAATAGATGCGCGACGATGACCACCCGCTTTCTTTTCGCCGGGCCCCAGGATCAGGTGTTCTCCTAATCCCAGTTCCGCTGCAAGCGCAGCCAGGGACGTATCCTTGACAAGAGCGGAACGAAGTCGACTTAACTCCCCTTCCGAGGCCTGCGGACATTGACGATAGACGATCTCGGAAATGACCGTATCGAGAACCGCATCGCCGAGAAATTCCAGGCGCTCGTTATTTGTGGAAGACGCACTGCGATGCGTTAGCGCCTGCGTCAGAAACGCGTCACTGTTGAATTCGTACTGCAGCGTGCTGATGGCCCAGGACCGTATATTAGACAATGTAATCGCTCTTCGGGATTCCTGACGAATATACCCGAAACTGAGCTGGACGCGTCAATTGCTAACGGCGTACAACCAGACGTTTATCAAATTTGACGGTGAAATAGACGTTGGAAATAAAGGGAGAGGTGTGATCATACGCCGCCACAACCTCAAATCCGCCATCGACTGACGTAATTTTCACATCTTTGAAGGTGATGACATCCACGCTTTCAACACCGAAACGACGGCGAATCGATACCAGCAATTCATTTCGAGTCGGGTTCTGGCTGTCGTACTCTTCATAGACACCATTGATAACGCCGGCAACCTTGAGGTAATTCAAATAGATTGGCGTCAAACGCATCGCGGCAAATGCAAACAGCCCGATGAAGCTAACGAGAATGATGATCCCGAGCGTTGTCATGCCTCGCTGACGGTGTGCCAGACGATTGCCAAAAGCGCCCTGGCGCGATGCTCTGCGAATGACACCGAGATTGGCTGAATGTGCCCGATTCATACTGAAGACTCCGTTGTTAGGCGCTGATCGTAGCGCCATCTTAGCTTTCAATTCAGTGACTTGCACCACATTATTGTATCTTTGTCCCGATCCGGTCCCAGTCCGGCCACTCCAACCCGTCCATGTGCATCCAGATGCGGACGGCCTCGCCTACCAGGTGCGATTCGGGTACCGGTCCAATAAAACGGCTGTCTTTGCTGCGATCCCGATTGTCACCCATCATGAAGTAGTGACCGTCCGGTACCGTGTAGCCTCCGTCGCCAGGTCGATTGCCTGTCTTCTCCAGCAATATTACGTGTTCACGTTCGTCCAGCGTTTCCACAAACCGCGGCACATTGCCGTCAAGCGGTTGCTCGTCATCACGTGCTGTTACCACCAGTTCACCGTTCACGAAAAGGCGATGACGCCGATACTCGATCTGATCGCCGGGCAATCCGACCACACGTTTGATGTAGTTGATACTCGTGTCCGAAGGCAAGCGAAATACGACGACATCGCCACGTTTCGGCTCACCGGTTTCGATGATCTTGGTTTCCAGGACCGGAAGACGAAGCCCGTACTGGAATTTCTTCACGAAGATGTAATCACCCTGGACGAGTGTTGGCATCATCGAACCTGAAGGAATGCGAAATGGCTCAAAAATAAACGACCGGATTATCAGCACAAATAGCAGGACCGGAAAAAACGAACGGGAATACTCGATCAGGATTGCCATTCCCGCTGATGCTTCTTCACCCGACTTTTCGATCTGCTCGCGATAATAAAAATGATTAAAAGCAACCACCGCGCCGCTGACCGCCGTCAACGATGTCAGTATCAATGCAAGATTAAGTTCCACTCGTCACACTCACTTTTCAACACGTAGCACCGCAAGAAACGCTTCCTGCGGAATTTCAACTGAACCAATTTGTTTCATACGTTTTTTGCCCGCTTTCTGCTTCTCAAGCAGCTTTCTCTTACGGGAAATATCACCACCGTAACATTTCGCGGTCACATTTTTGCGTAGCGCCTTTACGTTGCTCCTGGCAATAATCTGGCTGCCGACTGCCGCCTGGATAGCAACATCGAACATTTGCCGCGGAATCAATTGCCGCATCTTCTCGACAAGGTCCCGGCCACGGGTCGTCGCTTTGTCTTTATGTACAATAATCGACAATGCGTCGACTTTATCTTTGTTGATCAGCACATCCAGTCGAACCAGCGCAGCCGGTTCAAATCGCTCCATATGATAGTCGAATGAGGCGAACCCGCGGCTAACCGACTTAAGTCGGTCAAAAAAGTCGAGTACCACTTCCGCCAACGGCAATTCATATTCCAGCGAAACCTGTGCACCCAGGTAGCGAATATGCCGGTGAATACCACGTTTTTCATTGCAGAGCTTCATCACCGAACCGACGTGTTCTTCCGGCACCAGGATATTGGCAACGATAATAGGCTCTCTCAATTCCGCAATTTCGTTCGAGGGCGGCAATCTTGCTGGATTGTCGACATTGATGACC
>Ga0316193_10001704_pt1 | contig 15057 bp, 12 predicted proteins | sample MerIslsedime2_MG_FD_207735 | JGI IMG/M metagenome (GOLD analysis project Ga0316193, IMG submission 207735) | Coastal sediment microbial communities from Maine, United States - Merrow Island sediment 2 | ecosystem: Environmental > Aquatic > Marine > Coastal > Sediment | place: USA: Maine...
CACTTAAAATTTCGACCGTTTCCGCTATAACCTCCCATTTTTGACCGGAACCTTTTGATTCTGCAAGTTTCCCGGAAACAGAAACCGCAGATCCAGTAGAGAGGCTGGTAATATTTTTGTAATTCTTCAAGGTGTTGTCTGAAATTATCTGAATATTTTTCAGACAGGATCCGTCATTGACTTCAATAAATGAGAAACTTTTTGAATCACGCCGGGTTCGGACCCAACCCTTTATAAGAACATGATCGATGGGGGTTTTTGATTGAAGTAAGTTTACGATTTTTGTGCGTTTCATCATAAGCCTCCATATCAGAACAACTATTTTTAGCCATATTGGGGTGCGATACCGGAGTTATAATTTAGCCGTAATATTATAAAGCTGGTCTTTTCTTTGTAATACGATAACCAAGGACTTTTTTTTGCGGTATTTAATAATCGCTTTTTTAAAATCATTAACATTTTTTATCGTTAATTCATCCATTTGTCGAATAACATCCCCGGGCCTGGCGCCGATACGGGCGAGATATGAATTGCGATTAATTTCTGTAATCACAACTCCTTCTTGTGTCTGTGTTTTGTACATATGACGATTTTTCTTGGAAAGATTTTTTACCGTGATTCCGAGGATGTTGTGAGCCAGGTCCAAAGCCAGCTCTATTGGAAAGGATGAAAATTTCACAGAAACATCTCTTGGTTTGCCATTTCTCCATATGTTTATATTAATGGTTTCTCCGGCTGAGATGTTGCTCATCGCTGTATTAAAATCGTTTTGAGAAAGAATTTTTCGAGATCCAACAGATCGTATAATATCTCCCTCGTGAATGCCAGCTTTAAAGGCAGGACCAGATTTTTCAGTTTTTTTAACCAATACACCCTTGACGCCCGTTGCTTTAAGATATTGGGCCAGTTCAGCATCCAAATCTTGTACGGTAACACCTATCCAGACCGGTATAACCTCTCCGTATTTGACAAGGTCTGTAACAATCCTTCTGGCCTTGTTAATGGGTATGGCAAAACCGATACCTCGAGCTTTGGCATATATGGCGGTATTAATACCGATAAGCTCACCATAAATGTTCAATAGCGGTCCTCCGCTGTTTCCCGGATTAATAGAAGCGTCCGTCTGAATAAAATCATGATAGAATGCCTTGTCGACCCTTATACTCCGATTTGTGGCGCTGATAACACCTGTTGTTACGGTGTTTGAGAAACCGAAAGGATTTCCGATGGCGATCACCGTTTCACCGATCATAAGATTGTTGGAATTACCCATTTCAATAGCCGGGAGATCGCCTTTGGGGGAAATACGTAATACGGCGAGATCGGAATCAGGATCTGCACCTATAATCTGTGCTTTGAACTCGCGCCCGTCTTTTAAAGCAACGGTAATGGTTGAACTTTTTACAATCACGTGTTTGTTGGTAAGAATAAATCCTCGTTTGCCATCAATAATGACTCCGGATCCCAGACTGCTTCGCTTATATTTTTGTTCGAAACCGGGGTCGAAAAAGTCTCTGAAAAAAGATTCGAAGTTAGGATCCATCCCAAATCCGTAAAATGGATTTACACGCTTGCGAACCTCAAACTCCGAGCTTATGTTAACCACTGCGGGACTGACTTTTCGAATGGCTTTTACAACCGCACTTTCGCGCAAACTTTCAGCGTTGAGGAAAGCCGGTGTAATAAGAAAAAACAGGTTAAAAAAAACAAGAAGGGAAACCGCTGAAATTATAAGTGTATTGTTTTGCGATTTTATTTCTGGCATTTTGAGCTCCGGTATAATACGATTAAGTATAATCTAAATAGAACGATTTTTATTCGATCTGGGCCGATCTCTTTCGCATATAGGATTCTCTAAAACCCCCGACATATCCGCGAGTATGCCTGAGGTTTTTGGGAATCCCTATGTATCAAGATTTTACCACATCTCATTGCAAAAAAATCGCCCAACGTTGTTATAAATAAGAAAAACCAATCCATTTTTTAACCCATGGATTTCTGTCGATCATTTAAGTGGTGTGATTTTTGAGAAAATATATATCATGAGCATAAAAAGCATTCAAGATATCTTACCCCTGATAGAGCAACCCAGCCGATATTTAGGCTCTGAAATCAACACCATTAAAAAAGATCACAGCAAGATAGACTTATGTTTTGCGCTTGCTTTTCCGGATCTATATGAGATCGGAACCTCTCATTTCGGACTTCAGATACTGTATCATATCCTTAACAGCCACCCAAAGATTGCAGCTGAAAGGGTTTTTGCACCTGCACCCGATATGGAGGAATATCTCAGATCATCCGGGCTCTCGGTTGCTTCGTTGGAATCAAAAAAACCGCTAAAGGCGTTTGATATCATCGGTTTTAGCCTTCTTTATGAGCTTAATTATACGAATATACTCAGCATATTGGATCTGGCCGGCATTCCTTTTCTGTCGCGACATCGGGACGGCTCATTCCCATTAGTTATTGCAGGTGGTCCTTGTACATGTAATCCAGAGCCGGTGGCAGATTTTTTTGATGCCATCGTAATTGGAGATGGTGAAAAAGTCATCATAAAAATGTGCCGAGTCTGGCTTGAATGGAAGGCAGAGGACAACCGCGACAAAGAAACCCTTTTAAGACAATGGTCTCACATTGAAGGTGTCTATATCCCGGAGTTTTTTAATCCGGAATTTGATCACCATGGTTTTCAGACGCTTAAGCCAAAATATCCGGATTATGATATAATAAAAAAAACGGTTGTTGGCGATCTTAACGAAGTGCCCTTTCCCGACACACCGATTATTCCATACGGTAAACCAGTTCATGATCGCTTAAGACTCGAGATATCAAGAGGATGCACCAGAGGATGCCGGTTCTGCCAGGCCGGAATGATATACCGACCGGTCCGTGAAAGATCTTTAAAGAAGTTACTCTCGCTTTCAGATGCTTCTGTTGCTGCAACCGGATATGAAGACATATCACTTTTATCTTTAAGTACAGGGGATTATGGTTGTATTTTACCATTAATGGAAAACATGATGTCAAGGTATGCGAATCACCGTATTGCGATATCCCTTCCTTCTCTAAGGGCTGGCACATTAACCCCCGGCCTGATGAATCTTGTAAAAAAGGTCAGAAAAACCGGCTTTACAATAGCACCGGAAGCGGGAAGTCAGCGGCTTCGAGACGTGATTAATAAAAATATAACGGAAAAAGAAATCATAGACACGGTAAAAGATGCGTTTTTACTGGGGTGGCAGGTTATAAAGCTCTATTTTATGGTTGGCCTTCCCACTGAAACGAAAGACGACCTAGAAGCGATAGTTGATCTTGTGAAAAGACTCAAAACGATTAACCGTGAAAATAGACGAAAAGGCCAAATCAACGTCAGTATAACAACGTTTATTCCAAAACCTCACACCCCTTTTCAGTGGTCGTCTCAAATTTCATTAGACGAGTCGAAACATAAAATTACCTGGTTAAAGAAGAAACTAAAAACACCAGGGGTTCGATTTAAGTGGCAGAACCCCGAAGTGAGTATTATAGAAGGACTTTGGGCACGAGGAGACCGTCGTCTCAACCGTTTGTTGGTGGCTGCATATAACAAAGGATGTAAATTTGACGGCTGGAGCGATAAGTTTAGATATCGGTCGTGGGAAGCGTCTTTATTAGATGAAGGCGTTGATATTGATTTTTTTACTACACGTGTTAGAAATACTATCGAACCGTTACCATGGGATCATATTGATACCAGGGTGTCAAAAGAGTATTTAATAAGCGAGTTGAATAAAGCCTCAGAAGGTGTGCACACAATCGATTGTCGAAACGGCAATTGTAACCAATGCGGGGCGTGTGATTTTGAAGCTATTGCACCCAAAGTGTTTGATGACCGTAAAGAAGATATGGCAAAAAATTTTACGCAAGACCACCATAAACCCAAAGATTATAAAAAATTAAAGATATCATTTTCTAAGCTGGATCAGGCAAAATATTTTGGGCATCTTGAAATGGTTAAAATTATTTTTCGCGCGATTCGACGTGCCGGTATACCTGTTAAATATTCAGAAGGGTTTCATCCGAAGCCGTTGATATCCTTTGAAGATGCGCTACCCATCGGCTTAGAGAGTTTGAATGAAATATTTTATTTATCCGTACATAGCAATGTAAAACCGCAAACCATCATAAACGGATTAAACTGTCATCTTCCAAGGGGATTGCGTATTCTTAACTGTCATCTTGCTCCGACAAAGTCTTCGAATAATACATTTGAGCCCGTTATTTATATGGTAACCTCCCAAAACGGTTTTTTTGATGAAGAAAAAATGAACCATTTTAACAAGATGTCAGAACTCATAGTTACGCGGTTCAATCGAAAAGGGAAAACCAAAAAGATAAACTTAAAAGAGATGGTGGTAAATCTGGCATTGCTCGCACCCAATCAGCTGAGGATGACCCTCGGATCGGAACCGGGAAAAACGGTGAGACCTTTTGTCGTTCTTGAAAAGATTTTCGGGTTATCCAAGGTAGAGATAAAACAGGCAGCGGTTGTCAAACTATAATTTAATAATCAGGAAAAAACATGTATAAAAAAATTGTCATCAATGTTGCTGATCATGAAACCAGGGTGGCGCTTCTAGAGGATGGAAACATTGCTGAACTTTTCATAGAACAGGGAGATGCTTCAGATATTGCCGGAAATATTTACAAGGGAAAGGTACAGAGGGTTCTTCCGGGCATGCAGGCTGCTTTTGTAGATATAGGGCTAAAGCAGGCTGCTTTTATCTATGTGAGCGATGTCATTGGTGGAAATTATAGCCTTATTGAAGATTTCTTGAATAACAATAGTAGTACAGAAGAAGGCATTCCTTTTAATTCTTATATTTCTTCGATTCGTCGTGATAGGCACATTGAAGAACTTATCACTGAAGGACAAGAAATGATGGTTCAAGCCGCCAAAGCTCCCATGGGCTCAAAAGGAGCGCGGCTGACGACGCATATTTCCCTTCCCGGCCGATTTCTTGTGCTTATGTCGGCATCAGAGCATATTGGGATTTCCAGGCGAATAGAAGATGATACAGAGCGGAATCGTTTAAAGGCGACCGTTGAATCTATCCGTGAGAACAGTTTCGGATATATTGTTCGAACTGCAGCAGAAGGTGTCCAGGAAGAGAAGCTTAAATATGAGATGGGGTTTCTCAACAATTTGTGGGAGAGTATTCAACAGAAATACAAAACAGCTCCGGCGCCGTATCTTTTACATAAGGAGGTGACCATTAGTCTTCGTGCTGTTCGAGATCTTTTGTTGCATGAAGCTGAAAAACTGATCATAGACTCTCGTTCGGGGTATGAATCTATTTTAAAATTTCTTGATGAATTCATGCCGAGCCTTAAAGATTCAGTGGAGTTTTATGAAGGCTTGGAGCCGATTTTTGATTCATTTAATTTGGAAGCGGATATTTCACGCGCATTAAAAAAGAAGGTGTGGTTGAAGTCCGGCGGATATATCGTGATTGAACTTACAGAGGCACTGGTGGCCATCGATGTAAACACAGGACGATATGTCGGTAAATATAATCTGGAGGAAACGATTCTAAAAACCAACCTTGAAGCTGTTAAAGAAATCGCCTATCAAATCCGTCTTCGGGATATCGGGGGAATCATTATTATCGATTTTATCGATATGGAAAAAAAGTCGAATCAGGAAAAAGTCTTCAATGTACTAAAGGAGGCGCTTAAAAAAGATAGAAGTAAAACCCACGTACTACCCATATCAGAGTTGGGGTTGATACAAATGACCCGAAAGCGGATTCGAAAATCGTTGACAAGGATACTGTGCGAGCCTTGCTTTTATTGTGACGGAGAAGGATATCTTATCTCCAAACAGACAATATGTTACAATATTTATAGGGAAATTCTTCGTGAATCACGAGACATGATAGGGGTCAAGGTCAGCCTGAGAGTAAACCCTGAAATTGCCGAACTTCTTTATGGTGAGGAAAGCCATATTATCGTCGCTGTTGAGCGAGTTATCGGGAGGCAAATTGTCATATACCCGGACGCCAAGCTTCATATGGAAGAGTTTAATATTTTTGAAATTATCAAGGAATAAAAAGGGCTTGAGTATTCTATATGACGTTTGAAAAAAGTATAATATATTGTTTTATATTTTTGGATAAGTTTGAAGCTTGACAACTCGGTTATCTTATGATTTATATTTTGGGTTTAATTCATAAATAACACTTTTTTTTAAAGGCTGGAAAAAGCACTTAGGTGTCTGAATAAGGATATTAGGTTATGAAACGAACATATCAACCAAGCAGAATCAAGCGGGCAAGAACACACGGGTTTCTGAAAAGAATGTCGACAAAACAAGGCAGAAGGATTATCAACAGGCGCAGAGCAAAAGGCAGGACCCGTTTGACGGTATGAAAAGTGTTGCTCGATAAAATAAATTAAGAGATAATAAAGGGTTAAAAAGAGGAGTCTCTTTTGCGCTTTTGTTTTACCAAGGCGGACAGAATATTAAAACGCTCTGAATTTCTTAAATTGTCTATTTTGGGGAAGAAAACACAGAACAGTCATTTTATTGCAATATTCTCTCCAGGTCGATGTCAAAGAACCCGCCTTGGTGTCACTGTAGCGAGAAAAGTAGGCAATGCCCCTACAAGAAACAGGATTAAAAGATTTTCTCGCGAATATTTTCGGCTAAACAGGCACATTATTACAGGTCATTGGGATATCAATATTATCGCTAAAAAGCGGGCCGCTGATTTATCATCGGAGCAGGCCTTTCTATCCCTGAAAGACGTTTTTAAGAATATTTCCAGGAGTTAGAGCATTAATAGAATATTTGTGATACCGGCTCTGATTTTCATAAGAGCATATCAATTCATATTGTCTCCAATACTGGCTCCTGCATGCCGTTTTTATCCAACCTGTTCTGAGTATGCCTATCAGTCTATTTTGCGTTATGGACTTCTTAAGGGATTTCTCCTTGCTTTGAAAAGAATTTTTAGGTGTCATCCCTTTCATCCGGGAGGAATCGATCCTGTTCCATAAAGCATCGTAAATGACGCCACTATGAGGCAGGTTCGAAATAAAGGATGCCGATTCAGGAGGGAAATATATTTGCCCGCCTTCGCACAATCCTACATAGATTTTGCTCCTCTGAACCCGAAAATACCGATGATTCAATTAATCTGAACAAAACTTTTTATATATTGTATAGAACTTTGGAGAGGATAGAGGATAATGGAACATGCGCGATTATTTATTGCAATAGGGCTGTCTTTGCTTGTCTTTATCGGCTGGAATTTTTTATTTGTTGATAAACAAAAGGAAAAGCTTCCCCAACAGGCCATTCAAGCGGAACAACAGTCAGATAAAACATCAGGGATAACAGAAAAACAAAAGATACCAAAAGAAACAACCCCCCTAAAAACAACACCGCCTTTAAAGGAATTTGCTTCAGGGCCGATTAAACCTTCACGAACGATAACTGTTAATTTACCATTTTACACAGCACAGATTTCAGAAAAAGGGGCTGTATTCAAAAGTTTTGTCCTCAACAAATACCGACAAACCATTGATACCGATTCCCCATTGCTTGACATGATAAATCCTGATTTGTCCCAAGGAACAGTACGGATTGGATTTGCCGGTAATAGCCTTCAGGGAATCGATGATGCGATTTTTTCAACCAATCTTGAAAAGGATTCTGTAGATATCAAGAATAAAGCCAAAGAGATTTCTTTTTCATGGACATCCCCCAAGGGGGTTGTTGTTGAAAAGACATATTTATTTTCACCTGAAACCTATATAATTTCCCTTGACGTTACCATTAAAAACGGTTCCGATCAGACCATTAAAGACCATCTCACACTATCTCTATTAAAAACGACACCGGACAGCGTGAGTAGGTATGGCTTTGAAGGGCCGAGCGCACTGATCAACAATAAACTCAAGCAAGTTAAGATTAAGAAAATAAAAAAGAAAGACGTATATCCTGGAAAATTAACATGGATTGCGGTTCAGGATCGTTATTTCATGTCTGCTATCGTACCCAATGAAGCTGTGGATGCCAGTATGCACCTTGGCCTTAATGAGGATAAAATCCTAAAGAATACATATGTTGAGCCGGAACAGGTGATTCATCCTGACGGTCAGCATGTTTTTAAGTACAAATTGTTTTTCGGGCCGAAAAGCATGACAGTTTTAAAATCCGTGGATTATGACCTGATAAAAGCCGTCCATTTCGGTTTCTTTGACGTACTTGCCAAACCATGTGTCTGGATAATGAATTTTATATATAATTTTATCCCCAACTATGGTGTTGCCATTATCATTTTGACGATATTTACCAAAATCCTTCTGTGGCCGCTGGGAAATAAAAGCTATAAATCAATGGCTGCAATGAAAAAAATTCAACCGTTGATGGCGGACATAAAAGAGAAATATAAAGGCGACAAGAAAAAAATGAATGAAGAGATGATGGGATTGTATAAAACGTATAAGGTCAATCCCCTGGGCGGATGTCTTCCAATGGTGGTGCAGATTCCCGTGTTTTTTGCGCTTTATAGAATGTTATATGAAGCCATAGAATTAAGACACGCACCGTTTTTCTGGTGGATCACTGATCTGGCAGCACCGGATCGCCTTTTTCGATTCGATTTTTCAATCCCATTCATGGAGGCGCCATACGGCGTACCTGTTTTAACCATAATTATGGGAGCGACCATGTTTATACAGCAAAAAATGTCGCCGCCAGCAGGGGATCCGACCCAGGCCAAAATGATGATGATGATGCCGATTGTTTTTACGGTAATTTTTATCAATTTTTCTTCGGGGCTTGTTTTATACTGGCTTGTAAACAATATCATTTCCGTGGCTCAACAGTATTATATCACGAAGAAAAACGCTTAATAACGGAGGTTTAATAATGTCGCCCAGCTTGGAGTTTGAGGATAAAAATGTTGAAATGGCAGTAAAAAAAGCCTGTGAAGAATTAAATATACCCAGGGAAAAACTCAAGCATGATGTTATTTCCTACGGGTCAACCGGAATTTTTGGGTTGGTGGGCACCAAAAAAGCGCGTATTCGTGTTACCTTACCGAAAACAACCCAGAAATTAAAAATTGAGGATTCGAATACAAAAAAACATAAGACCGATTCTTTGGATCAAACCGTAAAGAATGCCGACGTTCAAATGGATACCCCAAGTGATGATATAGAACGTTCCCCTTCAGAGGATGATCCACAAGAAATCGGCCGGGAAGCCCTGCAACGCATTATTGATTTAATTACCACAGATGCGACAATCTCGATTGAAAAGAAATCAAATCGATCTTTTTTCAATGTTAGGGGTGGAAACTCTGCCGTTCTTATTGGCAAGCGCGGGCAAACCCTTGAAGCAATGCAATATATCGTTGAAAAAATTGTTAATAAGAAAAGAAAAGAACGTGTCGGAATTCAGGTAGATGTTGAAGGGTATCTTGAAAAAAGGCGTATTAGCTTGGAAAAAACGGCGCTTAGGCTTGCCGAGAAAGTTAAACGGACTGGAAAACCAGCAACAATCGGCCAAATGAACTCTCACGATCGACGGATTGTACATATTGCCTTAAAAGATGACAACATGGTGAGAACTCAGAGTATGGGTGAAGGAATTTTAAGGAAACTTGTCATATTTCCCAAGAAAAGTTCATCCCGAAAGAAAAACTATTAATTCAAGTTTAGCACCTGAATGTGACTGAAAAGCATTTGAAGTCGCGAGCCGAAATAAATTTTTTAAGGTACAATATTTCACTACATGGAACGCATGAAAATGGTATTTCAAAGGCCCCTATTCGTTTGATGGTGTTGAAACCGGCTATACATGTTATAAAAATGGAATATGATACTATCGCTGCCATTGCAACGCCTACCGGTAGCGGCGGTATCGGGATTATTAAAATCTCCGGTAAAGACGCTTTTTCAATCGCTGAAAAAATTTTTCAAAGCTCTCACGCGTCGTGGGGTAAAGACCGTTCGGATGGTGACGCCATCTCTTTCCCCTTAAAATCCCACCGCCTTTATCACGGTCATATTGTAAATCCTGAAACAGGAACAGTGTTGGATGAAGTTCTTCTGTCGGCAATGAAAGCCCGCAGGACATACACCAGAGAAGATGTTATCGAAATAAACACCCATTCAGGCTATATTGTAATGGCTTCGATATTAGATTTGGTATTACAAAAAGGTGCCAGGCTAGCCGATCCCGGTGAATTCACAAAAAGAGCATATCTTAGCGGTCGTATTGATCTCACCCAGGCAGAGGCGGTTATTGACATTATCAATTCCAGAACCGAAAAATCACTTGAAATTGCAATTTCACAGATAAAAGGGGGATTGAAAAACCGAATTGAGTCCACAAGAAATTCACTGATTGACATTTTAACACAAGTGGAGGCTGCTATAGATTTTCCGGAAGATGTTGGGGACGTTATCGATGTGGAATCCGTTATTCAAATTTTGGACAAAGCGGTTATCGATGAGTTATCAGGACTGGTCGCACAATATGAAAATACGCATTTTTTAAGAGACGGCCTAAAAATGATCGTGGTCGGCAGACCCAATGTGGGCAAATCGAGCCTTATGAACCGGCTGATACAGGATGATCGCGTAATTGTTACACCCATTCCCGGAACGACAAGAGATTTAATTGAAGAAACATTAAATATTCGCGGTATACCGGTTATTCTTGCAGATAGCGCCGGCCTTCACGAGACAAAAGATCCGGTTGAAGTCATCGGCATTGAAAAGACCAAAGAATATATCCACGCTTCGGATTTGATACTTTTCATGATCGATGCAAGTAATCCGTTCACTAGGGAGGATCAAATAATATATCAGACAATCGATGAAAAACGGCTGATATTGGTGATAAATAAAATCGATTTGGTGGAAGATGATTTTAAACCTGAAATTCCCGAAGCATGGGATAAAGTCCCAAGCATCAAGATTTCCGCTTTGTATGGAAATGGATTGAGCTCGCTCAAGGATTTAATCGCAAAACTTTCAATTGGAGACCACCACCTTGACGTTCAAAATACAATCATTCCCAATTTAAGGCATAAAATTGCCCTTGAGAAGAGTTTGGAGTTTGCAGTTTCCGCGGGTGAAGAAATAAGAAAAGGGACTTCTTTCGAGTTGATCGCCATCGATATTAAGGAAACATTAGACAGCCTGGGTGAAATTATTGGAGCCGTTGCCAAAGAGGATGTTATCGATCAGATTTTTAACCGATTCTGTGTCGGGAAATAATGTTTCACGTGAAACATTATTTCCCTTTGGTTGTAGTGTTTATTGCTGTTTAATATAAAAATATAAAATTTTAGGAGTTAAATAATGAAAATAGATTTTACATTATATTTTGAAAAATATAAGGCGCTTTCAGCTAAAGCAGATGAAATGTTTGCAAAAGTACAAAATGAGTTTCCAGAATGCGTAACATGTGAAATTAAATGCGAAGACTGCTGTCATGCATTATTCGACCTAACATTGATCGAAGCGATTTATATCAATCATCGGGTTAATGAAATGTTTGAAGGCAAAAAATTAGAGACGATTATTGAAAATTCGAACCGGGCGGATCGAAAAACTTACATGGTTAAAAGAAAAGCATATAAGGACAAAGAAGCTGGAAAGAACGAAGTTGAAATACTTATGGAAATTGCCGCTGAACGCGTCAGATGTCCACTTCTTAACAAAGATGATATGTGCGATCTCTATGAATATCGCCCCATCACCTGCCGACTTTATGGTATGCCGACATCTACAGGCGGCATCTCGCATACCTGCGGGAAGTCGGCTTTTGTTGAAGGCAAACCATATCCTACGGCCAACCTGGATGTTATTCAAAAAAAGCTTTACGAAATTTCTGCTGAATTTGTCGGCCAAATCAAGACCCGGCATGCCAAGATGGCAGATATGCTTGTTCCGTTATCCATGGCGATTCTCACCGATTATGACGAAAACTATCTTGGGGTTGTAGATGAAAATGAAACCCTAAAGAAGCAAGGAAAAGAAAATGACAACGATATCCCCTGAAGAAGAGGAAAGACGAAAAAAAGCCATTTTCGATAGTATGTCCCCCAGACGCCAGAAACACATCTTAAAAAAAGGATATGAAAAATGGGAGCCCTTCCAGGAACCCAAAGATCCCATAGATATGAGAAAAGATAAAACCAAGCGAACAACGCAAATGCTGGTCCGGGAATTTTTACAAACGAGAAGTTTTCAGGAGTACAGTAATGCATACGGCGGCGGCGTGTTTGAGATTTGCCTTGGAATTATCAACGATGATGACAGGTGCAAGGGGATGTTCGATTTTTCCGTCTGGTACCATGAATTGTTAAAGCGGGAGGGGCATGAGTGACCATTATTCCTGACGTTTTGAGACCTTTGCAAAATCTCCCTGTTCGCCCAATTTCTGCGTCAGCCTCAAATTTTAATCCTCGAAATACTCAATGTATGCCTGCCTGCCCCGTAGGTCCGGCAGATCGTACTGGGGTGGTTAAAATTTTCGTTTTCCCTCAGGGCGTAGGCCCTACGGGCTGGAGGCTTGAACTTGAACAAAAATGAATGTTTTTCAAAGGTCTCGTTTTAAGCGGGCTTTTTTATAACGTTTTTCCCAAAATGGGCTGTCATCAAAGAACAATCATAAAACTCCACAAGATGCCCGCACAGATTGCAGATCCGATAACACCAGAAGAGTTACAGGCCATGGCATGCATGAGGAGGAAATTTTCAGGATCTTCAGACTGACCCACCAGATGAACCTCTCGGGCTGAACCGGGAACAGCGGATACACCGGCTGCGCCCAGCAATGGATTGATCTTCTCTTTAAGAAAAAAATTCATAATTTTGGCAAAAATAACGCCGGAAGCAGTGGCAATACTAAAGGCAACGGCACCAAGGACGAAAATAAGCACAGATTTTGGCGTTAGAAACACATCGCCCTGGGTGCTGGCACCCACCGTTAAGCCCAGTAGTATTGTTGCCGTATCGATGATTGCCGTACGGGCGGTCTGAGCCAGACGTTCGGTGACGCCGCATTCTTTTAAGAAATTACCAAAAAAGAACGTTCCAAGAAGCGGTATGGAAGCAGGCGCTAGAAAACAGCACAAGATAACAGCGATGCCGGGGAAGATGATACGTTCTTTCTTGGACACTTCCCGGAGTTCCGGCATACGGATGAGCCTTTCCTCGCGGCTGGTCAAAAGTCTCATGATGGGTGGCTGAATGACGGGGATCAAGGCCATGTAGGAATAGGCAGCGATGGCGATGGGTCCGATGAGATGGGGCGCCAGTTTGGCGGTGAGAAAGATGGATGTTGGTCCGTCGGCGCCGCCGATAATAGCAATGGATGCGGCTTCCTTGGGTAAAAACCCGAGGCCAAGAGCACCCAGCAGGGTAAAAAATATTCCCATTTGAGCGGCTGCCCCCAAAAGCATGAGACTCGGCCGTGCCAGTAAAGAAGAAAAATCGGTCATTGCCCCTAGGCCCAGAAAAACGATAGAAGGATAGAGACCCGTGGTCACGCCGAAATACAAATAGTGCAGCACACTGTTGCTTTCATATATACCAAGTCCAAATCCTTTGAAAAAAGGAACATTCCCCACCAGAATACCAAAGCCGATGGGAATAAGAAGAAGCGGTTCGTATTTTTTTGCGGTTCCAAGATATAAAAATACAGTGCCGACCACGATCATGATAACATTACGATAGTCCGCCAGATAGTACCCGGTATTTGATAAAAATTGGAAAAGCAGATCCATGCATTAACCTTTATTCTTTTTCGTTAACTGTATTTTCTTTAGGTAAATTCCAGCTGAATACGCCATCACCGTAAGGGATTAATATGTTGGCATCACGAAAAGCTGTAAGCGTTATGTGTGGGTGTGGAAAATTGTTTTCCTTGGCGATTTTATAAAGATCCGAAAGATAAAAAGTTTCTCCAATTTCTTCAATCAAAGGTTGATACAGACAGGCGATTTCATCAAGCTCCGAGGGAAATTCTTTGGGCAAATCTGAATCCGGTTGTTCTTCAGGTTCATCGTTTTCCTGTATTTTGTTGTTGTTTCGGAAACCGGTGTATTTATTTTCAAAGAACAGTAGTATCCTGTGAATTTGGGAAATTGCGGTGGACAGCACAACCAGTCCGGAAAAAACGATCAAAGCGCCGGCAATGGCCATTGCCCAGCCGTTATGAGTTGATATTGCATGAAAGCCGTACAATTGATATCTTCCTTGTTCGAATAAACTACTATGTATTAAACTAATTCACATTATCAAAAAGGTGTACATTGCTTCTAATGCGTCACCACCTGCATGAAAAACAATCCTTTTTTTCCATCATACATCTTAAAAAAAGTCAACACTAAAGCGCTGTGTGTTCTATTATCGCTTAAATTAGAATCCATTAAAATGAACAAATGGGTTAAGGAAAGAGATTGCGTTGCAATAAAAGGAGAACTACTAAAAGCTTTAAATAAACATACAAAAAAACCGATTGAACATATCTATTTCGATTCATTTCTTTATCAGTAAAGAATCCTGGCCCAAAGGACCAGGCTTTGGTTTGCCCCTGAAAGGGGCTCAAAGCCGTACAAGTTAAAAGTGTCTAAAGTGATCTAAAGTGCCTAAAGTTATGGTGTCGCTTCGCTCCGATGTTTTTATATAATTGATAGAATTCCTTAACTTTAGCTCACTTTAAACTTTAGTTCACTTCAAACTCTTGCAGCGATTCTTCAGGCAGAGCCATAGAACTCTGACCTGGCCCAGAGGACCAGGTTTTTCAGGGCAAAATAAAATCGTGTAACGATTTTATGAAACTCCCATCCTGCTGAAAGCGGAACGGGAGTTAATAAGCGAAAGGTTTACCCGCACTCCGGCGGGCTAAAATTCCTATCCCCGTAGCCCCGCATCTTAAGCGGGATTTCCGTTATGCTTCAACCCCGATAGATCGGGGTTTCCATTGCGTTCCGACGAGCCGTTGGGAATTCAAATTTAAAATTCCGGAACCCGGAGCTTTTT
>Ga0316193_10001706_pt1 | contig 15055 bp, 13 predicted proteins | sample MerIslsedime2_MG_FD_207735 | JGI IMG/M metagenome (GOLD analysis project Ga0316193, IMG submission 207735) | Coastal sediment microbial communities from Maine, United States - Merrow Island sediment 2 | ecosystem: Environmental > Aquatic > Marine > Coastal > Sediment | place: USA: Maine...
AACGGGCATCATCCAGATGACGCTTTTTTCTTCGTCCTTCTCGAGGTCTTTCGAGGTAAGCGCAAAGGCGACGAACTGCCCGTCCGGACTGACGGCGATTTCCGAAATATCCCTGAGCGAGAGATATTGCTCGACACCGAAGCCAGTGAGCGAATCCTTACGTGAGATTAATGAGGACAGAGAAAACACGTCAGGAATTCCTGACACCCGACTTCTGCACAACTTCGGGGATCCTTGCGAGGTTGCCTGCCGCCACGAAGTTGACGCCTGACACGCCCGGAATCGTGGCAATGTCCCTCAGCAATTCCGCACAGGCTTCCACACCCTCCTTCTCAGCATCCGCTGCATTTCTGAGCCTGTCGATCATGGTCTCCGGAACAATGGCACGGCGCCGGGTGCCCCTTAGCCACTCCGCGACGTCCGCGGAACAAATTATCGCCACGCTGACGATGACATTCAGCCGCCGGATCAGTTTCTGCTGAACCAGGAAGTCCATGTAGCGGCGCAAAATACCGGTGTCCAGACACAGTTGCGTGATTACGAGTTGAGCGCCGGCATCTGCTTTAGCCAGCAGCTCCTCCGGATGCCAGTTGGGCTCCGGGTCATGTACCGTGCCAGACGCGCCAATCAGGAATTGCTTGTCAGAACTCAGCATTTCATCTTCGTTCATCTTTCTGGCCGTCGCGATGAGTTCCTTCACGTCCATATCCATGACCGCTTTGGGCCTTGGCTTGTACGAATTCGGCAGCTTGCTGCCAGGCACGAGCATCAAAGCACCCACACCCAGTGTGCGAGCTCCCAGCAGGTCGCCGAGCAATGCTATGCGATTGCGATTGCGGCAACTAAGTTGCACGATCGGGTCAAAGCCATTGGCCAGCAAGATGCTCGCCGCTGCCGACGGTGCCATGTGCGGTCGACCGTATTGATTGTCCGTCAGCAAAATGCCGTCCACACAATCTGAAAGCGTGGCTGCATCATCGACCATCGAGCTGGCAGTCGCGTCAGGCGTCAGCGGTAACTCGGCCGTTACCACGAAATCCTGGCTACCCAGTGCCTTTCTAAACGACATAGTAACTAATCACCGTAAGGAAAAACCTCAAGCCCGTGAATCGCATTTCGAATATCCATCGAGATATTTACAGACCCAACCAACTGGTCCGCATCAAGGTCATACAGACTGATTGTCGACGGCGATGAGCCGCCCGCGACGAAACGGTCACCGACAGAGCACAAGCCGCGCCCGAACCCCTGCCGGGCGATCTTCGAATCGTCAATTCCGGCGAACTCAATCTCTGAGTCCGGGTACCGCCTGATGCCGAACGATTGTTGCTGGCCATCCCGTGCCACGTAGCGAACTGCGTCGCTGGCAGTGTCGTTGAAAATCACGCCATCCCGGAATGGCCTGGCATTGTGCGTTCCGAGTGGCAGGCTACACACTTCAGAGACCTGGTGTTTGCTGTCGATGTGCAACAAGACAGGGGCCCGTAGTCCGCTCACGTAGATCCCCGTACCATCAACGTAAACATTGTTGATGTGCAAGTTGTTCATTGCTCGAGGCCCGGCATCAGTTCCCGGATTGAATGTCAGTCCGCTCCACCCTGCTTGCTGCAACAGGTTTATGCCCCAGACGAATGCTTTCTTTTCGATATCAAAAACCAGCAGACTGTCAAAGCCCGTTGATGTAAGAAAAATGAGCCGGTCCTTGCGAACGATCTCATGGCAGTGCTTCATGTATCGATTGCGATAGGATGATCGAATCCTGAAATTTCGGTCATAGCAGAATAACTCGTCGCTCGCGGCCACGTAGATGTCATCGCCGTCGATGGCGATGCCGCGCAAACCCCGGTCGGCTCCGCGACCTTCGAAATCGATTTCACTGGTATTCCAGTCGACATGTTGCTCTGCCACCTGCTTTTCAAAATCAAGCGTGAAAATACCGCCATGGCTTTCGCCTTGCTGGCTGCCTCGCACGACGGAGGTTGCAATTAATTTGGGAAGATTGTTCATGTCAGTACAATTTCCAATCTGAATCGTGCACCACCGCTTTTCTAACGTCGTTATCGGTGTCAACCGACAACACGGTGCCCCGATCAGCGGACGCCGAGTTAATGATCGCGAATGCCAGGTTTGCATTCATTGACGGCGACCAGGCCAGGCTGGTCACGATTCCCGTTACTTGACCGTTGGCGTCCTGCACACGCCATTCAGAACGCGGTGAGTTCAATGCGGCCCCATCAACAACAAGATTGACCAGTCTTTTTTCAGGACCGCTTTTCTCGACTTTCTTAAGTGCCTCGATGCTCATGCACTCCGCTTCTTTGTTCAGCGAAATGAACGACTCAAGCCCTGACTCAAACGGGTTGCTGTCGATCGTCATGTCACTGCCATACGACTTCAATCCTTTTTCAAGGCGATCGATGACATTGGGACCGCCCGACCGAACGTTGTACTTTTGCCCTGCACTCCAGAATGTGTCCCACAGGTCCAGCCCTTTTCGATGGTCTTGCAGGTAAACCTCGAAACCGCCTTGTCCACTCCAGCCCGAACGAGCCAGTACGACATCGGTTCCGGCAATTTCGACATTGATGAAGCGAAAGAAACGAATATCCCGTGCCCGCTCACCGATGACGTCACTCATCAGATCGTCAGCCTTCGGCCCCTGGATCGCCAGCGGACTGACATCCGGCTCGAAGACACGAACATTGAAGCCGCGGCCATACACGATCCCTTTCACCCATAACAGGACATCGGAATCGGCAATCGACAGCCAGAATCGATCGTCCGCGAGCCGCAAAATAACCGGATCATTTATGATGCCGCCGTGTTCGTCGCAAAGCGGCGCGTACATGCATTGCCCGATCTCGCAGCTGGAAATGTCACGAGGTGTTATCAGTTCGACCAACCTGAGTGCATCCGGACCACTAACTTCGACTTGCCGCTCACAAGCGACGTCCCAGATCTGTACATGGTTGCACAAGTGTTCGTAGTCTGATGCGGAATCATTGAATACCAGCGGCAACGTCATTTTGTTATACAGCGAAAATGCTTTCACGCCCTGTTCGATTACCCGCGCCTCATATGGAGACGCTCGCAATCGACGTGACAGGATCATCGGCACTACTGACGCATTCGGTTTCATGGTTGCCTATGATACACACGCCGGCCTATGTCACAATGCAGCATCATTTTATGAGTCCACCAATCGCGACATGAGCGTCACCTTCGAGCATGTAAGCAAGCGATACGAGCCGGACACAATGGCTGTGAATGACATTTCATTCACAGCGGCCAACGGCGAACTGGTGGTACTGGTCGGCGAATCCGGCTGCGGCAAAACCACAACACTCAAACTGGTCAATCGTCTGATCGAACCGACATCAGGCCACATACGTATAGACGGTAAAGATGTGGCCACCGTTGATACGGTTACGCTGCGGCGATCCACGGGCTACGTTTTCCAGAGCGTCGGCCTCTTCCCGCACATGACCATCGGCGAAAATATCGGCATCACTCCGACGCTTCTTGGCTGGGAGGCCAACCGCATTGCGGCCCGGGTCGAATACCTGCTTGACCTTGTAAGACTTCCTTCGGCGCAATTCATAAACCGGGTGCCGGACGAGTTATCGGGCGGCCAGGCGCAGCGGGTCGGCTTCGCCCGGGCATTGGCCGCCGAACCATCGGTCTTGTTACTGGACGAAGCGTTCGGCGCGCTCGACCCTTTAACCCGCGACAGCCTGCGTGAAGATTTTCGCTCAATTCACAACAAGCTGGCACTCACCTCGATTCTGGTGACGCACGACATGACGGAAGCACTACTGCTTGCTGACCGCATTGTCGTTATCCGCGCCGGTAGAATCGAGCAGAACGGCACGGCCCATGAACTGATGTCCGCCCCTGCGAATGACTATATTGAGCATTTGCTTTTCACACCGCGACGGCAAGCGGCCGAACTCGACGCCTTGATGACGGACCGACAGAGGCAATCACCTTGAGTGCGGAATTCTACGAGCAACTTGCATTGCTGCCTGACCTGCTGGCCGGCCACTTGCTGTTAACCATCACGGCGTTGTCGACCGGAATCCTGCTGAGCTTGCCACTCGGCATCGCCGCAGCGCGATCCGAGCGAGTCAGCAAGGTCGTACTTGGCATTGCCGGCACAATTCAAACCATCCCTAGCATTGCATTGCTCGCGTTGATGGTGCCACTGCTCGCCGGCACGATCGGTTTTCTGCCCGCATTCATCGCCTTGTCGCTTTATAGCATCCTGCCGATTCTTCGCAATACGGTGACGGGACTACTGGGTGTCGATGCGAGTTATGTCGAAGCGGCACGTGCCGTCGGCATGACCGACCGGCAACGACTGGTCAAGGTCGAATTGCCGCTGGCTTTTCCCGTCATTATTGCCGGCATTCGCACATCTGCTGTCTGGGTCGTCGGCACCGCAACACTGTCTACCCCGGTCGGCGCGCAGAGCCTGGGCAACTATATTTTCGCCGGCCTGCAAACCCGCAACGTGACAGCGGTCCTGTTTGGCTGCTTCTTCGCAGCAACGCTCGCCATTGTGCTGGATCAGGTGCTTGGATTGATTGAGCGAAGCGCCAGGAAAAGAGATGCGCGCGGAAGCGTCTTTGCCTCCGTTGGTTTGCTGGTGATTTTCATAGCCGGGTTGGCGCCGAGTATTTTGGGCAGTTTCGAATTCACCAGGCAACACGACAATCGGCCGGAGACGATTGCGGCATCGCAAGATCTACAATCTTCTGACGCCACGTTGCTGGCCGGCCAAACCATCGTCATCGGCTCCAAGCCATTCACAGAGCAATACATCTTGTCGGAGTTTCTTGCCGCATACCTGCGAGAAAAGGGTGCACAGGTCGAATTGAAGCAGGGAATGGGCACGACGATTTTGTTTGATGCGCTCACGAACAGCACTGTCGATCTCTATGTTGAATACACTGGCACTATCTGGTCCGCCATCATGAAGCGCGATTCATTTCCTGCCCGGCGGCCGATGCAGATCGAAATCGAACATCTCCTGTACGACGAATTCAATATCCTTTCGCTGGGAGGGCTGGGATTCGAGAACGCTTACGGCTTCGCCATGCGTCGCAACCACGCCAGACGCCTCGGCGTTAGCAGCATTAGCGATCTCACCGCACATGCACCATCGCTTACGTTTGCGGGTGACCTGGAATTCTTTAGTCGTGCCGAGTGGCACAATGTGCGTGACACCTACAAGCTGTCTGCTGGTTCACAGCGGTCAATGGACAGTACCTTCATGTACCAGGCCGTGCGGGATGGTGAAGTCGACGTGATATCCGCCTATACCACTGACGGCCGAATCGATGCATACGACCTGATCGTGCTGGACGACCCCCGTCAGGGCCTGCCGCCCTACGATACCCTGATCCTGCTCTCGCCGGACGCCCGGAAAATGACAGGGCTGGCTAAAGCGCTGTCGCCATTGGTCAATTCAATCACGCAATCTGCCATGCGCAAGGCGAATCGCCAGGTTGATCTGGAAGGCCAGTCAGCGGCTGCCGCAGCCCTGCAGTTACGCCAGACGACCTTGCCCTGACCACCTTTTCAATACACCTATCTTTTATGTAAAACAATATCCATTTGTTTTATATACTATTTTTATATCCCTTGACAAATATTCTATAGGTCAATAGAATTCTGGCCACGTTGAAGCACCGTGAATGTGATGCCCGAGCCAAGCGCGAACAAATACGAACAACAGCGCCACGCGGCGATTCGGTCTGCGGCGGCCGTGTTTGCCGAGAAAGGCTTTCATGGATCGAGCACACGGGACATCGCTGAACACCTGGGAATAAAGCAAGGCAGTCTTTACTACTACTTCAAGTCCAAGGAAGAGGCGTTGGGCGAAGTTTGCTTATTCGGCATACAGGACTACGTTCGGCACATGGCATCGATCGCGTCGGGTGAGGAGTCATTCGAAGCAAAGCTTGTCGCGACAGTCACGTCTCATTTGACGAGTTACCGCGAAAAGAACGAGGCACTCAAAGTTTACAACGACGAGCGGCTTTACCTCCCCGAGGAAAAGCGCAGCAAGTTGAAAGAATTAGGCAGTAGTTACCGGCAACAACTTGAACATATATTCGAGGAAGGTATTCAAAGCGGCGCAGTGCGGTCATCGGTTGATTGTCACTTTGCTGCCCAGGCCGTAATTGGAATGTGCAATGCGTGGGGCGATCTGATCGTCCGCGATTCGGAACTGGACTTGTTTGAAATTATTCGAAAGTGCACGGATCTGCTGATTAACGGTTTCATGGAAAAGAAAAATAACGAGGATAAGGAATAAAATGAGTAATCAAAAAGCAACAAACGTCACGTGGCAGGATGGGGAAGTATCTCGCGAAGATCGTTATGACATTTTGCGCCAGCGCGGAGTGACAGTGTGGTTCACCGGCCTGTCGGGTAGTGGCAAAAGCACGATCGCCGTCGCACTGGAACAGGCGTTGTATCAGAAGGGCAAATTGTCTTACCGGCTCGATGGCGACAACGTGCGACTTGGTATCAACAAGAACCTCGGCTTCTCAGAAGAAGACCGGAAGGAAAACATTCGTCGTATTGGCGAGGTTGCAAAACTCTTTGGCGATGCAGGCACGATTTCATTGTCGAGTTTTATCAGCCCGTACAAAGCGGATCGGGATGAGGTTCGTTCTTTGCATGAAGCTGCAGATATTGCATTCGTCGAAGTTCATGTTGACTGCTCCCTCGCAGAAGCCGAAAAACGCGATCCTAAAGGTCTCTACAAGAAAGCCCGGGCTGGTGAAATCAAGAACTTCACCGGCATCGACGATCCGTATGAAGCGCCGGTCAATCCGGAAATTCACTTGCACACGGATGAAATGACCCTGGAGCAGGAAGTCGAGATCATCCTGGAGTACCTGCAGGAGAACGGCGTTATTTTGAATGAGAAATTTACTCGCGCCAGCGATGCCGCTAACAGCGCCACCGCTGTAGCGTAGCAGGAGACAGATGTGATTAAGCCACATGGGGCGGATGCCCTTAACCCACTGCTGGTAACGGATGCCGGCGAACTTGAAACTTTACGGGCCGAAGCCGAGACCTTGCCCTCCTTGCTGTTGAACTCAGCGGCAGCAGCCAATGCTGTCATGCTTGGCGGCGGATATTTCACGCCTTTGACCGGATTCATGAACCTGGCCGACGCACTCAGCGTGTCGCTGAAAATGCGTACCGTTGACGGCCTGTTCTGGCCCGTGCCGGTGCTGAACCTGACGGACGACGTTAGCGCCATTGAAGGCGCCGATCGTATCGCTTTGCGAGATCCCAACGTCGACGGAAATCCGGTTATTGCAGTGATGGACGTCGATGCGATCGAGGAAGTAACCGCTGAACAGCTGGATACGATGACGCAGGAAGTCTACGGGACACTTGACGACTCGCATCCAGGCGTTGCTGTATTCAGGAGTCTTGGCAACCTCTGTGTTTCTGGCGCGATCCAGGTTTTGAATCTGAGCTACTTCGAAACGGAATTCGGCGACACATTCAGGACAGCCGTCGAAATACGCAACGAGATTGCTGAACGTGGCTGGGAAAAAGTTGTCGCCTTCCAAACTCGCAACCCGATGCATCTCGCACACGAGGAACTCTGCCGGATAGCCATGGAACGTCTTGGCGCTGATGGGATTGTTGTTCACATGCTACTTGGCAAACTGAAAGCTGGCGATATTCCTGCTTCCGTTCGCGACGCCTGTATTCGCAAGATGGTGGATGTCTATTTTCCCGAAAATACCGTTATGGTCACGGGCTACGGCTTCGACATGTTATTCGCCGGTCCACGTGAGGCGGTACTGCACGCGTTGTTCCGACAGAACATGGGTGCGACGCATCTGATTGTCGGACGCGATCATGCCGGTGTTGGCGATTTCTATGGCCCGTTTGATGCGCAGACCATCTTTGAAGATCGTGTGCCTGCAGACGCGATGGAAATCGAGATATTCGCAGCCGATCACACCGCATGGTCTAAAAAGCTCAACAAAGTGATCATGATGCGTGAAGCCGAAAATCACACAATGGACGACTATGTCATCGTGTCAGGAACCCGGCTTCGTGAAATGCTTGGCAACGGTATTGCACCGCCGCCCGAAGTCGCTCGTCCGGAAGTCGCACAGATTCTGATGGATCACTACAAAACAGACGCTGCTGCGTAACCGACGATTGTTGCAAGATCAGGAAAACCGGCGCTCGCGCCGGTTTTTTTTGCCCTGAAACCACCCGTGTATTACCGGATGTGCAAGTAGTATGCGAATACCGCGCTCAGAGCCAGCGGGGCCGCGAAAATCATGAAGTTCGCCGACGTACTGAAACCCGCGGCGATGAGATAACCCGCGATTGCGGGACCCGCAACGGCGCCACTGCGACCCAGACCGATACTCCAGCCGATGCCGGTGCTGCGAATTTCTGTTGGATAAACCTTCGCGGCAATCGCAAACAAGCCGGTGAACCCGCCTTGCATCAGGGCGCCGATCAACGTAATGACCACTATCAGCACCGTCTTTTGGCCGGACACTGCACCAAATACGACCATCAGAATCGCCGACATCACAAAGAAACTGCTGACAAGGTGGGAGAGGCTGACACGGGTCGACAATACGCCGAGCGAAAAGATGCCGGCGACGCCGCCCAGATTCAGCATGAAGAATGCCTGCCGGCCGACCGCAGCGCTAAAACCCGCATGCTCCATCAATTTCGGCACCCAGCTCATCAGGAAATACAATGTGGAGAAAGACAGAAAGAACGTGATCCAGAGTACGTAGGTGGATCTTTTGTGCGGTTCACGCACCAGCTTGAGCATTCCCTCAGTGAATCCCGGTCTGCTTGCCGCGTGATCCCTGGCCACTTCGGGCAGTTCGTCCAACGGGTGCTTCCGCAGGCGGCGAAGAATCCTGTTGGCCCTCGCGAGAGCATTCACAGGCCGTCTGTCGAGCAGGTACTTCAGTGATTCCGGTATGAATGCCCATGCAACAACGACCATGGACAAAGTCACGACACCGCCAAACGCGAACATGCCTCGCCAACCGTACTCGGGCATAACAAAGCCGGCGACGACCGAGGTCATCATGGCGCCGAGCGGATAGCCTGCAACAACGATCGACACGGACAGCGCACGATATTTTTCAGGGCTGTACTCAGCGGTAAGCGCTGTCTGGCTGGCCAGCAATGCTCCGGCTGCGATGCCGCTGAGGAATCGGTACACAATAAATTGCGACAATGATGACGCCGTTGCAGTGGCCAGAACCGCCGCGCCAATAATCAGTACACACGCAATCACAATCTTTCGTCGGCCGATGATGTCGGAAAGTGGCGCAAGGAACATCGCACCAAGCATCATGCCGAACAACGCGATGCTGAATATCCAGCCGACTTTGTCAGTGGATATCAGGAGATCTGCCGACACCGAACTCGCCACAACGGCCATAGCAGTTATGTCGAACCCGTCCAGCATGTTGAAAAACAAACACAGGGTAACGACGAGGAATTGCTGCGTACTGACCTCGCCATTATCGATGACGTCAGCGACGATGGCATGGCTGCTTCTCGGCGTGTCAGGCACTAATTCCCGGCCCTGCTATGTATTACGACAACCATCTCGCCTATGATGCCACCATGAAAAACGTATTTGTTACTCTTGTACTGATTGCTACGGTATTTGGTTCGGCCTGCTCCGGCCCTGACCAAGCTGATCGACGCCCGCCGGACGCCAGGACGATACTCGTCACCGGCGCGACCGGCACGCAGGGTGGTGCTGTCGCGAGAGAATTGCTCAATCGCGGATATGCCGTTCGAGGGCTGACTCGCAATCCGGAATCGGAGCGTGCGCAAGCGATGGCGGGCCTTGGCGCCGAGATGGTTAAGGGCGACTTTGACGATGCTGCATCCCTGGCCGCAGCGATGGAAGGCGCATACGGCGTTTTTGCCGTCACAAACTTCTGGGAGCACGGCTACGTTAAGGAAATCGCTCACGGCGAGAAGTTGATTAACGCGGCCAAAGCGGCGGGTGTAAAGCACTTTATTTTTACATCAGTTTCAGGTGCCGACACCTTTTCCGGCATTCCTCATTTCGACAGCAAAGGTGAAATCGAAGAATACTTGCGAAATTCAGGCATCAACTACTCGATTGTTCGCCCGGTCGAATTCATGAACAACGTTTCCTTCTATCGCAAACAAATCATGACCGGCACCTATTACGACCCGCGTGACGCCGCCAGGAGCCACCAGTGGATCGCGGCCAGCGACATTGGATTTTTCGTCGGCGAAATGTTTGATGGACCGGATGAGTGGATCGGCAAGGCACTCGACATCGCCGGTGACGAATTGACGATTGCGGAATATGTCGACGCATTGTCGGCAACGCTGGGAGTCAACGTGCATCACCAGCAGATCTCCTGGGAAGCCTATGAAAAGGAAGCCGGCGAAGAAATGACCATAATGGTTCGCTGGTTCGACAAAAAGGGCTATAGCGTGGATGTCGAAGCGCTGCGTCAGAAATACCCGGACCTGCTGACCTACGAGCAATACCTGCAGAGCCTGGACTGGAATTAGATACTCTACGCAGGCGGCAATTCCGCCATCGTTTCCGCTGTTGCGACCATCGTTAATACATCGTACGACGCGACAATTTCTCCGTCCTGGTTTGTGACTTCCGTATCCCAGCGTACTTCGCCGTAACCCATGCCTTCGCGATACGTCTTTTGCTTGCACGTCAGCCGGACCTTCAATTTGTCTCCCGGATTTACGGGTTGCGCGAAGCGAAGATTGTCGAGGCCGTAATTGGCCAGTACAGGCCCCAGCGGCGGGTCGACGAACAATCCTGCCGCAGCGGAGACAATAAAGTAGCCGTGCGCGACCTGGCCTTCAAAAAATGGATTGCGTGCTGCTTCCTTCGCATCCATATGCGCGTAAAACGTGTCGCCGGTGAGATTAGCAAACGTCTCGATATCATCTTTGGTCATGACACGTTCGGCCGTGTGCAGCGTGTCGCCAATCCGGATCTCCTCGAAAGTTTTTCGGAAAGGGTGTGTATCGAGCGTGTTTTCAGTGGCACCGCGAATCCAGTGGTTGGTGATGGCGGTGAGTGTCTGAGGTGACCCTTGTAGCGCCGTTCGCTGCATGAAATGTTTGACTGCCCGAACACCACCAAGCTCTTCACCGCCACCAGCCCGCCCCGGGCCGCCGTGGACCAGGTGTGGCAGCGGCGATCCGTGTCCGGTCGACTCCGCCGCGCAGTCCCGATTTATGAGCACCATACGCCCGTGGTAGGTCGCTGTTTCCAGTACCAGCTGCCTCGCAACTTCGTCATCGGCTGTAAATATGGAGCCGGCAAGACTGCCCTCGCCCATGCGCGCCAGTGCTGCTGCATCGTCGAGATTGTCATACGGCAACACCGTCGCCACCGGGCCGAATGCTTCGACGCTGTGTGGTGTTCTGCTATTCAGCGGGTCTTCACATTGCAGCAGGATCGGTGAAAAGAAAGCGCCTTTTTTTGCGTCCGCGTCGAAAACGTCTACGCTGTCCGGGCTACCGTAGACAAGTGAACATTCATCCTGGAGCACACCGATTCGCTCGCGAACTTCATTGCATTGATCAATACTCGCCAATGCGCCCATGTCGGTATCTTTGTTTGCAGGATTTCCAATTTTCAGCTTGGCAAGCTTTTTTGAGAGCGCGTCGACCAGGTCACCGCTCAATTCGGACGGCGCGATAATGCGCCGGATCGCAGTGCACTTCTGCCCTGCCTTGCTTGATATTTCTTTCACGATTTCATTTACGTACAGATCGAATTCCGGCGTACCCGGCTTCGCATCCGGTCCGAGTATGGAGCAGTTAAGCGAGTCAGTTTCTGACGTGAATCGTATGGACTGCTCAACAATGTTCTTGTGCCCACGCAAATAATCAGCCGTGGACTTTGATCCGGTGAATGCAATGACATCCTGGCAATTCAAATGATCGAATAAATCACCGACGCCACCGCAGACCAGCTGCAAAGCCCCCTCCGGCAATATGCCCGACTCAATGATTTGCCTGACCATCAGTTCGGTAAGATAGGAGGTGCTACTAGCCGGCTTGACGATGGCGGGCACACCGGCAAGCAAGGTAGGCGCAAGCTTTTCCAGCATGCCCCAGCAGGGAAAGTTGTACGCGTTGATATGCACTGCGACGCCACGAAGAGGCAAATAGATATGTTGGCCAGTAAACGTCCCGTTTCGCGATATCAGTTCCGGTGGACCATCCAACAACACATGATCGTTGGGTAACTCGCGCCTGCCTTTACTGGAAAATACGAACAGCGTTGAAATACCTCCGTCAATATCCACCCGGGAATCTGCCCGGGTTGCACCTGTTTCCGTCGAGAGTGCATACAACGCCTTTTTGTTTTCATTCAGGTACTGCGCAAGCGCTTTCAGCATGAAAGCACGATCATGAAATGTCATTTTTCGAAGATTGGCGCCACCGATGCGGCGTGCGTGTTCTGCCATAGACCCAAAATCCAGGCCGGCGCTGGATACCTCGGCAATAGCGTCCCCATTAACGGCACTTTTCAGGAGAACGCCGTCTTCAGATGCCGTTACCCATCGGTCTTCTGCATAGCAACCCAGTTTCATAGTATTTCCTGTTATTTTCGTTCATCAATGACGCGGACAGCCTTGCCCTCGGAACGCGGCACTTCGCCGGGATTCCGAATTTCGACGACCGTACTGACGCCGACATAATCTTTAATTTGCTTTACTAGTCCGATCGCAATGGCGTCCAATTCGTCGGCGCCAACCTGTTCCGCGCGCTCAACGATTACGGCCAGCGTGTCCAAATTGCCGTCTCGTGATACGCGCAATTGATAATGCGGCGCCAGACCCCGTTGTTGCAACACGAGCTCCTCGACCTGCGTCGGAAACACATTAACCCCCCGGATGATCAACATGTCGTCACTGCGCCCCGTGATTTTTTCCATTCGTCTCATTGTGCGCGCAGTCCCAGGCAACAATCGGGTCAGGTCGCGCGTCCGGTAGCGGATCATCGGCAACGCCTCTTTTGTCAGCGAGGTAAATACAAGCTCTCCCACTTCGCCATCTTCGACGGGCTCGCCACTTTCGGGATCGACGATTTCAGGATAGAAGTGATCCTCCCAGATCGTCGGACCGTCCCTGGTTTCGATGCACTCATTCGCAACGCCCGGCCCGATTATCTCGGATAAGCCATAGATATCGACCGCGTCCAGTCCGCATCGTGACTCAAGCTCCGTGCGCATGCCCTCGCCCCAGGGTTCTGCACCGAATATGCCAACCTGAAGCGACGATTCAGCCGGGCTCAGTCCCTGCCGTTCAAACTCATCGGCGATATTCAGCATATACGACGGCGTAACCATGATGATGTCCGGCTCAAAATCCCGAATCAGCTGTACCTGCTTCGGCGTCTGGCCGCCGGACATAGGAATGACCGTCGCACCCAGTCTCTCTGCACCATAGTGAGCGCCAAGTCCGCCAGTGAACAACCCGTATCCGTAGGCAACGTGCACCTTGTCGCCCGGTTGTCCGCCACTGGCACGGATCGAGCGAGCAACAACATCGGCCCACATATCGATATCGTTTCGGGTATAGCCAACGACGGTCGGTTTGCCGGTTGTGCCGCTGGAAGCATGAATCCGGACAACCTGTTCCCGCGGTACGGCAAACATGCCAAAAGGATAACTCTGGCGAAGGTCTTCTTTGACCGTGAACGGAAATTTGGAAAGATCTTCCAGCGTTTTTAAATCCTGCGGCGCGACGTCTCTTTCAACGCACTTCGTTCTGAACAGCTCGACGTTTTCATACGTATGAATCAGAGTCGCTTTTAGTCTTTGCAGCTGCAGTGACCGCAATTCGTCGACACTTGCTTTTTCAATGGGATCCAGTGTCGCCGGATCCGGTACGCGACAGACCATCGCCCGACCTCAGTTCTTTTAATATGAGACAAAAAACGAAACGATATTGTATCATTTAGTATCACATTATCCGGGCTAATCGCGCACCCATGGGAAACTCCCCTGTTAAGAAAACGCATGCTGCAGCATCGGACGAATTTCGTGATGCGACTCAGCAAATAGTCAGCGAATTCCAGTCACGCCGTCCGTTACGAGCAGGATCGCTGGTGATCAGCGTGTTTGGCGATGCTATCGCTCCACACGGTGGAGCCGTATGGCTCGGCAGCCTGATCAAAGTACTGGAGCCCTTCGGTGTCAATGAGCGCCTCGTACGAACGTCCGTGTTTCGCTTGGCAAAAGACGGATGGTTGGAAAGCGAACAACTCGGGCGCAAGAGTTATTACAGTCTGACCGCAGAAGGCCGGGCGCGATTTCAGCACGCAAGCCGGCGTATCTACAGCTCGCCCAGGCAGGATTGGAATGGCAAGTGGTGCCTGGTATTGCTTGCCGGTGTTGCAGCGAAATACCGCGACAATATTCGCAACGAACTCAGCTGGCTTGGTTTCGCGCCCTTTTCCTCCAATGTGCTCGCGCACCCGGCCCCTGACATGCCAGGGGTGGAAGAACGGCTTGAACAATTGGATGGCAGCGAACAGCTTCTTCTCATGCAAGCCACGACCATTGACGGCAACAAGCGAGCGCGTTACTTGCGGACTTTGATCGGTGAATCCTGGTCATTGCAGGAACTTGATGATCGCTACAACGATTTCCTGCAGCGCTTCCGACCCGTATACCAGGCAGCCAGGCGCAGCGGGAATCACGACCCGGACACGGCATTTCAGCTTCGCACGCTGCTGATTCACGAATATAGAAAGATCCTGCTGCGGGACCCGTTCCTGCCCGCCGACTTGTTACCCCCGCAGTGGAATGGCGTCTCGGCGTACCAACTCTGTCGCAACATCTACTCGCTGGTTGCCGGCCCGACAGAGATATTCTTGACCGACACACTGGAAAACGCGGACGGCCCGCTGCCACCTGCTAACGCCATGTTCTACGAGCGCTTCGGCAGCAATCAATCCACCACGAGAAAAGGGAAATAATGGATAAGCAGCA
>Ga0316193_10001709_pt1 | contig 15046 bp, 11 predicted proteins | sample MerIslsedime2_MG_FD_207735 | JGI IMG/M metagenome (GOLD analysis project Ga0316193, IMG submission 207735) | Coastal sediment microbial communities from Maine, United States - Merrow Island sediment 2 | ecosystem: Environmental > Aquatic > Marine > Coastal > Sediment | place: USA: Maine...
TATCCACTTGGTCTTTAGATGTTGCAATATACTTAATATTTTTTCTTTCCAAGCAGACTCTTAAGGTAGTTGCTAACATGCCATGCTTTGACACAACCCAAATAAACATTTAAAACCATTTGTTAAAGTCAATTTCATCAAAAGGAAGACTCCTTTGATCTTTTTCAGATATAATTGGATCAGTTACAGGCCACTCAATGTTTACACTTGGGTCATCATATTTGAAACTAATTTCTTTATCGGGAATATAAACATTGCTAACCTTATATGCCACATAAGCACTCTTGCTTAAAACACAATAGCCATGAGCAAAGCCATTAGGAATAAAAAGTTGATGATGGTTTTCATCATTTAAAACCTCTGCATGATATTTTCCAAAAGTAGGCGATTTTGGTCTAATGTCAACAGCCACATCTAAAATCTCTCCCTGTACAACATACACAAGTTTATCTTGACCAGGTTCTATCTGAAGATGCATTCCACGAATTACTTTCTCTTTTGAAAAAACTAAATTATCCTGGGAAAACTCCATACTTATTCCTAATTTCTCATAAAAAGGCTTTTGGTAACTTTCTAAGAAAAATCCCCTAGTGTCCACAAAAACTTTAGGCTTTACAAGCTTCAAGCCATCCAACAAAAGTTCTGTCACGCTCATATCATCACTTTCCCAATTTTGTAAAAAACTATATTAAGCAAGTAAAATATTAAACAAGATTATTCTAATACCAATTCAAAGCCCAATTATGCTTTAGCTTGTATATCATTTAGGCTCTTTATGTATTTTTAGTTTTTTTGGGATGTAATGCTCGAGAGTGGACAAAACAGCTAGCTTCTTTTTAAATGCTTAGAAAAAGACCATTGACCAACTTGTTTGAAAACTACCCAGGCTCTAGATTTCAAAGCTTGTAATTTCATCCCCACCCCCTTTTTTAAATTTTTATTAAAAAGAGGATTCTTATGAATAAATTAACCTTCTTAGAGGCTCTCAATAAAACCTAAAAAAGTAGTTATGACTTCAAGTAAGCAACAGTTGCATTTCTACCAGTTTTTTTATCATTCCTATAGGAAAAATAGTCATTTAAATTACAAGAGTTGCAGATACCTGAAAGCTCTATATTTTGCTCTAAAACCCCTAAAGCTAACAAATCGCTTTTCGCCATGGCAGAAAAGTCAAAGTGCTTATCTTTAATCTGAAATGAAAAATATTTTTCAGGAAAATGTTTTTCATAGTCTTTAAACTCAAAGTGGTCCGAACAAAGACAAGGCGATATACATACAATCAAATCTTCTACCCTGCAGCTTTCTTCTTGCTTCAACCCTTCAATACAAGTTTGATAAATATTGTTTACCAGACCCTTCCAACCAGCGTGGACAAGGGCTAAGACTTTTTTACTTGGATCAAATATAATAGCTGCTTGACAGTCAGCATGGGTAATAGCTAGCGCCACATTTTTTTTAGTTGTAAACAAGATGTCTGCATTTACCCTACTCTCATTTCCCTCAACTCTTTTCATATCCGTTGAATGGGTTTGGTTTGCAAATACTAACTTTGGTACTTGCATAATGTCTTTTATTAGCTCGCGATTTGATTTAACATTATCAGGATGATCCCCCACATTATCTGAGGCATTCAAAGAAAAAAAAGGGCCTTTTGAAGTCCCCCCATGACGTGTGAATACTTTTGCATCAACATCAGGATGCTCTAATAAAAGATCAAATTCTAACCATTCAATTTTATGATTCTCAGCTTCCATAATTTTTTTTCATGTGTTTTTTTATTCAAACTCTCATTTTTAAAAATTAATATCAATAACTAGCTTTTTTAGCTATTGCATCAATTGAGATCTTTTTTTTTAAGAAGTAATTTAAAGGGGGATATTTATGAAAAGCTGCTTAGAAAATGAATGTCTGGGATCATTTAATAGAAGCTTTTTCTTGCAAATCTGCAGTCACTGACAAGTCATAGATAAAGCTGTACCCAGTAACATAAAGCCAAATTTAAAGAGCTATTACAATTGTTTTCACAGCTTAAAAATTCAAGCAACATAGATAGCAGAAAAGACCCGATTGATAAATCTATAGTTTTTTTAAAACGCAACTAAATCCACCGTCATAGCCGCTTTCATCTGGTAAAATCTTATTTAACTTTCCGTCTACTTGAAGAGAATGTTTTTGACAAATCTCCTCAATAATTTTTTCATTCTCGTCAGATAAAATGCTGCAGGTTACATACCAAATTCGTCCATTTTCTTCCATTAGATCGACTGCATTTCTTAAAATCTCTTTTTGTAAACGACAAAGGCCATGCAAATGATCTTTTGTAATCTTCCATCTTGCCTCTGCTCGCCTGTTTAAAACTCCACTGTTTGTACAAGGAGAATCAACTATAACTAAATCAAAACGTTTTTTTTGGCTTAATTTTTCAGCAGGCTCACAAGAAAGTTTTACTTCAAGTCCATACTTAGAAATATTTTCTTTTAATACCTCTAATCTAGTTGGCGAAACGTCGTTTGCATAAAGTGCTGCATTTGGATATAAGTCAGACGCTGCTAATAACTTGCCACCAGGGGATGCACAAAGGTCGATAATAGATACTGGGTTTTTTACTTTTAAAGCTAAAGAATCAATTAGCTTTGCCTGTGTTAGGCTCTGAAAATAATAATCGGGATCATTTTTTAGAGTTTCAATTAACTTTAGATTTTTTAACTGATACAAAGTAAATTCTTTTTCATAGATAACATCCGCATCTTCCTTCTTCAACTTTGCGTTATTTACTTTATTCCTTTTTTTTACAAATATTTGAGGAGCTATATTCATAACATTTAAAATATCTCCAGCCTGCTTTACATCAAACTGATGAGTTAATAATTCCACAAAATATTTTGGATATGAATACCGAATATCAAGCTCTTTGCTTGGGACTGGCTTAAAATTTTCAGGCTCTAATTTTCTGAGCAATGCATTGAAAAAAGCACCCGTTTTAAAGGAAATCACCTTTTTAGCCAGATCTACACTTTCATTAACTATCGCATAAAATGGTATTTTGTCCATGAAGCAAATTTGATAAAGTGCCATGCGTAAAATTATTTTTTCTCTTAACTTTAGCTTGGTGATATTCTCAATTTGTTTTGCATAGTAATCAATTGTGAGCTTCCTTTTAACAATCCCATATGAGATTTCTTGAGCCAATTGATAATCTACATCCTTGGGAATCGATGACTTTTTCCATTCTTTTAAGGATCTATCAATTTTTTTACCCGTTTTCTCATAGTCTAAAAGAGCTGAGAAACTTGCATGACGCGAATTAATAAATACTCGTTTGGGCTTTGAAATTGGATATCCTTTGTTTTTGAAACTCATCTTTTCCATCAATTTTTGTTGGGTATTTGCCATCTAGACATGCCGTGCATATTCCGTCATAATCAACTGCTTTTCTCAAGTCAGCTATATCATTGATATATTACGTCAGCATCCTCAATTTTTGCAGCTATATTAACATCTATAAAATTTGCTGTAATTAATTGTTTTGCCTCAGGAAGATTATATACCGTAAAAACCAGGATAGCACATTGGAGGGTCTGTAAAAGAGCTTTATAGCCTAGTTCCAAATAAAGACTCTAAGCATTATCAAAGAAATCATATTGAAGGTCTATTTTCCAGATGGAAAAGGTTGTTTGGAGAAATCTTACTCTATAAGACGGAAATTCACTTTAAAGTGAAAGCTATAAAGTAGATCTCCTATGAATTAGGGCTTTAAAAAAAAAAGACGCAGAAAATTATCCTGCGCCTTTTATAGTTTAAAAAATTATTTCTCGCTATATCTTCTTGAGTCATGACGGTTTTGTTCTTTTAACTCTGCATCTCTCCCAAAAAGTTCATTTCTTGTATACTTTCTTCCATTCGGTCCACAAGAGCTACAGCAGCTATCACATGGATCACAGCAGTCGTCACAGCCACAGTCGTCACATGGATCACAGCAGTCGTCACAGCCACAGTCATCACATGGATCACAGCAATCTGATTCAGGGCATTCTGGACACTCTTTTTTCATCGGCTGCCTTGGAGCATAGTTTCCAGTTGGCTTATCAGTATCATCACATCTTGGCTTACACCACTCGCAGTCTGATTTTGGGCAGCAATCTGACTCTGGACAACAGCTACCATCATCATATTTTTTTTTCATAGGCATTCTTGATGTAGAGCTCTCTTTATCTTGAGTATTATCTCTAAATTGAGAACCTCTCATCTGTGAATTGCGCATTGACTGTTTTTGGCTGCTATCTTTTGTAGGTTGACAGGCCATAGCCACAAAGCTCAATGCAAAAACTGTGCAAAAAAGCTTTATAAAAAACTTTCTCTTCATGATTTCTCCTCGTTAGTAAAAACTTTTATTTATCACTTATTTTTGCAAACTATCCTTAAAATATTTTTTTGTCTAGTAGGTTTGTATAAAAAAATTTAGATCTTTTATCCATTGAACTAATTAATTTTAAAATGTTACCATTAATTAGTTTTAATATTACCAAACATAAACTATGATAAATAAAATACTTAAATCATTAACTTTAGCTCTATTAACTATTACTCCTTTTTTATCGATTGCAAGCGAAGAGCCTAATAGAAAAAATTTTAACCAAGTAGCCCTTTCCGTAGAAAAAAGCTTTTCAAACTTTGGATATTGGGAGCATATTGACTTCACTAAGATTAGAGCAGCTGAAAGAATTGAGAGCCAAAAGAACCTTTATCGCTATGCTTTAGACCACTTAGAGCTATATGATGATGACAAAGTTCTAGAAATTGGCTCTGGTAGAGGATTAGCAGCTCAAATCATTCATGACGAATATGTAGCTGATAAGTATGTTGGCCTAGATGCTTCTGCTAGCAAAACTGAAACTGCAAAAAAAATAAACTACAAACTGCTTGAAAGTGAGAAAACTTATAAGTATTTAGTTGGCAGAGCTGAAAATATGCCGTTTGACAATGGCTCTTTCTCAAGGATCTTTTCGGTGGAGTCAGCTAAGCACTTCTACCCTTTCGAGCGGTTCGTCAGCGAATCTGAGAGAATTTTAAAACAAAATGGCAAAATCGTAATAGCTTCAATCTTTGCTCAAAATAACGATAGTATTAACTCGCTAAAGGAGCTTCAAAGTTCGATAACTTCAATAGATAAGGCACACAAAGCTTTAAAAGCAAAAGGTTTTGTGGATATACATATTGAGCCAATCGGACAATATGTGTTTGAAGGATTTGATAAATGGTCTAAAAGCTCTAATGAATATAAAAACCACCCAATGAAAATCTGGAAAAAAGCCTATGATGAACGATTAATCGACTATTATGTTATTTCGGCATATAAGCCAGTTGAACTAATTCGAATCTAACTGCCTTTTTAACGTATTTTCTGCTACCATAGTTGAAACTGGATCTAACAACGTATGAAAGCAAGTGCAATATTATTAATGGCTGGAAGCGGTAGCCGCTTTAAAAAAAACTACCCTAAACAATTCTTTAAGTTATTTGGTCTCCCAATTTACCTCCACACCTTGAAGCAATTTCTAAAATCAGCCTGCTTTCATGAAATTATTTTATGCTGTCCTTCAGACTATGTTGATACTGTCAAAAAAGAAACAGAGCAATATCAAAATATAAAAGTAATACCTGGTGGAAAAACAAGACAGGAATCAAGCTTTAATGCAATAAATGCTTGCAACAAAGACTGCGAGATTGTTTTGATCCATGATGCAGTTAGACCCTTCATTAGCACAGAAATAATACACAATAACCTTGCACTTGCCAAAAAACACAAAGCTGTAAATACCTGCATTGAAAGTACTGATACAATTGTAAAAATAAGCGAGAAAAATACAGTCGAAAATTTCCCAAACCGCAATTATCTTATGCGTGGGCAAACTCCACAAACATTTGAATACTCCTTAATAAGAAAAGCACATTTAAATGCCCTTAGCAAAAATATAACTAATGCAACTGATGATTGTCAGCTGGTCTTTATGCTTAACCATCCTGTGCATATTTGTAAAGGAGATGAGAGAAATATCAAAATCACAACCCCCTTTGATCTAACCATTGCAAAGCAACTTCTCCAAGATTTAGAAATATCAATAAAACCTTCGAATCTATCTTTTAAAGACAAAAAATATATTCTTATAGGAGCAAGTGGGGGTATTGGACAACAAGTCCATGCACTTATTGAGGAAGGTGAAGGATTTGTTATTCCTGTATCTTTGAATAATTCAAAATATAAAATGGATCTCACCAAAAAAGAAGATATTAAAAGTGTTTTAAATATAATCCACAAAAAATATGGCCTGGTAGATGGACTGATTAATTCAGCTGGCCTTTTACATAAATCACCACTTTCTACTTTGACAGACTCTGAAATTGATAATTTAATCAGTACTAACCTTACAGGTGTTATCTATTGCTGTAAGTTTGCTAAAATTAAGCCAAAAGGACATATCATTAATATTTCATCTTCTTCTTATGCAAAAGGACGTAAGAACCACAGCATCTATTCAAGCTCAAAAGCTGCAATAGTTAATTTCACTCAAGCTTTAGCTGAAGAGAGAGCTGATTTATACATCAATGCTGTAGCTCCCCAAAGAACCAATACCTATATGAGGAAAGCTAATTTTTCTAATGAAGATCCTAAAAAATTACTATCGCCTAAAACAGTGGCTTTGCAAATTGTTTACCTTTTAAAAGGTCAGAAAAGTGCAAAAATAATTGAAATAAATTTATAATTCAGCCAATTACACTATACCTGATTTAGTCTTCAGATCTAATAATTTTTCTTCAGTATCACTATCAAGCTTAGCATGCTTAGATAAGTTAATAAGAGTTTCTATAACTTCTACAAAATATCTTTTTTCAATATCTTCAAGGTTTATATTTTCAAGCGCATTGTTACTTAGGCTTTTTAACTTATCTAGGCTTATTGTTGCTGGTGAGTTATCTTCTTTAGGTCCTAAAAATTTATCTAAATTGGAATTTTTGATGTATATTTTCAAAAGCATAGATAGACCCAATTTTATTCTACTAAGGACTGAAATACTTATTCCTTGTTTAGCATTTAAAAAACCATATAAAGATTTAAAAAAATCATTTGTGCGAATAAATAATAATTTATCAACTTTTTGCTTATCCTCCTCTTGATTTCTTTCCTTTTCTTCCCAGAAAGATCCTACAGTGTTTAAATCCCTCAATTGAGCTTTACCTTTATTAAAATCAATTGGATGAAATTCTTTTCTATAATCAATGAGCATTTTTGTTAATTCGTTATAAGAATAATTAGTTCCTATCATATCCCTCAAAGATTTTTCTAATGGCGATAGATCCGCTGACTGCAGCTTATTGTATTTGCACAAAAAATAAATAGCAGCGCCCATTGTTAACACATCTCTATGACTTTGTTTATTTAACTCTACATTAAATCCATTTAAATAAATTGATGCGCAATCTTCTAAAAAATCATCTAGGTTAATTTCCTTTTTTAATACTTTTAAGACATTCAACATATGAATTTCTAAATAAACTAAAAAAACTCCCCATAAGTGCTTATCTGTTACTGGCATTAGAGGTAAAGGCTCTATTTGGTTGCTTAGTATGTCCTCTATTTTTTGGAATAGTTCAATAGCTCCATTAAATATATTTTTATCTACATACAAGCTTCTATTAGTTTGGTTGGTTCCAGACTGTGTCCAAAACCGCAAAGCCAACATAACTTCATATAAATAACCAGAATTTAAAAATTTTTTCGTCATTTCTGAATTCTTTGATATTAAGTCTTCGGCTTGAATTTTTTCTAAAAGAGCTACAGCCTTAGCTTCTATTTTCGGATCAGGTAAAATTAATAGACTTTTTAACTCCAAGAAATTCGAACAAACTTCTAGCTCTTTACATACTGCAAAAGTTGGTTCATTTAAAACTGAATTAGAAAGAGCTCCGAGAGTTTGCTGTTTAAGTCCACCAATTTGGCGACCTACTGGAATATTAGCTAATTCAGCCCAATCATATATTTTTTTTCTTGTGTCGTCACTTATATGAATATCAAAAGATATATGCAAAATTACTTTTAAAATAGCCTTGTAATAATCCGATTCTACTCTCGAAAGCTCAATTTTAAAAAGTTGATCTTGTGACATTTTTTTTAATTCACTAATGGAAATTGTACTGCCCTGAGGACCTTTATATTTCAAAAACACATCTAAACAAGAAAATTCAAGATATATTTCTAAAAAATTCTTCAGGTGTGTTTTAAAACATTCGTACATTTCAGCATTGCTTTCCTCTTTTTTATTATTTAAAAAATTATAAGCAAATCCCCAAAAAGCATTTGATTTAAAAAACAACTGTTGATTTGGAGTCAGAAGTGGCAGGTCTCTACTTGCTGGACAACTAGATTGAAATCGATAGTATGTATTTTTAGTAAGTAACCAACCTGATAATAACTTTTTAAGTAAAAATAATGGCTTTTTATTTTTTACTTCACAGCTATAAAATGTATTAAATTTTTCAAGAGTTATATCTAATTGTTCTGAAGTAACTCTGTCTAAATATAAACGATTCAAATCTAAATCTATTACACTTAGTTCTTCTTCTTTAAGCAAACCAAACTCATACAAAAAATAAATAGATGCTGCAATCGTTTGTAATTTGACGCAATTCATCTCATTTGGTTTCAAATCAAATCTTTGCCTATAAACAGATTTACATAGATTAAGGAACTTTTCTAAGTCTAGATTTTCAAAAGGATTGATATTTTTTTTACTTTGAGGAAAATTTAAATAAATTAAAAATGCTCCAAATAAAATTTTATTAGTAGGCCAATTTTTCTTTTTGGTTTTAATTGTCCTCTTTCCGGGAAATAACATCCCTCTCACTTTGAGTATGCTTTTTTCAATGTCATCCGCTTCTTCTATTTTATGGCTTTTTCGCAAACTGTGGTTAGAGTAAATAAGCATTGCATTATACATGAACAATGACCCTGCAATACAATTTCTATCCAATATTTTATTTATTTCTCCTTCAACTTCCTTGTTTGGAGTAAATAATGCAGCGCATCTATTTAAGGAATTAGAAATATCTAAATTTTTTTTGTCTTCATCACTCCTAGAGCTTATTTTAGAGCCCCCTACAGTTACATGAAAATTTTTAAAAAAAGCTAGTTGAATGTCGCTATTTCTGACCTTTAAGATTTTTTCAAGCCTTTCACTTACTTTTGCTTCAAGAATATTAGAAGCTACTGAGTTCTCTCGATTACTTGTAGGTTGTTGTAAAGCTGCAGTGGCAGCCATAGGAGGTATTGACGTGCTCATACTAAATCTTATTTTTTATCAAAAAACTTCTATAGCAAATGATAGAAAAAAAGCAAGCCTATAAATTCAGCATAAATAAAAAGGGAGCTTAAAAGCTCCCTACTTAAGAAACCTAAAAATCAAACCTAGCACCGACATTTAAGCCGTGAGTTAACAAAGATCTACTATAGTAGTTTACAATAGGACTAGTACGCGTATCAATAGCGCCGGTAGCCACTTCAAAAACATCGAAAAAATTTGGCCAAACATTAGCTTCATAACCAATTTTTAGACCTAAATAGTAACAGCATTTACAAAAGTGTTTCCCCCAATCTAAGCCTAAACCTAATTGGTAGTTAGTTTGAAAATCTGTGACTTTATAACCAGAAGTCACAGTAGCCCTTGTTGCTCCCGTAGTATCAGAAAACATTTCTTCTCTTAATCTACGTTGGAATTGTCCAACTAAAATAGAAACAGATGATGTTGTATAAGCCCCAAAGCCCCAGCATAAGTCTGAGTGTGTGTTAAAACCTGAGTGAAGACCAACACCCAAATTCATATGTTTATTGATATCTACATGCGCCGACCTAGAAATTGTTGGGGGTTGGTCTTCAGCTGGATTAATTCTTATGTAATTAATACTTAAGTCTGATTTAACCCACGCGAACCTAACACCCATATATGGAGTCATGGAATATCTGCCACATGTAAAAAGCTTGTTATAGTCAAAATCAAGGATTTTTTCTCGGTGCCTTTGCTTTGCAGATACTGAAAATGGCAAGGCAACTGTATTAGTCACTATCCCGTACATATCCCATGGATTATTAAACGAATCTCTCCGCGATAACTGAACTGCGTCATTAGCTGGAGCGCTAAAACTATCAGATCCATCTGTTGCAAAATACCTAAACTGAGCAGTACCATAAGAACAGTTGTTAAAATAAACACCTAAAGTAACTCTATATCCGGAAGCTCCTGACATGCTAACCGTTTTTATGTCTGAAGAGTATGGTTCATCACTAGAAAAATTAAATGGTGCCACATTAAACTTAAAATCAGCATATGGAACTACTGTATAGGCTTTCCAATAAAGATATTCACCTTCTACAAATGCCCAACCACATTTTACAGGAAGTGGCAGGCCAAAGCAGCATCTTCTATAATCTTTATCACAACCACATCTTGGTTCATAGCATAAGCTACTATCGCTCTTTGATTGCCAATCCTGCATATCAATATCATTTTTATTTTCTTCTTTACTTTTTGACCTTGCTGATATGTCAAATCCAAATTCATTTTCTTCTGCAAAACAGAACGTTGCAAAAAGCAATCCTATAACTATAGGAATTTTAAAAAACTGTTTCATAACTTTTGTAACCTTATTTTCTTTAACTGTGCACTTGATCTAAATTACAGAATGTTAAATAAAAATTTCAATAAATTATTTTTTTTAATTAAAAACTCTAAAAATCAAAACGAATTCCTGCATTTAAACCATGCGAAAACACAGTTCTTTTCCATACAAAGGTGTCCCTTGGAATTGAGTTAGCTCCTATTGAATTTGTATTTAAATAGGTTAAAAAATTTGGCCAAAATATTGCCTCATAGCCAACTTTGATACCTGCATAGTAAGCACACTTACAAAAGTGCGTTCCCCAATGAAATCCACAACCTAAAGCTCCTGAAAATTGAACATCTGTTTGTTTATAGTTTTCTGTGATTCTGGAACGTACCGGGCCAGAGTCATTAACTAAAAGCAAATCGCGTATACGAAAATTTCTTTGTCCTATTATAGCGGAAAATGATGAAGCTGCATAAAAATTAAGGTTCCAACATAAATCCAAATTCATGTCTATCCCAGTATGGAACCCCGCACCTAGATTAAAATGTTGGCTGACATCGATATGATGACCTTGTTCAAAATCTAAACTCGGATCAATATATTTATAGTCTACAAATAAATCAGTTTTAACCCATGCTACCCTAGCTCCAATAAACGGATTGATAGATAGATTAGAGCAAGTAACAACTCTGTAAAAATCAAAATCCATTACTTTCATTCTGAATCTATTTCCCGCTCTACTATTTACTTGTGTAACGTTATTTAAATCGCTTGGACCAGCTCTTGTCCCAAGTAGCCAGAAAAGAGTAAGACCAGATCTATTTGGGGTAGAGGCTAACTCTATATCATCTATAGATACGCTAGCTTTTCCATTAGTCTCAAATTGTGTATATTTGGCTGTAAAATATGAACAGGGAGAGAAATATATTCCGAGGGTTGCCCTATAACCTGAGTTTGCATCTAAAGGAACAAATAAATCCTCTGAGTCATATTCAGTTGCAGAGCCTATTGTTGGTGGAGGGACTTGCCTTTTAACCCCTATAAATGGAGTTAAGCTATATGTTTTAAGGTATAGATACTCACCTTCTATAAAACTTATACCGCACTTTGCTGGCAAAGGAAGTGGATAACAACATCTTGTATAAGGCTCACAGCAACTTTTTGTAATACATAAGGAAGATTCTTCTTGCTTAGTTTGTTTTATTTTTTTTTCACGACTAACTTTTTTTTCTTTAACATCTTCAATTGAAAAAAAACCTTCATCAGATGGATCTTTACTATCTGCTAATTCGCTAACTGAAGTTTCTTTTTCTAGTATAACATCGTTTTCTTTTGCAAAAGCTGCACTAAAAAAGAAAAGCATCGAAAAGAGGATTCTCATAACTACCTTTAGTATTTAAAAAGACAAATACTAAAAGTATGTGAGGCCTCAATTTATTTCAAAGAAAGATTTTACAAATTTATTAGAATTTTAGAGTGAAGTTTTAAATGAAGGTAAAAAAGGAACCCTAAGAAAAAGGGTCCCTTTTTCTAAAGTTACGTTAAAAATCGAATCTAGCACCGACATTTAAGCCGTGAGATAATACCGACCTTCTCCAGTTAAATAAATCAGCTGGAGTAGTTGGGTCTGTTGAAACATTGTATTCCTCTAAATAAGAGACAAAGTTTGGCCAGTAATGCAACTCATATCCAAGTTTTAGCCCTAAGTAGTAGCAACACTTACAAAAATGTTTGCCCCAAGTAAGTCCAAGACCTGCCTGACCATTCATTTGGAAATCTGTATCCTTATAGTTTTGAGTAAGAGTTGAAGTACTTGCAAAGTTTGTTACGCTATCAAACAATACTGACTCATCTCTAACTCTATAGTATTTTTGTCCGATCAGAGCTGAAAAAGATGATGTTCCATATAGACCAAATCCCCAGCATAGATCAACATTCATGTCCATGCCTGTATGTAAACCTACACCTAAATTTAGATGATGGTTAACATCAACATGGTGAGTTTGAGGAAACCCAACAACAGAGTTTTCAGCAACATAATCAACTCTAAGGTCTGATTTTACCCAAGCAAATCTAACACCGAGAAATGGACTGAAAGAATATCTTGAACATGTGTATACAGTATTAAAATCAAAGTCTAACATTTCCATTCTGAACCGATTTTTGGCACTGGCTGAAAGACTTAAAAGGCCAGTAGTATCGCCTTCAAACAAGTCATTTAAAAGCCAATATGCTGAAACAGAATTACTTATAGCTGAGTCAGTGTTCACGTTTCCAACTGAAAATGAATCTGATCCATCTGTACTATACTGAGTATATTTTGCAGTTCCAAAAGAGCAATTTGAAAAATAAACTCCCAAGGCAACTCTAAATCCAGAGTCTGCATCTAAAGGAACATTATGAATATTTGAACTATACGTATTTACATTAGCTCCAATAGAAAATGGTGGAACTCTATATCTTTCGCTTGCATATGGCGTTAAGCTATATGTTTTAAGATATAGATATTCAGCTTCAATAAATGCCCAACCGCATTTTACAGGCAGTGGAAGGCCAAAGCAGCATCTTCTATAATCTTCATCACAGCCACATCTTGGTTCAAAACATAATGAATCATCTTCTTGATTCACCTGTCCATTGCTGTTCATCATGTCACGGTTATTCATACTACGTGACTTTTTGTTTGATCTTGCGACCATGGCCTCACTTTCATAATCGTTACTTTGTGCAAAAGTTAAACTCATGAAAAGAAATGAGGCCAAAAAAGGTAATTTATACAGAATACCCCTCATAAACATCCTCCTTGTTTTTCTTTCCGTTTATCATAAAAGCTAATTTTATCAAGAAAAAAATTAAAAATAATTTAATATTAAAAAAAAAAATTAAAACTAGAACTGCTAAAAAAGATCTAATTTAGGAGTTTTAATTTTTAGATGAAGCTATCTTTTTATACTCTTTTAGAGTCTTTTTACTTTCTTTAGTATGGTCTAGCATAGGAGTAGGGTATGAACATTTTCCATGATGCTCTTCTAAATACCATTGATGTATTTCTTTATAAGTTAAATCAGCAAGTTCTGGAACCCACCTTTTAATATATAAACACTTGGGGTCTATTTTTAATGATTGGGTCCAAGGATTGAATATTCTAAAATAAGGCTGTGCATCACACCCTGTACTTGCAGCCCACTGCCAATTACCATTATTAACAGCTGGGTCGTAGTCAATAAGAGCCTTTGCAAAATATTTTTCTCCCAATCTCCAGCTAATATGTAGGTCCTTAACTAAAAAACTAGCTACAATCATACGGGCTCTGTTATGCATAAATCCCGTTTGATTCAACTCACGCATGCCAGCATCTACAATTGGAAATCCAGTATTTCCTTCGCACCACCTTTTAAAGCTCTTCTTATCATTATTCCATTTCAGCTTGTTGAATTTACGGTTAAAAGCTCCCTCAAAAACATGAGGGTAATGAAAAGCTATACATGTAAAAAAGTCTCTCCAATAGAGCGAGCGTAAAAGTTCAGAGCTCTTACCTAACTGTTTTGATATAGCATGATATATCTCTCTTATTGAGCATGTAGTAAACTTCAAATGAGCAGAAAGATGGGTTGTTTTATCTAGACAAGGAAACTCTCTATCTATGCTATATTTTGAAAAAATTTTTAAATTTTTCAAAATTTTTTGTGCAGCTACTCTTCCACCTTTTGCTTGAACGAAGCGTTTCGGCAAGATTTTTTTGTATAAGCTACTCTCTTTAGAAAAAGAAATAGGCCCTGAATAATAATTATTATAATGATTATTCATAGTAGGTGAAATCTCGATTTTAGATGCATTTCGGTAAAAGGGAGTAAAGATAGAATAAGGTTTTCCATCTCTTTTTAGAGTGTTTTCAACTGGATTTAATAAAGCATCACTGGTTGAATAAAAACTCACTTGATTCTTTTTACATACTGATTCAATTTTTTTATCTCTTTTAATACCATATAATGTGTAGTCTCTATTAACAAAAATAGCATCAATTTTCAGTTTCTTTATGCACTCCAAAACAACACTTTCAAAGGCTCCAAAAAACAAATAAAGTTTGCCTTTTTTAGTTTTTAGTGCTTTTTGCAAATCTTCCAAAGACTCGATCATGAATTGTAAGCACCTATCGCTCCTGTACTGATTATGTTCAATTTGCTCAGGAGTAAAAATAAATGAGCAGATCACCTCTTTGGAATTTTGAAGAGCTAAGATTAAACCAGTATTGTCCTGAATCCTTAAATCTCTTCTAAAGATAAAAAGTGACCTTTGATATTTTTTTTCCATAGTTTATCTCACCATATTCTTAAATAGCACTTCAACTTTTCAAGGTTTTAATCATGACTTCACAATAAAAGACTTTCTA
>Ga0316193_10001713_pt1 | contig 15032 bp, 11 predicted proteins | sample MerIslsedime2_MG_FD_207735 | JGI IMG/M metagenome (GOLD analysis project Ga0316193, IMG submission 207735) | Coastal sediment microbial communities from Maine, United States - Merrow Island sediment 2 | ecosystem: Environmental > Aquatic > Marine > Coastal > Sediment | place: USA: Maine...
CAGCGCCGGTAACCAGCTCCAGCGAATCTCGGACAGAAAACCCAGCGTCACCGCACCCGTGCCATTCCAGAATATACCCACCAGAATCAGGGTATAGGCCACCGCCCGCCGGTAATCAAAACCGAACCAGCGCACCAGCCACAACGTTACAAACAGCCCTGTGCCAGATGTCAGCGAACCGTTCAGCGCACCGATCAGAAAAAGCCCCACACCACCGACACGAAGGCCCCGGACATCGCGGTGCCTCACTTCATTGGTCTGCCCGAGCCCCGGGTTTAACCAGGAATACAGCCCCAGCCCGGCGGTCAAAATACCGAGGGCAATTTCCGCCGCCCGACCGGGAACATTGATAATCAGGTGGGCGCCCAGCACCACACCCGGCAAGCCCGTCGCAAGTATAAATAATGCAAGCTTTTTCTCGAGGCCGCCCTCCCTCAAGTGACGCAGCGTCGCGCCGATACCTAAAGCAACACTGGCAACTTTGTGCGTCGCCAAAGCGACGACAAATGGTAACCCCAGAAAGATCAGCGCCGGCAACTGGATGAGGCCGGCGCCCCCGCCTGAAAAGGCGGAAAACAAGTTTGCCACCAGCGAAATGAGGAACAAAGCGGTCTGGTCCAGCAAATCCATTATCGATACAAGCAACCGTCAAGCAGATTAGATATGAGCACAACTTCTCGCATTAAATACTGGTCGGCACTGACACTGTGCACCAGCCTGTTGCTTTCAGTTCCATCCCCGCACGCCGGCAAGCTCTACAAGTGGGTCGATGACACGGGGCAGATCCGTTATGGTGACCGCATTCCCCCACAATATGCAAAGAAAAGTAACAAAACGCTCAACAAGCAGGGTGTCGTGGTTGGGAGCAAAGCTGCGGCTAAAACCAAGCAGCAAATTGCCGAAGAACAACAGCTGGCCAAGGTAAAGGCCGAGCAGGAACGCAGACGCCAGGAGCAGGCACACCAGGACCGTATTCTGCTGGACACATTCACCAACGAAGACGAAATGATTCTGACACGTGATGGTAAAATTGAAGCCATTGAGGCAGTGATCCGCGTAACTAAAAGCCGAACTGAAAAAATCAAGCAGCGGCTGGCACAAAAGGAGCTCAGGGCGGCCAATCTGGAACGTTCAGGCAAAGCTGTTCCGCAAAAGCTGCAACAGGGCATTCGCGAAGCGCGCAGGCAGATTCAGTATAATTCCGACTACGTCTCAAACCGCAGGAAAATGCAGCAGGCAATACGTGAAAAATTTGAACTGGATATCAAACGTTTTCGCGCGCTGAAACTGGCGGGGGCGGACGCAGCACCTGAATAACCCGGATTTCCCGCCACAAAGGTGTGTCTAACCGCGAATCAGGGTACCAACACCCTCATCGGTAAACAGCTCCACCAGAACCGCGTGCTCAACGCGCCCGTCTATGATGTGCGCACTTCGTACACCGGATTTAACCGCTGACAAGGCACACTGGATTTTCGGCAACATACCGCCGTGAATAGTGCCGTCTGTAATCAGTTTGTCGACCTCGGCGGCCGTCATTCCGGTCAGCAGCTCACCCTGTTTATCGAGCAAACCGGTCGTATTGGTCAACAGGATGAGCTTTTCCGCACCCAGCACCTCGGCTATACGTCCCGCCACCAGATCTGCGTTAATGTTATAGGAATGCCCGTCCTCACCGACGCCTATCGGTGCAATGACAGGGATAAAATCGCCTGAAACCAGCATGTCAACGACCGAAGCATCGACGCTGGCCACCTCACCCACATGACCAATATCGATAATCTCGGGCACTTCCAGTTCCGGTGATTTTCTGGTGATTGTCAGCTTGCGCGCATGGATCAGGTCCCCGTCCTTGCCGGTCAATCCCACTGCCCGGCCACCGTGACGGTTGATGAGATTGACAATATCCTTGTTCACCAGTCCGCCCAGCACCATTTCCACCACATCCATGGTTTCGCTGTCGGTCACACGCATACCCTCGACAAACCGGCTTTCCTTGCCAATCTTCTCCAGCAAGCGACCAATCTGCGGCCCGCCACCGTGCACAACCACCGGGTTGATACCGACCAGACGCATCAATACGATATCGCGTGCAAAACCGCTTTTCAGCCGCTCATCCACCATGGCATTGCCGCCGTACTTAACCACTATGGTTTTACCGCGAAAACGGCGTATGTACGGCAGCCCTTCACCCAGAACCCTGGCGACTTCGGTAGCTTTATCTGAACTGAGACTCATAATCAGAATGGGAGTGACAGGTTGGGATCTACCTGCAACATGACGCTGTGAAATTCATCCTGAATACGACTCATGGCGAGTTCATCGTCAGCCTCGAAACGCAGCACCAGGCAGGGCATGGTATTAGAGGCGCGCACCAGCCCCCAGCCATCATCAAACTCAACACGCAAACCGTCGACTGTCGCCACGCGGGCGTGCTCAAAATGGGCGCCGTTGAGCAGTTTTTCCATAAACACGCGGGGCTGGCCTTCGGCCATTGGTACATTCAGTTCCGGCGTGTTCATGCTGTCCGGCAGCGCCGCAAAAATCTCACTGGTGTTGCGCGCATCGTTGGCAAGTATCTCCAGCAGTCGGGCCGCGGAATACAGGCCATCATCAAAACCGAACCAGCGTTCCTTGTAGTAAATATGACCGCTCATCTCACCGGCCAATAAGGCACCGGTTTCCTTCATCTTTGCCTTGATCAGGGAATGCCCGCTGGCCCACATCAGCGCTTCACCGCCATATTCGGCAATTACGCTGGCGACATGGCGCGTACATTTCACATCGTAGATAATCTGCGCGCCGGGATTGCGCGACAGGACGTCTATGGCAAGCAGCATCAGCAGGCGGTCCGGCCAGATAATTTCACCCTGCGAACTGACGATCACAAGGCGGTCCCCGTCACCGTCAAATGCGATACCGAGTTCTGCGCCCTGCTCCTGTACCGCCTTGATCAACGCAGCGAGATTTTCTGTTTTGCCGGGATCCGGGTGGTGGTTCGGAAAGTTTCCGTCAATTTCACAGAACAGCTCAAATACTTCGCAACCAAGCGCGCGCAGCAATTTCGGCGCAGCCTCACCTGCCACGCCGTTACCACAGTCCACCACCACCTTGATGGGGCGAACAACCTGCACATCAGACTTAACACGCTCGATATAATCAGGCAGCACCTCTATCTCTTCCACACTGCCTTCCCCGGTCAGCATATCACCCGCTTCGATGCGCTGACGCAGCCCGTCTATAGCCTCGCCGGCCAGCGTTTCTCCACCCAATACGATTTTGAAACCGTTATATTCCGACGGGTTGTGGCTGCCGGTAACCATAACACCGGAGTTGATCTCCAGATTCTGGGTGGCAAAATAAAGTACCGGTGTGGGAACCTGACCGAGATCCTTGACATCGCGCCCTGTCGCTTTCAGTCCACGAATCATGGCAGCGGCCAGATCCGGGCTCGACAAGCGCCCATCACGCCCCACCAACACTGCCTGCTCACCGCGATAGTAGGCCTCACTGCCAATGGCCCGTCCGATTTCATAGGCGACATCCACCGTCAGGGTATCGCCGACAACACCGCGGATATCGTAGGCACGGAAAATACCGGGATCCAGCTTGTTTTCTTCGACAGCAATCCTGGAGCTATCCAGCGCACTGTTATCGAACAGCAGATCGGCGTCGACCTCATCGACAACTTCTCGAGCCTCAGCGACCGCTGCATCCTGTGCCTGGTCTGTCGCACGGTCCCTCGCGGTAACCGGTCGTGGGATACCCGAACTGGCTGTGCGCGCTATCAACTCGATGGTGTCATGCATCTCCGCCAACGCATTGGAATACCCCGACTTAACCCAGCCGTCGCGCATATCCTTCACGATAGTTAACAGCGTTGCCTGATCGCTACGCAAGGCCAGGCCCAGTCTACGGAACACAAACCAGACTAGCCCCATCAGCAAAAGTGCCACAGCACCCGTCGCACCTGCTGTGACAAGCAACACTCCACTTGCCTGCCGCTGGTCGGGGGTCCAATAAGCCACACGCCATCGACTGCCCTCGACAGCAACCTGACTGCTTGCAGCCACCTGCCTGGATTGAGCAGGGCCGTGGCTGCCCAGCACCAGCGGGGTGATCCCGGCCACTTGCTGGAGTTGTACATGGCCATCCACCTGGCCGCGATTCAGCGGCTCCAGTAAGCGCTGAATCGAAAAGCTGACCATTAAGTTGCCCACAATACGCTGACCGGAAGGATCAAGAATTTTTCTGACCAGGTTGATATGTTGTTGCGGTGTCCCCGACATATGCACTTCCATGGGTGGCGGGATGTCCTTGGTTTCGGAAACCCTCAGCATGTCCAGAGCTGCATAGCTGATAGGGGGGTTGTCTTCAAGGTCCTCGTTCTCGATGCCGGGTGGCAACAGCCGCACCCGAATAGACGACGGGAACAGGTACGCCAATGACGCTGCTTTTGCATCGATCTCCTGCTCCGAGCCATCCACCATAAGGCGTGCCAGCTGCGGGTCTTTGCTGACCAGATCAGCGGTCGCTGCCTGATGATCCACCCATTGGCGATAAGCACTGGCATACAACTCGGCCACCAGATCAGACTGCTTCTGTGCGGTCGCCTTGAGTTGCGGCACCGTTTGCAGATACACAAGGACTAGTGGAAGCGCGACTAAAACGGCGGCCGAAACCAGCAGCAGAATCATCTGACTGTGCAGACTCAAGCGGCCGACAGCTGCAGTAGCAGAAGATTTTCTGGCAGCTTTGGCTTCAGCCTGCTTCTCTTTTCCAGACCGGAAAGCTAATTTCATCACAATCCCTGAGTAGCGCTACTTGTTTGGCCCAACATTTAGTAACCAATCCCGACGAATCCTAGGCTCGTCCGGTATGGCCGAATCCACCCGCTCCTCGATTACTATCGGCAAAATCTTCAACAACTTCAAATCCGGCACGTATCACCGGCACAAAAATCATCTGCGCAATTCGTTCCCCGGGCTCTACGGTAAAAGGCTCGTTGCCGCGATTCCAGCACGACACGTAAAGTTGCCCCTGATAATCGGAGTCAATCAGCCCGATCAGGTTGCCCAGCACAATACCGTGCTTGTGGCCCAGGCCGGAGCGCGGCAACAGAACCGCGGCCAGGCCCGGGTCGGAGATATGAATGGCGATCCCGGTTGGCAACAACTCGGTCTGACCCGGGTCCAGATTCAGGGGCTGATCCAGGCAGGCGCGCAAATCCATGCCCGCTGAACCGTCAGTCGCATAATCCGGCAAGGGATAGTCTCCGCCAATTCGGGAATCAAGAATCTTAAGCTGAATGCTTTGCATGGTACTCCGAAGATATTGGTTGGTTGGAACGTTGTGCATACAAGCTGGCGACTCTTTCGATCAACTGATGTGCCAGACGGGTCTTGGACTCTTTTGGCAGCCAGCACGTGCCACCCTCCCAGACCAGTAACAATTCGTTATCATCGCTTTCAAACCCCCGCCCATTGCCAACCCGGTTGGCGGCGATCAATTCGACCCCCTTGTGCAGGCGCTTCTTCTGCGCGTACTGTTCCAGCTGCTCGGTTTCTGCGGCAAAACCAACGCAGAACGGCCTGTGATCCAGCGCCGCAACCGTCGCCAGGATATCCGTTACCGGCTCCAGTTGCAGTGAGGTATCAGCCGCCTGCTTTTTGATTTTTTGCTGCGCCGGCCTGGCCGGCCGATAATCTGCAACTGCCGCGGTCGCGATAAACAGATCACAATCCGTCATCCTCTCCAGGACCGCTGCAAGCATTTCCCGGCCCGACTCGACCATAATCCGCTGTACCCCGGGCGGCGCATCGAGCAGCACCGGGCCACTGACAAGTTCGACACTGGCACCGGCTTCGCGTGCCGCCCGGGCAATGGCGTAACCCATTTTCCCGCTGCTGCGATTACTGAGAAAACGGACCGGATCTAGAGGTTCACGAGTCGGTCCGGCAGTTATCACGACTTTCAAACCGCCCAGCAGTGCACTGGAAAACGCATCAGACAAAGACTGCGCCAGGACCTGCGGTTCCAGCATGCGTCCCGGCCCCACCTCGCCACAGGCCTGCTCACCGTCAGCGGGGCCACATATCTGCACGCCACGCCTGCGCAACAGCTCCACGTTATCCCTGGTAGCCGCGTGCCGCCACATCGCCCGGTTCATGGCCGGCGCCACCATCAGTGGTGCCTCACTGGCCAGACAGACCGCCGCCAGCAGATCATCAGCCCGCCCGTGTGCCAGGCGTGCGAGGCTATCCGCGGTCGCCGGTGCAATCAGAATTCGGTCAGCCCAGCGTGCCAGCTCGATGTGGTCCATGCCGGTCCTGTCGTCAGACCAGCCGCTGAACACCGGCTCCCCCGTCAGCGCCTGGAAAGTCCGGGCGGTGATAAACTCTGATGCAGCCGCTGTCATAACCACGCGTACCAGGGCGCCGTCAGCGCGCAGGCGGCGAACCAGCTCGGCACTTTTGTAGGCGGCAACGCCACCGCAAACACCGAGCAGAATCCGCTTTTGAGAAAGATTGTTCATTGCCGGGAAGTGTACCAGAACCGGCCCCACCGGGAAGGGCCGGCCGCGCCCTGCTTTACACCTGCACGCCAGCGTTACATGATTCGGTTTTCCCGGCGGGATCAACGGATTGATCCCTAACTCAGCCGGGCAGAGAAAACGCCGAACAAGGAGGTTACCCATGGCGATCCGCGACTGGCCGGAGGCAGAGCGCCCCCGCGAAAAACTGTTGTCTCTTGGGCCACAGGCCCTTTCCGATGCCGAATTACTGGCGATCTTTCTGCGTACCGGCATTGCGGGTTGCAGTGCGGTAGAACTGGCCCGCCGACTGGTGAATGAATATGGCGGCCTGCGCACGTTGTTCCAGGCCGATCGAAAGCGTTTTTGCGCCACCAGGGGACTGGGCGATGCCAAGTATGCCCAGTTACAGGCCGTGCTTGAACTGGCCCGGCGTCACCTGGCTGAAAGCCTGATGCGCGGTGACGCGCTGAAAAACCCCGCTGAAACGCGGCGCTACCTGACAGCCCGGTTACGCGACTATCCGTATGAGGTCTTTGCCTGCCTGTTCCTGGACACCCGCCACCGCGTGATCAGCTATGAGGAACTGTTCCGGGGCACCATCGATGGCGCCAGCGTACATCCGCGTGAAGTGGTACGGCGCGCTCTGCAGCACAATGCGGCGGCCGTCATCCTCGCCCATAACCACCCCTCGGGCATCGCCGAACCCAGCGATGCCGACCGGCGCATTACCACGCGACTGCAAGATGCGCTGGCGCTCATCGATATACGGGTGCTCGATCACATCGTCATCGGTGATCAGCGTGCAACCTCATTCGCCGAACGAGGATTTATTTAACCTGTTGTTTTTAAGTATCTATTATTTATAAATAGTGGTAAACGATGGGAACCTGGCGCAAACAAGCGGCACCAGCCACTTGTCCGCACGGGGTCCCTCTGGTATAAAGCGCGGTTCTCGTTGTCCGCCCCTCGCAGGCCGTGCAAGAATTTGAGGAATTGAGTAATGTCCAAAGTGTGTCAGGTTACCGGGAAGCGCCCCGTTTCGGGCAACAATGTTTCCCACGCGCATAACAAAACCCGCCGCCGGTTCCTGCCGAACCTGCATTCCCACCGTTTCTGGGTGGAGAGTGAGAAGCGCTGGGTGAAGCTTCGCGTGTCCTCCAAGGGGATGCGCATTATCGACAAGCAAGGCATTGACACCGTTCTCGCCGGGATGCGCGCCCGTGGCGAAAAAGTCTAAGGAGATCAACGATGCGTGACAAGATCAAACTGGTTTCCAGCGCCGGCACCGGCCATTTCTATACAACGACCAAGAACAAGCGTACCACACCGGACAAACTGGAGATGAAGAAATACGACCCGGTAGTCCGTAAGCATGTGATGTACAAGGAAGCCAAAATCAAATAACTGACAGCGGCACAAATATTCACACCTGCAAAGCCCGGTGAGTTACCGGGCTTTTTGTTTTTTTACCTAAGAAAAAGCGGCTGTTGACGATAATACTGTGAGTCGGCATAAATCCGCACAGCAGCCAGCATAACCACCGGAACCAGATAGACTTTAACGGAAACCACAGACCACCCCATCACCTCGCATGAACGACATATTCATCGCCCGACAAGCTATCTATGACCGCAAACTGGTGGTCTATGCCTACGAACTGCTGTTTCGCTCAGAACAGTCTAACGCCGCCGATATTACCGATGGTGACAAAGCGACTTCGGATGTTATCGTCAACACCTTTCTGGAAATTGGTCTGGACAATATTGTCAATAAGCGACGGGCGTTCATTAACCTGACACGTTCATTTTTTGTCAACCATCAGACGATTTCGCTGCCCAAAGACCGCGTCGTACTGGAACTGCTGGAAGATATCGAAGCCGATGACGAGGTGATTAAAGGCGTCAAGTGCCTGTCCGAACAAGGCTATACCATCGCGCTGGATGATTTCATCTACCACGAATCGCTGAAACCGCTGGTTAAACTCGCGAATCTCATCAAAATTGACATCATGGCGCTGAACAGGGATGAAATTCGCGACCATGTTCTGGCTTTGCGCAAGCACCCTGTCAAACTGGTGGCTGAAAAAGTCGAAACCCAGCAGGATTTCGATTACTGCATGGACCTCGGATTTGATTATTTCCAGGGTTATTTCTTCGCTCAACCCAAAGTCATACGCGGTCGGCGTCTGCCCAATAACCGTATTACCATCCTTAATTTACTCCGTCGTCTGCAGGACCCGGATATTACGCCTCATCAACTCGAGGAGCTGATCACCCAGGATGTGGCTTACAGTTACCGGATTCTGCGCTACGTAAACTCTGCGGCATACTCGCTGCCGCGTACCATTGAATCTGTACAGCAGGCCGTTATCATCCTCGGACTGCAAACCATAAACTCCTGGACGACGCTGCTCGCCATGTCACAGGTGGACAATAAACCGACGGAACTGGTCGTCACCGCCATGGTACGTGGCAAGATGGCTGAAGAGCTGGCCAAGGCACAAAAATATGACCGTCCGGATGTCTTTTTTACCGTGGGCCTGTTCTCGGCACTCGACGCCCTGATGGATAACACCATGGAAGAAATTCTTACCCAGCTTCCACTGGCGGACCATGTCGCCAACGCCCTGTTACACCACCAGGGTATTCATGGTGAAATATTGAGTTGTGTGCTGGCCTACGAGCGCGGCGAGTGGGAAGAGGTCAAAAGCAGCACACTGAGCATGCCCCGGATACGCGACTGCTATCTCTCCGCCCTTCATTGGGCGGAAGACACCTGCCAGCAGCTTATTGAATAATAAAAATGCGCCGCTAACCACTGCGTTTTTTTGTTGCGTAAACAGCACGCCTGAGAAACAATGCCGCCAGATTCTTTGACACTGACAGCCTTTGAATAATTCAAGCGACGCACGTTCCCTGGCAGCCATCGACCTTGGCTCAAACAGCTTTCACATGATTGTTGGCAGGTTGAAGAACGGCCAGCTGCAACTCATCGACCGGTTGCGCGAGCCGGTACGCCTGGCCGCCGGACTCACAGACGGGCACGGACTGAAACCCGAGGTTGCGGAACGCGCGCTCGCCTGCCTGAAGCGATTCGGTCAGCGGGTAAGCGGTCTGCATCCCGGCAGTGTGCGCGCTGTCGGCACCAATACCCTGCGCCTTGCCCAGGCCACGGATTGCTTTCTGGACCAGGCCCAGGATGCACTCGGGCACAGCATTGAAGTGATCTCCGGTATCGAGGAGGCGCGCCTGGTTCACCTGGGCGTTGCCCACAGCCTGGCGGAACCGGGCGGCCGGCGCCTGGTGGTCGATATCGGCGGTGGCAGTACCGAACTGATTATCGGCGAGGGTTTTGAAGCCATCCAGCTGGAGAGCCTGTACATGGGTTGCGTCAACATGACCCAGCGTTTTTTTGACGACGGCGTTATAAGCAAGACAGCCATGAAAAAAGCCATTCTGGCTGCGCGCCTGGAACTGCAGGCGAGCAAACAAAGCTTCCGCCGGCTCGGCTGGTCGATGGCCGCGGGCTCGTCGGGCACCATTCGTACCGTACGGGACGTGGTAATGGGAGCGGGCTGGAGCGACAATGGCATAACGTCCGAATCCCTGAAGCGCCTGCGCAGCACGCTGATCGAGTTCGGACACGCAGACAGCATTGAGCTTTCCGCGGTCAATGAAGACCGCAAACCGGTATTTGCCGGTGGTGTAGCTATTCTCAGCGCCGTATTCCATGCGCTGAAAATAGAGCGTATGCGGCACTCTTCCGGCGCATTACGGGAAGGTCTGCTGTACGACCTGCTTGGCCGTATTCAGCATCAGGATATTCGTGAGTCCACCATCCAGTCTGTTGCGCAACGCTATCACATTGACCTGCAACAGGCTCAACACGTTGAAGAAACGGCGCTGGCGCTGGCCAGACAGCTCAACGAATCATGGCGATTGAACCACCAGGATACCGAACGCTGGCTGCACTGGGCCGCCCTGCTTCATGAAATCGGTCTGGTCATCGCGCACAGCCAGTACCATAAACACGGTGCTTACCTGGTGGAGTATTCGGACTTGCCCGGTTTTTCCCTGGGTGACCAGAGATTTCTGTCGGTACTGGTACGATGCCACCGACGCAAGTTCCGAAAATCTTTAATAGAAGTGCTACCCGGCGGCATGCGCGAAAACGCAATTCAGCTGTGTACACTACTGAGATTATCGGTTCTGTTACACCGCAATCGCTCACGCAGTGCCGGACCTGCCATGCAGGCATCGGCGGACAGGAATTCAATTCGCCTGCACTTCCCGAACGACTGGCTGAAACATCACCCGCTGACTCTGGCTGACCTCGATATCGAGAAGAAATACCTGAAATCCGCGGGCCTCAAGCTGGAATACAGCTAGAAAAAACATTTAAGGTTTCCGGCTCATCAGACTGGACTGCGCACTGCGCGGCCGTTGCCTGCCTGCCGGTGAACGGCGCTTGTATTCGCCGTCTTTCTGCAACACCCACGCGTCGCTGTTATCCGCCAGGTACAATTCCAGTCCGTCCTTGAGGATGCGCTGGCGTATTTTCTTATCCTCAACCGGAAATGCTGTCTCCACACGCTGGAAAAAGTTACGCCCCATCCAGTCAGCACTAGACAGGTACAGATCATAATCCCCGTCATTGTGAAAGTAGAAAACGCGGGTATGTTCCAGAAAGCGTCCGACGATAGAACGTACGTGGATATTATCGGACACCCCCGCCACCCCCGGCCGCAGGCAACACACGCCACGAATAATACAGTCGATCCTGACACCGGCCTGCGAGGCCCGATACAACGCCTCGATCGTTTCTGTTTCAATCAGGGCATTGCATTTAACAATAATACGGGCTGTTTTGCCGGCACGGGCATTAGCAGTTTCGCGCTCAATTTTTTCGATAATCTTCTTGTGCAGGGTAAACGGCGACTGCAACATCTTCGACAAAGCCTTGACCTGGCCCAGACTGGTTAACAGCTGGAACACGCGGCTTGTATCACGCCCCAGGGCCTCGTTACAGGTCAACAGGCCATAATCGGTGTATAAACGGGCTGTTCGGGCATGATAGTTGCCCGTACCGAGGTGAACATAGTGTCTGAGTTTCCTCGATTCCCGGCGTGTCACCAGCAACATTTTGGCATGGGTCTTGTAGCCCACCACACCGTATACCACGTGAGCCCCGGCTTCCTGCAAGCGGTTGGCCAGCTGGATATTCGCCTCTTCATCGAAACGCGCCCGTAGTTCGATAATCACCGTCACTTCCTTGCCGGAGCGCGCCGCTTCCACCAGCGCGTTGACAATGGCCGAATCCGGTCCGGTCCGGTACAAGGTCTGCTTGATGGCCAGTACCTTGGAATCGGCAGCCGACTGCTTGATAAACTCAATGACCGGCAGGAAAGAATCGAACGGGTGGTGAAGCAGGATATCGCCCGCCTGAATGGAATCAAAAATATTCTGATCGGTAGCCAGGCCCCGCGGCCGGCGTGGCGTAAACGGTTGAAACTTCAGGTCTGGCCGATCCACCAGATCGTAGATCGCCAGCAGTCGATTGACATTGACGGGGCCGTTAACGCGATACAGATCCTCGCTGCCCAGATTGAAGGTACCCAACAGGTAATCTTCCATGTGCTGCGAACAGTTATCCGCGACTTCCAGCCGCACTCCGTCACCATAACGCCGGGACAATAACTCGCCTTCCACCGCGCACAGCAAGTCGTCGATTTCTTCCTCGTCAACAAAAAGGTCGCTGTTGCGCGTCACACGGAACTGGTAACAACCCGTGACTTCCATGCCGGGGAACAGATCCCCCACATGAGCATGGATAATCGAAGACAGGAAAACATAGTCATAGTGACCGTCGCTGCATGACTCGGGCAAGCGTATCAGCCTGGGCAGGGAGCGCGGGGCCTGTACAACGGCAATACCGCTGGAACGGCCAAAGGCATCCTTACCCTCCAGCGACACGATAAAATTAAGACTCTTGTTCAGAATGCGCGGAAACGGATGGGATGGATCCAGGCCCAGCGGGCTCAATACCGGCAGCAATTCATGGCTGAAATAGTTCGACACCCAGGCTTCCTGCTGGCCATTCCACTGGGTACGTTTGAGAAACCGGATATTCTCCTGGGCCAGAAGCGGAATCAGATCTTCATTCAGCACCCGGTATTGCTCGTCAACCAGCCGGTGTGCCTGATCACTGATATGACTCATCACCTCGGTGGGTGAAAAATTATCCGGGCCGGCCTGAACCGAATCGGAAGCGATCCTCTGTTTCAGACCTGCCACCCGGATTTCAAAGAATTCATCGAGGTTGGTACCGGCAATACACAGGAACTTTAGACGCTCGAGCACCGGCAGTTCCGGATCTTTGGCCTGCTCCAGCACACGCCGATTGAACTGCAAAAGACTCAGTTCACGGTTAATATAGAGTTCAGGCTGGGAGAGATTGATACTATCCATAACACGCATACAGAAAATCAATGTGACTTTTGCTTACTATAGCGCACTTCGCTATAGCGGACACAGTCACAATCGATCGAGAAACAGACAGCCGGATCGATGGCGGGACGCGGTCCAGCCCGCCGCAACATAGGATGTCGCTACCGCATCAATAACCAGCAAGGGACCTGGGTAGGCCGCTTCGCACCCCAGATCGTCACGCCGCCAGACCGGAACCGGCCGCTCAAAACCCGCCATCACAGCCTGCTCAATCGGCTCACTGGACACTGCCTTATGATCACCGGACTGCAGGGACAGATCGCTGCCACTGGCCGACAACGCCACGCGCAGATTCACCAGTTCCACGTCGCTATCCAGCATATGTCCGAAACGCTGCTGATGCAGGCGATTAAAATCAGCGGCTGCCTGCTTCAGGCCATGAAACGGGATGTTCAGTGTATAGCTTTGTCCAAAATAACGCAGATCCAGGCTGAACTCTGTAGTAATGGCATCGACATCGATACCTTCGTCAAGCAGTTCGGACCGGCCCTGCACCACCAGCGCCTGAAAGCGCTCTGCGAGTTGCGCTGCATGCTGATCCTTTAACAGGCCACACAGCGTATGCGACAGCTGCCGGCCTCTGGGTGCCGCCAACATGCCCAACGCCGACAATACGCCTGCATGAATGGGGACCAGCGCGTGTTTCATATCCAGGGCTTCGGCCAGCGCACAAACATGCAAACCACCGGCACCACCGAATGCTGTCAGGGTGTAAGAGGCGGGATCGATGCCACGCTGCACGGAAATAACGCGCAGCGCCTGGGCCATGTGTTCGTTGGCCAGGTCAATAACACCCTGGGCGGTCTGCTGCAGTGAAAGCCCCATCTGCCCGGCGAGCTGTCCGACTGCAAGCCGGCCGGCTGCCGGATCCAGCGGCATGCCACCGCCAAGAAACGCTGCAGGTCTTAACCTGCCCAGCACCAGATTGGCGTCCGTCACGGTCGGCAGGCTGCCACCTCTTCCATAACAGGCGGGCCCCGGATCGGCGCCGGCAGATTCCGGGCCCACCGCCAGCATGCCACCTTCATCGACGCGGGCAATGGAACCTCCCCCGGCACCAATGGTATGCATATCGACCATTGGCACGGCAACGGGATAAGGCCCGATACTGCCCTCTGAAGTCAAATTGACCTGTCCGTCGATTAACGCCACATCGGTGGATGTCCCACCCATGTCAAAGGTCAGAAGTTGGGGACGGCCCAGTTCGTCACCAATCCTGAGCGCCCCCATCAATCCGCCTGCCGGCCCCGACAGCAGCAGGTTGACCGCTCGTTTCGCTGCCTGATCGGCACGGATGGTAAACGCCGAGCTCTGCATGACATGAACCGGCGCCGGTTGCACAGACTGCTCAAGACGTTGCACATAGCCTTGCACCCGCGGCCCGACCCAGGCGTTGAGCCAGGTGGCAATACCACGTTCATATTCACCCTGCCCGGGCAGAATATCTGAAGATCGGGAAATAAACAGGGTGTCCGGCAGATACCGCTCGATCTGTCTTTCGAAGCGGTCATCGAGAAACGAAAACAGCAGATTGATGGCAACGGCCTGCGGTGCCAGTTCGCGCAGACGTGCTGTCAGGATTTCAAGCTCACGCTCACTCAAGGGTTCGACAACCGACCGGTCGGCTGCCAGACGACCACCGGTCTCAAGGCACAATTCAGCCGCTACCGGTGGCTCTTCGGGCTGCGGCTGCAGATTATAGAGTTCATGCCGCGCCTGACGCCCGATGGTCAGAACATCGCCGAGGCCATAGTTGGTAACATAGGCGGTGCGGACGCCTTTTCCTTCCAGCACGGCGTTGGTGGCAACGGTAGAGCCGTGCACCAGATAGAAACTTTCCCCCTGCAGACCCAGCTCACGGATCCCCTGCAGCATAGCCTGTTCCGGTGCCTGCGGGGTAGACAGCACCTTGTGAATCCCAAGCCGTTCACCATCAAACCAGACAAAATCAGTAAACGTGCCGCCGGTATCAACACCCAGCAATTTCACCT
>Ga0316193_10001714_pt1 | contig 15029 bp, 10 predicted proteins | sample MerIslsedime2_MG_FD_207735 | JGI IMG/M metagenome (GOLD analysis project Ga0316193, IMG submission 207735) | Coastal sediment microbial communities from Maine, United States - Merrow Island sediment 2 | ecosystem: Environmental > Aquatic > Marine > Coastal > Sediment | place: USA: Maine...
GACCAGCTGTGCGTCCTTCATGCGGGAATACTTCTCAGCATGAAATTTGCCCAGATAGCCCACCCCGATCACCCCCACGCGGATTTTCTTCATAAGAGGTCAGTTCCAGTTTTGAATTAAAAAAAAGGGGGATCGGTGCCCCCTATCATAGGTGTCAGCCCGCCTTGGTGCGACATAACAGATTTTTACTGTTCGCTGTAGGAGTTCTTAATAATAGTCTATCTTCCAGCTTCATAAAAAGTTAGGTCTGGGCCAGGGGTATCAGTGTTCAGGTGTCAGTCCAGTTGTTGGACGCCGAAACGGCCAGTTTGGTCGAAAAAGAATCTTAGGCCTTGCGGAGTTTAAATAAAGTATCAGGAAAGCGAATCTTTAAGTCCTGAAACCTGTCTACGATCCCGTCTGAAGCGAAGCGTAAGCGGGGAAATCTTCAGCTCACCGGGTGATTCCCCGTCGGGAAGATTTAATAAAATTTATAAAATTAACCACTTCCGGCAAATGATCCACTTCGGCCTCGGCTCTTTGAATGGCTTCATTGACTGTGATCCCGATGCGGAAGAATATCCGGTAAACTTTTTTCAAAGCACATACAGTGGACTCGGGAAATCCGTGACGCTTGAGTCCAATCCGATTAGGGCCGTAGAGTCTTGCCCGATCACCGGCCGCAATCACATATGGAGGAATGTCTTTGGGCACCCCCGATTTTCCACCAATATAGGCGTATTCTCCGATTCGAACAAACTGGTGAATGGCCACCAATCCCCCCACGGTTGCATAATCCCCGATGTCGATGTGACCGGCAAGGGTCGCATTGTTGGCAAGAATCACTTTGCGGCCCGTCCGACAGTCATGGGCCACATGGCTATAGGCCATAAGCAGATTCTCTTCACCGATTTCAGTCACCCCACTGCCGAACTCAGTCCCCCGATTGATGGTTGTAAACTCACGAATCACGGTACCGCGCCCGATTTTAACATAGGTTTTCTCACCTTTGAATTTGATGGCCTGGGGCTCGGCCCCAACCGATGCATACTGAAAAATATGGCAATCCGGTCCAATTGATACATAGGGGTCTACAATAACATGGGGACCAATGACCGTCCCCGAACCTATCGAAACATGGTTCGCAACGACGGAGTATGGTCCGATATCTACGTTGATATCGATTTCTGCTTTCGAATCTACAATGGCTGTTGGATGTATCATTTACGCCCTTCAAATGAAGCCATCAATTCAGCACGTGCAACCATTTGGTTATCGACGGTTGCAGTTCCTGACATTTTGGCGGCCTTTGATCGGAATTTAATAATTTTGGCATCGAATATGATCTGATCACCGGGTACAACCGGTTTGCGAAATCGGACTTTATCCATCCCCATAAAATAAATGAGACTATTGCGTTGTTCGACGGATCCGGTCAAATAGGCCAGGATTCCACCTGCCTGTGCCATGGCTTCTACGATGAGCACACCCGGCATAATCGGTCTGCCCGGAAAGTGTCCCTGGAAAAAAGGCTCGTTGATCGTGACATTTTTCAACGCCGTTATCTTGTCACCGGGAACAACCTCTATGACACGATCAATCAGCAAAAACGGATAGCGGTGCGCCAACAATTCCATTATGCCCTGAATATCGTAGTTCGATTCCATTTTTCAATCCATTTTCTGCTCAAGCATCTTCAAGCGTTTTTCCAACCCCGCTATCCGCTTGCTGAATTCCGGCAATTTCGGAATAAAACGCTGGACACGAAGCCATAATCTATGGGGCATTTCCGGTATTCCGGAAGATACAATCTTGCCGTCGGGCACCGATTTTCCGACACCGGTCTGGGGACCGACAATGGCACCATCCCCGATGGTCAAGTGCCCGGCAACGCCAGCTTGTCCTGCCAGAATGGCGTTTTTACCGATGGTCACGCTGCCGGAGATGCCGACCTGGGCAACCAGGACGGTGTTCTCGCCGACAATAACATTGTGGGCGACATGTACTAGGTTGTCGGTCTTAACCCCCCGGCCGATATGGGTTTTTCCGAAGGTGGCCCTGTCAACGGTATTATTGGCCCCGATTTCAACATCATCATCGATTTGAACGATGCCCGTATGAGGAATTTTGTGATAGCATTTGCCGTCGGGAGCAAAACCAAAGCCGTCACTACCAATAACTGAACCGGAATGAATGATCACCCGGTCGCCGACGGTGCAGCGCTCCAGGATGGTCACATTAGGGTATATGGTGACATCATCGCCGATAGTCACATGGTTGCCGATGACAACTCCCGGATGAAGCCAGACTTGATCGCCGATAGTCACTTGATCACCAATGCTCACCATGGGATCGATGGTAACATTTTGACCGCATTTAAAGTCTTTTCCGATAACTGAATCGGGGTGTACCCCCCTCCGTGGTTGTGGTGGCGGATGAAAATACTGCACCACCTTTGCAAAGGCAACCAGGGGATTGTCAACCTGAACGAGGTTGTGGCCCTTATCGCTGGTATCCTTCGAAACAAGGACAGCCGCGGCATTGCAGTCTGCCATTTTTTTCATGAATTTGGCGCTGCCGGCCACGGTAATGTCATTTGAGCCCGCCTGTTCAAAGGGGGTCGCGTCGCTGATCATTCTATCTGAATCGCCGATGACTCGACCCTGCACCAGCTTTGCAATTTTGGATAGGGGCACCTGCATGATCGTCACGTTATTTTTTTTTCTTTTTGGTAAACTTCTTGTTGAGTTTTCCGATGACGTTATCCGTTACGTCAATGGAGTTGGGCGAGTACTCGACCCCAAGTTTATTGATAATAAGAAGATACCCTTCCTTTTTCCCCATTTCATTTACAATCTCATCGATATCGCCTTTTAGCTCGTTCATTAATTTTCCTTCAAGCTTTTGTAGATCCGATCGGTATTTTTTTTGAAGGGATTTGAAATCATTAATCTTAATACGAGATTCTCGTTCTTTTTCTTCACGTTTCTCCTTGCCCATCACCATGGACTCACGTTCGAGACGTTTTTGAATATTTTCAATTTCGGCACCTTTTTTCTTTAGGTCTGCCTCCATTGTATCTTTCTGTTTTTTAAGCTCAGACTGAACAAACTTTCCGATGGCGGAAGTTTCAAGAATTTTTTGCAAATCGATAACCCCGATCTTGGCGACATCGGCGGCAAAAACATGATGACTGACGAAAAAAATAATAATAATCGATATGACCCAAACGGGTTTAATTAATCTCATGGTATCCCCCTTTATTGTTCAATAATCTTCATTGCGCTTACCAGATAGCCAACTGTGTGGCGGTCATAGTTGTCAAGATTATCCCAATGATCTGGCATTTCCAGGTAAGACCAGATAAAGGTCTAACGCCCTATATCTTATTTTTAGAAAAATTGCACGTCAATTAAAATCGGCGTCGCAAACCTATCGCAATTTTTACGATAGACGGTCCTATAACGCCTCCGACGACCGTTTCCCTCTAATATGAGGTCGCCATCGAAAATTCCCACCCCCCGGGACCGTGGTCCGTGGATTTCCGATCGAGGATCCATCCGTACTCGAGTCGGATCGGCCCCATGGGTGATTGCCAGCGGATTCCAAGACCGGCGCTTTCTCGCAAGTCGTCCAGCTTGAGCGCGTCACCCTCTTTTTTAATATTGCCGGTGTCAAAGAATCCCACCCCGTAGAGGCCGGCCTCTTCCAACAGCGGAAATCGAATTTCGGCATTGAACTGTGCAAATTTATTGCCGCCGACTTCGGCACCTTTATTATCCCGCGGACTCAGGTCATCGCGCTCAAATCCCCTCAATGCATCGATGCCGACCATGTAAAATAGATCATAGTCCGGCAGTGTTTTACCCTTCAGTTTCTTGACATAACCGGCTTTGGAATGCAACACACCGATTAATCGCCAAATCAGAGGGTAATACCAGCTGGTTTCAGCGGTGTATTTGGTAAAACCAACATTACCGCCCAGTCCGGCGAATTCAAAATTTGCATCATGGGCGGATCCTTTGGTCGGGTGAAAAAGCTGATCTCTGGAATCGTATCTTATTCGCGTGCTAACACTGCTTTTAGTATTTTCCCCTTTATTCCTTTTGATGGAGTCGGCAGCGTCGCTACTCACATTTCCTACATTCGCAACATCATAGTTATAGGAAAGATATCCTCGGGTATAATCGATTATGGGATATCCGAGACGCAGATTTCCACCGATACTGTCTTTATCGTAATCGCTAAAACTATAGTTCCAGTTGTAGAGATCTGCCCCGGCGGATAAAGGAATATCAAACAACCATGGCTCTGTAAAACTCAAGGTGAACTTGGTCGTCTTATTCCCCAGCTGTCCTTTGAGCGAGAGCGTCTGAGAACGTCCAAACAGGTTTCTTTCAGCAACAGAGGCGGTCAGAAAAAAGTTTTCAACGTTCCCGAAACCGGCGCCGAAGCTAAACGCCCCCGTGTTTTTTTCAACAACATCCAGGCGCAGCCGCATTTTGTCATCGCCACTGCCTTTGGTGGTATTTACTTTGATATCTTCAAAAAAATCCAGTCGATATAAATTTTGTACGCTGCGTTTCAAACGTTGGCCACCGTAAAGCTCCTGCTCATATACTTTTAATTGCCGACGAATCACCTTGTCGCGAGTTTTGGTGTTACCACTGATGGTGATTTCTTCAAAATAAACCTGCTTACCCTTGTCTATATCAAAAATAATATTGACAACCAATTTCTCGGTGTCCTGGTCGATTCGTGGTGAAATATCCGCATATGCATAACCTTCATCCGCATAAATATCCGTCAACGTGATGACATCAAGGCGCAACATCTCGCGGTCGTAATATTCTTCCTCGGTAATCTTAATCTTTCCCAGCAGCTGCTCCTGGGGGATAATTAAGTCCCCGGCAATGGTCACCTCACCGACTTTAAACTGGGGGCCCTCATCAATGCGAATCGTGATGACAATCCCTTCCTCTTCGAATTTTACTTCCGGTTCTCCGACCCGGGCCTGGACATAACCGTTATTGTGATAAAAAGCAGTCAGTCTTGCCTGATCCTGATTTAAATTTTCCTGATTGAGATCTCCGGCACTGGTCAGCCATGAAAGAATCCCTTTTTCCGATGTTCCCATCAAACCTTTCAGTTTTGAGGTGGAAATGGCACTGTTCCCCACAAAGTTAATCTTGCTGATTTGAAATTTCTTGCCCTCTTCAATGTTGTATTCAATATCAGCCTGAGAATCCTCAAGTGCGAATACGTTGATACTGACGTTGACATTGTGGTAATTTTTCTCTTTGTAAAGCTCTTCAATTCGCCGCATATCACTTTGGATGATATTGCTATTGAGAATGGATCCCTTTCGGATTGTGAGGACTTCCTTGATATCATCATCGTCATACACCCGGCTGTTGCCTTTTACGAGAATATTCCGTACGGTGGGTTTTTCCGTTATCCTGAAGGTAATCGATTTACCTCCCTCAACGTTTTGAGCTTCTACCCGGATGTCGTCAAAGTAGCCCATCTTATAGATGGCTTTTAACTCGTCGGTTATATCTTTTAAATTGTATAAGTCTCCCTCTTTAATCTTGATAATCCTTCGAATGGCATCCTCTTCTATGCGATTATTACCCTTTATAAGGATTTGCACCATTTTCTGCCGCTTAAAGAGCTTTAAAGCAAGCTCCTGAACCAATTTATTCACGGAAGCGGACAAGTTCTCAACGCCTTCTCCTTCCACCGTAAATGTATCTGGTTCTTCACCATCTTCAGATGCGAGTAATTTTACGTCCAGGCTGAAATTTTGGCCGAACAGGGTCAGACTCCCCCAAACAACATAATCGGCTCCGGTTTGAGCGCCGATGTTTCGAATATCAGCCCGACTTCCAGCGAGCTTTTTCCAGGAAGAAATGGACATAGTTTCATAAATAAGTACATCAGCCCCTTCCTGGTCAAGCAGGTTTTTAATGGCCTGCGGAATTTGGGTCTGCAAATAAGATAAATCATCCTGGGCATGTGTTTCAAAAGGCATGATAACAACGCTGACGGGTTGCTGGGCAAGGGCAATCTCAGTCAAAAGGCATAGGAACATAAAAAGGATCAGACATGTACGAAAGATCATAAAATCCTTATAAAACTGCTGCTCAATTGGGACGTCCTTGAAATGATCCATACAACCCGTTAGCGGGAGTTTAAAAATAGCCTTTTTGGTCTCTACACATTGCCATCCGACTTTCGAAAGACGTTCTAAAATTGAGATTGATTGCCTGCCGGATGACGGTCATGGAATGCCTGTCAGTTTGCCATCAGTAATCGTTACGCAGCGGGACATAAAAGAGGCAAGTTGCGAATTATGGGTGACCACAACCAGTGTCATTGAAAATTCCCGGTTTAATTCTAACAGCAGAGAGTGAATGTGCTCACTGTTGGCTTCATCCAGGTTACCCGTAGGTTCATCGGCCAGCAGCACGGCAGGTTTTAGCACCAGCGCCCTTGCCAGGGCGACACGCTGCTGCTCCCCGCCGGATAATTTTCCCACCCGATAAAATAATCTGTCCTTTAGTCCAACCCTGACAAGCAAATCCTCGGCAGTCTGGATGGCATGGCGCTTGCTCGCACCGCCGATCAGTGCCGGCATCATCGTATTTTCAACGGCATTAAATTCGGGCAGAAGGTGATGGAATTGAAAAACAAATCCCACCGATTGGTTGCGAAAGCTGGCCAAGGCCACATCGTCATATAGGAAGACATCTTCTCCCTTAAAAAGCAATTGACCACTGTCCGGTCGATCCAGAGTGCCCAGGATATGAAGCAGGGTCGACTTACCGATACCGGAAGCCCCCACGATGGCAACGGATTCACCGGCCGCCAATTCGAAATTGAGATTTTTTAAGATGTCAATACGGGCACCTCCGTTCGTAAAACTTTTGCATAAATTTCGAACGGTTATTAAATCGGTCAAAATGCCTGAACCGTTATCTTTATTCTCAGGTTGCATCGTTTTCCAGAGTAAGCCGGTATCAACCGTACCGGATGGCTTCAACGGGTCTCAGTTTGGCTGCCTGTCGTGCCGGATACAGGGTAGCAAAAAAACATATCAGCAAGGCGGCTGCAATGATGGATACAACATCTGTAAATTCAAGCTTCACCGGCAAGGTCGTTGTAAAATAATAAATATCTCCGGTCAGCTCGTGGATATCATAGCGTTTGAGCACCTCACAGACTGCCAGTCCCAGACATAACCCCAAGATGGTACCGAGGGACCCTATGACCATGCCGTTAAAAACAAATATCTTTCTGATGCTGCGCTCGGTGGCACCCATGGCTTTTAAAATTGCGATATCTCTGGTTTTTCCCATGACCATCATGATAAGACTGCTGGCGATGTTAAATGCCGCCACCAGTATGATGAGTACCAAAATGATGAACATAACCCGCCTTTCTAGCTTCAACGCTTTGAAAAGATTGCGGTTCATCTGCATCCAATCCTGAGCCCAGTATGGACGTCCCAGTTTAGTAACGATCCTTTGTGCCACATTTCTCGCTTCGTAAATGTCGGTCACCCGAATATCAAGTCCGTTGACCGCATCCCCCATACGCAGAATTTTCTGGGCATCTTTGATATTGATATAGGCAAAGGTCTGGTCATACTCATACATGCCGGACTCGAAAAACCCGGTTACCATAAACTGCTTTGTTGTCGGTAGATGCCCGATGGGCGATAAGATGCCCCCCGGAGATATCAAATAGATCACATCTCCTTCAATAACCCTAAGATTTCTGGCCAGCTCACGGCCTAAGACGATACCAGGGATGTTGGGTACCGCGTCCGATGAAGAAGTTGCAGATGTCGCATCGGGCAAATTTACCTTATGAAGTGTTTTCATCACCCGGCCGGCGGATTCAGGGTCAATTCCGCGCAATACGGCGCCGGATGCACCATGTTTAGCTCTCAGCATGATCTGCAGGAGGATAAAGGGCGTGGCGGCTTCGACGCCTTCAGTCTTTTCCACTTCTTCGAGCACCTGACGATAGGCGGTAAACATGCCTTCATGACGCCTGAGCATCACCTGTGGCTGCCCTCCCAAAATGCGGCTTTTAAGATCCGCTTCAAAGCCGGTCATCACCGCGATAACCACGATCAATGCCATCACACCCACCGCCACGCCGGCAATCGAAAGAATGGTGATCAATGAAATAAATGCCTGCTTTTGTTTGGCCCTTAAGTACCGACGGCCGATAAACAACTCGAATCCCATGGGATAATTATTTTGTTACTGGTTATTGGAATTTGGCCCTTATCGGGCTTTTTCTGACAACATGCTGTCTGGAGATGATGGTTTCAGGTGTCTGGTGTCAGGCGTCAGAGAAGGGAGATGTTAGATACTGAAACCTGACACCTGGTAATATGTAAATTATCAGCGTGCTTGCAACACCCTGCTCTACGCTCTCTGCCCACTGCTCCATGGCCTATAATTCCTGCTCGTTGCCCTTTACGCGCTTCATATGTGGAAAAAGAATTACTTCCCGGATGGAAGGTGCATCGGTAAGCAGCATGACCAGTCTATCGATGCCGATACCTTCACCAGCCGTAGGGGGCATCCCATACTCCAGTGCCTCGATATAATCGTCATCCATTCGGTGCGCTTCCTCATCGCCGGCGTCGCGCCCTTGAACCTGCTGGACAAAACGCTGATGCTGGTCAACCGGATCATTAAGTTCCGAAAATCCATTGGCAATCTCACGCCCGGCAATAAAAAGCTCAAATCGCTCGGTAAGATCAGGTTCCTGATCGTTGCGGCGGGACAGGGGAGAAACCTCGGCCGGGTAGCCGGTGATAAAGGTGGGTTGAATCAGCTCCGGTTCAACCAGGGCATCGAACAGTTTGGTGATCACTTTGCCCAGCCGACCGGTTTTGGTCACCTTGACTCCCTTACGCGATGCAAAATCAAGCAAGCCCTCTTTATCATTTAAAAGTTGCCGATCGATGCCACCTATTTCTTCCAAGGCGTTAAAAAGCGTAAGGCGACGCCATTTTCCACCCATATCAATGATCTGACCCTGGTAGCTGATCTTTGGCGATCCGTTTACTGCTATTGCAACACCAGTTATCAGCTGTTCGGTTAATTCCATCAGATCGGAATATGTGGCATAAGCCTGGTAAAATTCAATCATGGTGAATTCCGGATTATGCTGGGTAGACACCCCTTCATTTCTGAAATTGCGATTGATTTCAAAAACTCTTTCGAACCCACCGACAACCAGTCGTTTGAGATACAGTTCCGGAGCGATACGCAGGTAAAGGTCCATCCCCAGAGCTTTATGATGGGTTTTAAAAGGAGCGGCTTCCGCACCTCCGGGGATCGGCTGCATCATTGGGGTTTCAACTTCGAGGAAATCTCGGTCAAGAAAAAAATCGCGTATCTGCTGAATGATCTGGCTGCGTTTGATAAAAATATCACGCGTATCTGCATTCATTATCAAATCGATATAACGCTGACGGTAGCGTTTTTCCGGATCCCGCAGACCGTGAAACTTCTCCGGCAAGGATCGAGTAGCTTTGCTTAGCAGATTGAATCTCCGGACCAACAGAGTCCATTCACCCGTCCGGGTTTGGAACATGGTACCCCTTAAACCTATAAAATCACCGATATCAAGCTGTTTAAAGAGACGATAATCCCCATCACCAATTTGATCTTTTCTGATATAAGCCTGAAGCTGACCGCTTCGATCTCTGAACCGAATAAAAGCGCTTTTACCAAAATTATTAATCGCCATCATACGCCCAGCGGCCGTAAATACAGGCCCATCCTGCGTCAAAGAATCCGGATCATTTTCGACAATATTTTGGATATCACGGACGGTGTGTGATACAACAAACCCATTGGGGAAAAGATTGATATTATTCTTCTTTAATTCCTCAATTTTCTCTTTTCGTTTCTGAAGCAGATCGCGTGCTTTTTCCATATTCCAAGTCTATTTATTCAACCGGCAAAGCTGTATTTACGAACAAAAGTGAATCGAGATTCTGTTGCCAGCAGTCTCGTTCCTGACAGTGTATAGGCCACTTGAGCGGGTAATAAATTTAAATCGCTTTTGATATCTTATTTACACAGAGCTGTCAAGTTCAAGTTAGCAGGCTTTCAGAGGAGGTTCAATCTGTTTGAATTGAAGGGTAATCGTGGTTCCCTTACCGGCTTCACTATCAATGTTCAGCCAGGCATCATATGCCTCGAGGATGCGGTGAACGATCGACAGACCGAGGCCTGTTCCGGCGGGTTTGGTGGTAAAAAAAGGGTTAAAAATTGATTTGAGATCCTTGCGAGTCATGCCAATACCATCATCAGTGATTCGAACAAATGCATGCCTGTTCTTTGAGGCATGCATTTCAATCTCAATGGCCCCTTCTCCGTCGATGGCTTCGGCAGCATTTAGTAAAAGATTCCAGAAAATCTGACGTAGGTGCACAGGATCCATCGAAATCCAAATCTCAGGTTGGATTGTTTTGGCAATAGTGATGCGACCGTCCGTGTTGGCATCTCTTTTTAGCAATTCGACAGTATCCGCTAAAACTTTATCGAGTTCGATGGCCTTTACTCTACCGACAGGCGGCCGTGCGTATAAAAGAAAATTGTTTACCAGAGAACTCAAACGGTCCGCTTCACGCAGGATAATTCGCATGAGTCTGTCATGATCTGTATCATAGTGCATGTCTTCACTGAGCAGTTGAATAGAGCCTATTAAGGAAGCAAGCGGATTCTTGATTTCATGAGCCATGCCGGCGGCCATCTCTCCTATAGATGCCATTTTTTCAACGCGCTTTACATGATCTTCCATAGTCCGCAATTCTCTGCGGGTCTCACGGACTTGTTCCGATAAAAAATTACTAAGAAGCGCAACAGCGAAACAGGCAATCATGGTGATTAAAATTTTATAAAATACCTGACTTCCGGTATAGACCGATGCGAGGAGCCCGTCATTTTCGCCAAAGGGATAAATTACACCATAATACTCAAGATCCACCATGATGCCAAACTGGATACTGCATAAGGCCGCAATGACAAGTGTCCCCCTTTTGGGCAGCAAGATGCTGGAATAAATTATAATAACAAGATAGAGAAAGGAAAAAATACTAGAGAAGCTGCCGGTCACAAACAAGATGGCCGTAACCACCGTGGTATCAATGATAAGTTGTATGTAAGCGAATACAAGATGGCGCTTGATGTGATATAAACCAAGCGCATATATGACGGAAAGAAAAAAGATGATGGCGATGATACCATACAAAAATATCAGAGGTGAGCTCAGGGGGGGCGGTGATTCCCCAAGTTGCATTATAATGGAGGAACCCAGCAGGAGGGTGGAAAAAAGGATCCGAAAAAGCATCAACCACTTAAGCTTTTTCCTTAGTTCCCCTTCGGACATTCGTCACTAAATCCCGTATTGCTTTTTGTTTCTGTTTCCAAAGAGTTATGAAATAGCCCCTGCCATTTTAAATATTGGAAGATACATGGCAATAACCAGGCCGCCAATCGTTACACCTAAAAATACCAGCATGAAAGGCTCGATCAATGCGGTCAGGTTCTCAACCGCCTGATCTACTTCTTCATCATAGAAATCGGCAATTTTTTCCAGCATGGCATCCAATGCTCCAGTAGATTCGCCCACGCTGATCATCTGACAGACCATCGAAGGGAACACCCCGCTTTGGGCTAGCGGATCCGCCATGGTGCGGCCTTCGGATATGCCCTTACGTACATTGTAGACCGCCTTTTCAACCGTCTTGTTACCTGCGGTTTTAGCAACGATATCAAGTGCTTCCAAAATAGCAACACCGCTGGCGAGCATTGTCCCCATGGTACGGGTGAACTTGGCAACAGCCACTTTACGCAACAAATCCCCGAATACGGGAACTTTTAAAATCATTTTGTCTGCGAACTCTCGTCCTTTTTCGGTACCGTAAAACTTTTTGAAAGCAATTATGAAGAGAACGAGCCCGACGACGATATAGATAATTTTACTTTTTACCATATCACTCATCGCCACCACGATCTTGGTCGGCATCGGAAGTTCACCGCCGAAGTCAGCGAACATTTCCTCGAAAACAGGAATCACAAATACCAGAATAACGGCTAAAACCAATACCGCAATAATGAGGGTGACGATGGGATAGGTCATAGCTCCCTTCACCTGGGCCTTGAGCTTGGCTGCTTTTTCCATATAGGCCGCAAGTCGTCTCAAAATTGCGTCGAGGATACCACCGGCTTCGCCAGCGGCAATCATATTCACGAAAAGGTTATCAAATTGCTTGGGAAATTTCTTCAATGCTTCGGCCAACGTCGCGCCACCTTCAACAGACTCTTTGATTTCTTTCAGCATTCTCTTAAAGGTGGCATTGGCTTGCTGGCTGTAAAGAATATCGAGGCATTGAATGATGGGCAGTCCGGCATCGATCATGGTCGAAAATTGTCTGGCAAAAAGTATCACATCCCGCTGTTTGACTGTGGGTTGAAGAAAGGTGACATTCGCGAAGAGGTCTTTGGGTTTTTTTTTGACTTTGGTCGGCGTAATTCGTTGGCGCGCCAGTTGTGCCGTTACAGCCTCTTCGCTGACAGCATCAATTTCGCCTTTTTGCACCTCATCCTTTCTATTTTTACCCACCCACTGATAAACAGGCATGTTCAATCCTCCCTGACGATTTGGTATAGGTTACATCGGTCGACGGTCTGTCGCCCGCTTTAATTTTATTCTCTAAAGTCGTTTCGTTAAAATTAGGACGTTGAATAATGCTATAATTTTCAGAGTGTTTATCGGCCACAGAGGTCAAGAACTTAAGTTTTTGTCAAATTCTTCTGAAAATTTTGGCCATTTCAGAATTCTTCGCCAATTTCGGCAACATGCGATTGGTAAATTAAGTTAGTTCCCTTCGCTCATATGCCGGTAGCGGCGAAACGGGTGGGTGAGAGATCGCGCAATGAGGCGAAGGTTAATCGACCATTTTCCGAGTGGGACAATCAACGAGACGTAAAACACACCTGCTGTATTGATTTTCATAGTTTGTTGCGATATCCTGACAAACTACTATAATATTTTATATTCAAGTATTTGATATTTTTATTAAGCGATTTTAAGGTTTGAATTTTAAGGTAGGCGGTATCCGGCTGTGGCCAAAGAAATAAAAGATAGTAAACATAAAGAAATGTCAGTTATCACAACCCATGTGAATGCGGATTTTGACGCCCTTGCCTCCATGCTGGCCGCACAAAAGCTATATCCCGATGCCCTGGTTGTATTTCCAGGCTCCCAGGAAAAAAATCTGAAAAATTTCTTTATCAATTCGATGGCATACTTATTTAATATGGCAGACATCAACGACATTGATTTTTCAGAGGTAGGGCAACTGATTCTGGTTGATACGCGCCAACGTGGCCGCATCGGAAGACTCACTGATCTTTTGGACAGGACGGATATTGAAATCCATATCTATGATCATCATCCCCCCACGGCAAACGATATCAAAGGCAGCCTGGAAGTGCATGGGAAAACCGGTGCAAATGTGACGATTTTAACGGAGATCATCAAAGAAAAAGAAGTGCGGATTTCACCGGATGAAGCCACTATTATGTGCCTGGGACTATACGAGGATACCGGTTCATTTACCTTTCCGTCCACCACCGAAAGAGATTTTTTAGCCGCTGCCTTTCTCTTATCCAAGGGAGCCAATTTAAATGTTGTCTCAGATTTAATTGCTCGGGAACTGAGTCCCGAGCAGGTCGTTCTCCTAAACGATATGATTCAAGCAATTACTCGCTATAACATAAGTGGTATCGAAATTATCGTCACCAGTATAACCTTGGAAAGATACATGCCTGATTTTGCATTTCTGGTTCAAAAAATGGTGAAAATGGAAAATATCGATGCCATTTTTGCCGTTGCACGCATGGAAAATAAAATTTACGTGGTGGCACGCAGCAGAATTAATGAAGTGGACGTGGGTGCCATTCTGGCAGAGATCGGCGGTGGTGGGCATCCTTATGCCGCCGCAGCATCAATCAAGAAGGAAACCCTGGCTCAAACGGAAGCCAAATTGATTCAAATCCTCTATGAAAAGGTCAAAGCCCGCCGTCAGGCTAAGGACTTGATGTCCTCGCCGGCGATCTCCATCAATGCCGGTGTTACGTGCAAAAAAGCACAGAACTTCATCACGCGCTATAATTTAAACGCCCTTCTGGTCACCGAAAAGGTAGACGCCACCGAGGAATTCAGGGGATACATCACGCGTCAGGTGATCGAAAAAGCGCTTTATCACAAGCTGGATCAGGTACCGATCAGGGATTATATGACCACGGAGGTCGCCACCGTGGGGCCGGATGCCGATCTTCTGGAAATACAGGAAAAAATCATTGATCACAAACAACGAATTTTGCCGGTTATGCAGGGTGCGAACATCATCGGGGTCATCACCCGCACTGACCTTTTAAATATCCTGGTGGGGCAGTCTGAAGTGAAATCGGATATTTCGCCCGACCCCTTAAAAGGATCGGCCCATGCCCGCACCCGCAATGTCGTTCGCTTTATGAAAGAGCGACTTTCCGCGGATCTGATTAAAAGACTGCAACAAATCGGTGAGGTAGCGGATGATATTGGATGTGAGGCCTTTGTCGTCGGCGGATTTGTCAGAGACCTTTTTTTATACCGGCAAGATGAGGATCTTGACATTGTCATCGAAGGAGAGGGAATTGCTTTTGCCAGGAAATATGCAAAATTGGTGGGTGCCCGAATTCATACCCATGAAAAATTCGGTACCGCCGTTATTATATTTCCGGATGGATTTAAAATTGATGTGGCGTCAGCCAGAATGGAATACTACAAGTTTCCGGCGGCCTTGCCGGTGGTGGAAATGAGTTCAATTAAACTCGATCTGTATCGAAGAGATTTTACAATCAACACCCTGGCAATTCAACTAAACCCGGATAATTTCGGTACCTTAATTGATTTTTTTGCCGCTCGCAAAGATATTAAAGAAAAAATCATACGAATTCTACACA